>Ga0315284_10001133_pt1 | contig 37609 bp, 45 predicted proteins | sample YL17G09_16_MG_FD_203696 | JGI IMG/M metagenome (GOLD analysis project Ga0315284, IMG submission 203696) | Sediment microbial communities from Yellowstone Lake, YNP, Wyoming, USA - YL17G09_16 | ecosystem: Environmental > Aquatic > Freshwater > Lake > Sediment | place: USA: Wyoming | collected...
AAAATAATATTAACACAGCGGAAACTTCTCTCAATACCGCCAAGAACACCCTGGCTAGCGCCAAAGACAATTTGGCGCTTAAATTGGCTGGCTCAACGCCAGAGCAAATTGCGGCTCAGGAAGCCCAAATGAAATACGCCTTGGCTAATATCCAAAATTATGAAGCGCAGCTGGCCAAGACGATTATCCGTTCGCCTATTAGCGGCGTCGTCACCAAACAAGATATGAAAGTCGGCGAAATTATAACCGCTAACGCGCCGGAAATTTCGGTTTTGAGCGAGGTAAATTTTCAAATTGAAGCCAACGTTCCCGAAGCCGACATTGCCAAAATTAAAACAGGCGATTCGGCTCGCGTGACGCTGGACGCTTACGGCAACGACGTTGTTTTTGACGCCCAAGTCGTGGCCATAGACCCGGCCGAAACCATTATTGAGGGCGTGGCAACTTATAAAACAACCCTGCAGTTTACCAAAGAAGACCAACGCATCAAATCGGGCATGACCGCCAACGTTGACATTCTGACCGCCCAAAAAGAAAATGTTTTGGTGGTGCCGCAGCGGGCTATTATCGGCAAAAATAATGAAAAATCAGTGAAGGTTTTGGAAGGAAAAAATGTCAAAGAAGTGTCGGTGAAAGTCGGCTTGAAAGGGTCGGATGGCAATGTGGAAATACTGGAAGGGATAAAAGAAGGGGATAAAATAATTACTTTACAAAAATAATCCACTTATCCACTTAATCACTCAATCACTTATCTAAAAGTGCCTTTAATTGAAATAAAAAATCTAAAAAAAGTTTACTGCGACGAGGGCGTGGAAACCCCGGCGTTGAACGGGGTGAATTTTGACATTGACGAAGGGGAATTTGTGGCCATTATGGGGCCTTCGGGTTCCGGCAAATCCACGCTGCTGCATATTTTGGGATTTTTGGACCGTCATACCGGCGGTGAATACCGTTTTGACGGTAAAACCATTGATGATTACACTGACAACGAAATTGCCCGTGTCAGAAATCAAAAAATGGGATTTGTTTTTCAGGCCTTCAATTTACTGCCGCGCACCAGCGTCCTAGAAAATGTTAAACTGCCGCTACTTTATTCGGGCATCGCCGAATCGCAATGGAATAAAACCGCGCTCAAGGCCATTGAGGCGGTCGGTCTGGCCCACCGGGCCGATTACGAACCTTCTCAGCTTTCCGGCGGCGAGAAACAGCGCGTGGCCATTGCCAGAGCCCTGGTTAACAACCCCAAAATCATTTTTGCCGACGAGCCGACCGGCAATCTGGATTCCAAATCCGGTCAGATAATAATGGAAATTCTGCAAAGACTGAACGAAGATTCTGACCACACGATTATTTTGATAACGCATGAAACCTATACGGCCGAGACCGCCCAGCGCATTATTTCTCTCAAAGACGGTCTGATTGCTTCAGACAAACCGGTGGATAATCGCCTTGACGCGAAAAATGGATTCTTAAAATAATTTTGAATTTTGCCCGCCCTCGGCCGAGCCGGGGCGAGGCCGGGGAAATTCTAATTTTGAATGAATTTTTAATAATTTAATGTTTAAAAATTAAGAAATTAGAATTTGATTCAAAATTAAAAATTAGAAATTAAAAATTTTATTCATGGTCTGGAAATATATTTTCAAAACAGCTATCGGGGGGCTGAAAACCAATAAATCGCGCACGATGCTCACGATTTTGGGTATTGTCATCGGCATCACGGCCATTATTTTAATTATGTCGCTGGGGCAGGGAGCGCAAAATTTAATTTTGGGACAGATTCAAAGCATGGGCTCCAAAACCATCGCTGTGGTACCCGGCAGACAAGCCAGGGGGGTTTCTGACGCGCTCTCAACTTTCTCCGACTCGCTAAAAAACAGCGACCTTGGCGCGCTGCAAAAAAAAGAAAATGCGCCCCACATTGATAAAATAATGCCGGTGGTTTTTACCTCGGCAGTGGCGACTTACGGAAATGACACTTACCAAACCACGGTTTTTGGCGTCACTAATTTTTTCTCGCAAATCTACGACATTTATCCGGACGAAGGGCGTTTATTTAGCGATGATGAAATCCAGAGCAACGCCAACGTGGCCATCATTGGCTCGGGCATCAAAGACCAATTTTTTGGCCAAACGGCTGCTCTGGGTGAAAAAATTAAAATTAAAGATCGCAGTTTCCGCATCATCGGCGTTTTGTCAAAAAAAGGTCAATTTTCTTTCGTGAATTTTGACAACGCCGTCATCGCGCCCTATTCAACGGTGCAGCAGATGCTGGGCATTAAATATTTCAACCGTCTGGTGATTGAGGTTGACTCGGAAGCAAACGTCAATTCCACTGTTGAGGACATTAAAATCACCTTGCGCGGCAAACATAACATCACCGACCCAAGCAAAGATGATTTTTCCCTTGAGACCCAGGCGCAGGCGATGAAGATGGTCGGCACGATTATGAACGTTCTGACTATGTTTGTGGCGGCGGTAGCCGCCATTTCCTTGTTGGTCGGCGGCATCGGCATTATGAACATTATGTTGGTTTCGGTCACCGAGCGGACACGCGAAATCGGTCTGCGCAAAGCCGTTGGCGCCACCAAAAAAAATATTTTGTCGCAGTTTTTGCTGGAAGCGGTGGTGCTGACCGCCACCGGCGGCGTTATCGGCATAATTTTGGGCAGCGTTTTTTCTTTTGTCACTTCCTTTGGTTTAAGTAAATATCTGAACCTTGACTGGACTTTTACTTTTCCTATTTCGGGCGCACTCATCGGTCTGGCCGTCTCGGCTGCCATTGGTTTAATTTTTGGCATTTACCCGGCGCGCCAGGCGGCCAAAAAAAGTCCGATGGAAGCGCTGAGGTATGAATAAAATTTTGCTTAAAACATTCAGTTTTTGAATTATGAACGCTGGGGGAGTACGAAATACCTGGCGTTTTTTTGTTGAATTTAAGATGATTTTGGGGTAAGATTAAATTGATTGGGTTTCTTTAATTATTATGAACTATAAAGATTTACAAAAAATTCAAAAAGAGTCCACGGAGCAGGTTTTGCCGCAGCAAAAGAAAGTTTTGTCGGCTTCGGATAAAATAAGAAGAAAAACCAGCAATCTGCCCGACCCGACGCATCCGCCAATGGGCTGGAAAGACAACAAGGGCTACGACCATATTTTTCCGTGGATTCATTTGCCCCGGCTTCATCCGCAAAATCACGGCGACACGGTGATTTTCAACGCGCCGGAAAAACCGGCGAACCAACTTATTTTAGGCGATAATCTTGAAGTTTTGCGCACCCTGCCAAGCGAGTCAATTGATTTAATTTATATTGACCCGCCGTTTTTTTCGGGCCGAAATTACAATGTTATCTGGGGCGACACCAATGAAGTCCGCTCGTTTTTTGACATTTGGGAAGGCGGTATTGATTCATATCTTGTTTGGCTCAACGCCCGGCTTTGGGAAATGCGCAGGGTTTTAAAAAAGACCGGCTCAATTTATGTCCACTGCGACTGGCACGCCAGCCATTACATCAAAACCGAAATGGATAAAATTTTCGGGTATGATAATTTTCAAAATGAAATTGTGTGGTATTACCAGAGTGGTGGGGGAAGGGCAAATGATCATTTCAATAGGAAGCACGATATTCTTTTGTGGTATTCAAAGACAGCAGGATATAAATACAATATTGACCAAATTCGTGTTCCTTATAAAGAGACATCGATGTATTCTATTTATGGTACGACCCACCATGACACAGGAAAAAAGTATAAACCTAAGACAGAAAAGGGTAAAAATCCTGATGATGTTTGGGAGATGAATATTTTAAATCCAACAGCTTATGAAAGGATTGGATACCCAACACAAAAACCGCTTGAAGTTGTACAAAAAATAATTGAAGCACACTCTGATCCCGGCGATGTGGTAGCAGATTTCTTTTGTGGAGGTGGAACTCTTTTAGCGGCAGCAATGGGGCAACGAACATTTATTGGTGAGCCATTAAGCGGAACGAAATATTTTTTTGCTAAAGCCAGACAATTTATCGGTTGCGATTCTTCACGTGTAGCGATTTCAGTTACGCTTGATCGGTTGGTTAAGGTTGGCGAAGATATGAGCGGAGTAAAAAGCAATATTCATAAAGACAAAGGCGGACAGGAAAAATTAGGAATGAGTTTTGAAAAAGTGCCGAACATTGAAGTCTCATATCTCGGCGTTTATCCAACGGAAAAATTCGCCAGCATCCCGCAAGACGATTTTATTGATTTTGTTTTAACTTGCTATGGCGCAAGTAAAAATACTGCCGAAGGTGCGGCGCACGGATTCAGGCCGCCAGGCCAAAGCGAGCCGATTTTAATCGGGCCCGCGAGTTCCAAGGACTCAGTGAGCGGCAAGGAAGTAAAAGCGTTTTTTGACGAAATAAAAAATCGGCTTGAGCCGAATAAATTGGTAAGCGCCAAAATTATCGGTTGGCGGTTTAGCCGGCAAATAACGGCCTACATAAAAATTCTTGAACAATATATCTTCAAGCATAATTTGCCGGTAAAGCTTGAACTTATTCCTCTTGATTCAAAAGAGTTTCGGCAAAGGGTGTTGCAAAGGTACCCGGACGCGGGCGACGCGGAATTTTTTCTGCGGTTTTCCAAAGCGCCAGTTATCGGTGACATTAAAATAAAGAAAATAAAGGGGTCGGAATACGAATTTGAAGTAATTGACGCTATTTCTACGAATGAAGATGGCTGGTTAGTAAATTGTCAGTGGGATTTTGATTATCAGGAAGGTCATTTCGCGGCTGACAAAGATTATGTTTTGTCGCGCGAGAAAGTAACGGATAAGAAAAAGGACGAACGATTTAAGGCGGTACTGAAAGCGCGGCATATATTTGAAAAAGTTGGTGAGGTGACTATCGCGTGTAAGGTGCAGGATAATTTGGCGGGCGAGATAATTTTAGATAAAAAGATAAAAATAGCTTGATTATGTTATATAAGATATTTATAGATGATAGTGGTAAAAAAGAATATAAAAATCCTTACTCAAAGGACTTTATTGATAGTCCGCCAGTTTTTAAAGATTACGAAGATTTTTGGCGGGATAATTATTTTGTATTATGCGGAATAAGAGTTAAACAAGATGATCTAGGGTTGATAAATCAAGAAATAAACCGACATAAAGAAAAATATTTTGGTACGCATAAAGTTGAAATAAAATCGGACTGGTTGCGCAATCCGCACAAACGAAAGAAACATTATTTAGATGCATTCGATATAACCATCAAGGGATTAAATGAGTTTGGTGAAAAATTTATTGATTTAATCGTCAGTCATAAAGAAAATCTAAAGCTAATCGCTGTTATTTTTGACAAAAGATATTATGGAGACGCAAAACGCAAAATTCAAGAAGGAGTACCACTTCTTAAAACGGCTCAAGTGCTTTTTGAGCGTATTCAATACGCAGGAGGATATCATATTGTTGTATTTGATCAGATGGAATCGTCTTTAAAATTAACTATCGGGCATCATGATAGAATTCTTAATGTTTTACAAAAGAACGCCGGAATGGAAAAAATTTATGTTGATAAATACGATCGCATCACCGATATCAAATTTATGGGGTCACATAACGAAAATCTCTTACAGGTTGCCGATATTTGCGCGTATAACATATATCGGCAATTCGTTGAATTTGGCAGAGATTGGTGTGGAAAAAATAAAAAGGAAGGTAAAAGCGTTATGGCTACTTACCCATATTTCGATAGGATTAGATGCAATTTTTTATTCAATACTTTAACTAAACAAGTAAGAGGCATCGGTTTAACCTGTATCCCCGATATAGACAAAATAAATTGGGGCATACTTGATGGTTGTTTTGATAACAAAAAAACCCCACAAAAGTGAGGTGCTTTTGGGGTCAGTTTCCTTGCGGATATCCCCATCGTCGAGAGGGGGACTAGCCCTTGCGGGTAACCGACCACTTTCAATATAGCACAAATTTAAAAGTCAAGCAAGTTATCCACAATTAGAAAATATGTACTACTTTTTCAAACAACACGAGGAAAATTTGAAAGCGTGGCGAAACTCTGGATATCAGGGTATTCCGCAGGTTGGCGTTGATTTTTTGAAACATTTGGGTTCACAAAATTTTAAGCCGGACCTGAAAATCGTGAAGTTTTGGAATGAGAAACAATGGAAAAAGGTTCAACTGGAAGCGATTGAACGATGCATTTATTCTTTTGAGGTTCTTGGCGAGAAAGATTTGTTAACTAATATCGTTACCGGTGGCGGCAAAACAACAATTATCGGCGCGATGATTGCCTATATGATGATTGTCCACGAGCAATACAAGTTTTTAATTCTTACACCGAACACAATCGTGCGAGAGCGGTTAGACGATGAATTTGATCCGAACTCTCCCATGTATATTTACAATGTTTTTCCGTTTTTCTTTAATTCTTTTGAATCGCTGAAAACAAGGATTTCTTTGCACAAAATGCAACCAACCGCCACCGTGGCCGGCATTCGATCGGGAACAATTATTTTAGGCAATATACACCAAATATATGAAAGAAGAGATAATTGGAAGGTGCTACGCGACAATGTTGATTCTCTTTGTGTCTTTAATGATGAAGCACACAATACCAAAGCCGAGCAGTACAATGATTTAATCGGAAAACTAAAACCGAAGCGGTTTTTCCGACTTGATACGACCGCCACGCCCGACAGATTAGACGGATTGCATCCCGACAGCAAAATGATTTTTGTTTATGACATTGCGCAGGCGCTGGCAGATAAAATTATTAAGCGGCCGATTGTTTTTCATCCGGATATAAAGAAAGTAAAACTTACTTATGAGGATTTGGAAACTGGCAAAATAATCTCTGCGGAAGAAATGCCATGGGAGGAAATTGAACAGCGCAAAATTTCGGCCCGGCGCTATATCACGAGCTTGAAACCGATGCGCCAGCAGATCGCTATCGCGTGCGAACTTTTGAAAGAACAGAGAATGCGAACGCCTGAACCGTATAAGCCACTTTTGTTTTTGGTTACATTCTCCATTGAAGATGCAAAAAATATTGCGAGAGAACTTGAAAAAATAGGAGAAAAATATGGGATAAGAAAAATTCTTTTGGTCCATAACGAACAAGAGGAGGAATTAAAAGAAGCGGCGCGCGATTTAAACAAAGACCCGCAGACCGAATATGACGCGGTAGTATCAGTGCTAATGCTTCGGGAGGGATGGGATGTGCGCAATATTTCCGTTGTTTTGCTTTTTAGAAAGTTTTGCTACAAACAAATGCCCGATGGGCAAAAGTTTTCTGTGTACGGTCCTCAGGTCATCGGCAGGGGTTTAAGGCGAATGACCAAAGACCCGGAAAAATGGGAGATGCTCTTTATTGTTGACCACCCGATTTTAAAACATAGCTGGTTGTGGGATCATCTGAAAGCCACTCAATACCCCGACGAACTTGACCCGGCTAATGTTATTATTGATGAACAGAAAATTCCCCAAGGAAAGGATGCCGGGAAAATAGATGAAGGCGAGGTAAAGCTTGATGAGGCCGCGGAAAAATTAGAATTTAAAAATTTGCCGGAAACACCAGAACCGCCAAAAGTTGTTGAACCGATTTACGAATGGCAAAAATTTTTGGACGAATTAAAATACGATTTTAACAGAATAAATATTGAGCAAGATATTGAAAAGATAAAAAGTTTAAATATTGAAACCGAACATGTGATAATGGGAAAAGCGGATATACCGGAAGTTGAAATGCAAAAAATAGCCAAAGCCACCAGAACAGAAGATTGGTCAATTGATGAATTAAAAAAGCAGTTAGTAAAGCAGGTTCATTCAATTGCTAAATACGCGCTTTTGGAATATGACAGAAATCCCGATGAAAGACAGGTGGTTTTGGTTAAAATCATTCGGGACCATATCAAAAAAAGATTGCTTAATGGCAGCGATGTTGAGGATTCAACGGATGAAGTCTTATTGAGGCGTTTGTGGGCGATTATTGACCAAATAAGAGATATTTTTATGAAGCCGGAACTTATTGAGGGCATATTTACTAGTAAATAATATGATTAGCAAAAAAGGAACATTAACCAATCTCAAAAAAAGTCTGGATGGAAAAGAAAATTATGATTCGGCTTTGGAACGAGAATATATGGTGGAGCTGGAACGCGATGCGGCGGTAGTAAGTTGGACAAAAAAGCACGGAATAAAAATTCCCTATAAAATTTTAGGTTTTCCGCATAATTATTCCCCTGACTTTTTAGTTGAATATAAAGACGGTCATAAAGAAATTCACGAAACAAAAGGATTGCCTTTGTTGTTTTGGTTGTCTACCAGATTAAAACGCGAAGCCGCAGAAGATTATTTTGAAAAATTAGGTTGGAAATACAAAATGATTACGAAAGGAAAGGTTGCATTTTATAATAAGGTTTAAATAATACCTTTAGATTTTACGAAGTAAAATTATTATGTTCCGCCATTTTCTAAAACCAATCAAAAAATTCCGCCAGACATATCTGCCCGGCATTGTGACCGGCAGCGCCGACGATAACCCTTCGGCCATTTCCACTTATTCGGTGGTCGGCGCCACCACCGGCTTTTCGCAACTTTGGCTGCTTTTGATTTCCACGCCCTTGCTCATTGCCATTCAGCGCATGTCGGCTCAGATAGGCGACGTCACTCACAAAGGAATCACAACTTTGCTCAAACAGCATTACGGCTCAAAAGTCGCTCTCAGTGGCGTGCTGGCTTTAATTGTCGCCAACGTCTTAACGATTTGCGCCGACGTGGTCGGCATGACGGCCGGCTTTCAGCTGCTCACCGGCGAAAATTATTTATATTTTATCATTCCGGTCATCATTTTGCTCTGGTACATTATCGTTTTTGACAATTATAAACACATTGCCCGATATTTTTTTTGGTTTTCCGGAATTCTGCTGGCTTACGTGCTCTCCGGCATTTTGGCCAAACCCGATTGGCTGGCGGTTTTGAAATCGTTTTTTTTGCCGCACCCGACTTTCAATTTGGGTTACGTTTGCGGCGGGTTGGGGTTGTTGGGCGTCACTTTTTCGCCTTACGCTTTTTTTTGGCAGACCGAGGAAGAGATTGAAGAACGGCACGACGCCCGTTCTCTTAAAAAGACCAATCGGGCGATTGCCCTGGGTTTTATCTGGAGCAACTTAATCGCTTTTTTCATTATGGTGGCCAGCGCCAGCGCGATTTTGAACCCCGATGTTAATTTATTGACAATTAAAGATATCGCCCAGGCCCTAAGACCGGCCGCCGGCGCTTGGGCGCCCAAACTTTTTGGTCTGGGATTAATTGGTTCGGGGATTTTGGCTATCCCGATTTTAGCCACTTCATCGGCTTACGCCGTGGCGGAATTTTTCAGATGGCGCCAAGGCCTGGACGCCAAACCCAAACGGGCCAAAGGATTTTACGGCATCATCAGCTTCTCTTTTTTGCTCTGTTTGGCCATTTTGGCTTTTCGTCCAAATCCGATAAGACTGATGTTTTTTTCCCAGGTGCTCGTCGGAGCCATAACGCCGCTCTTGATTTTTTTTCTGCTGAAGCTGGTCAGTAATAAAAAAATAATGGGTGATTATCGTCCCCATTGGTTAAGCTTAACCGCCGGTTGGCTGACTATTGCCATTTTGGTGGCCGGTGATATATTCTTGATTTACTACCTTTTAGTTTAAATCAAAAAAATGTAATTGATGAAAAAACAAACCCTCTTATCAATTTTAATAGTTTCAATATTTATTTTTGTGGCTGGCGCCGCTGTTTTTCTTTTGACTAAATATCAGCTGCGGCTTTCCGGTGAAATCGCCAAGCTTTTCAATCCCAAAACCAGCGCCCTGCCGACGCTTTCTCCCACCGCCAGCTCCACGGCCCAGGAAATCGCCCAGCTGCAAAAAGAAATTGAGGAGCTCAAAAATCAGCCGCCCAAAATAATTTATAAAACCGTACTCACCCCGGCCTCGCCCACGCCTAGTCCCAATTTAAAAACTCAAGAAGAACTGGACCAGACCAAACAGCAGATTGCTTCGCTGGAACAACGGCTTCAAGAATTACAGGTGCAGAAAACCTCCGGCAGCCAGATTAGCGACGCCGATTTGATAAAATCCTGGCAGGCGCAAGATAAGGTGGCGCAGGTGGCCTGTCAAGATAAAATTTTCAACGCCTGGCAGTTGGGTTCAGGCGTTTTAATTGGCAGTGACGGCAAGGTTTTAACCAATCAGCACGTCGTTGAACTTTCCAGCGGCGGGTTGCCGGATTATTGCCTGATTCTTTTTGGCAAGGATTTTGATGCCCAAAACCAAAATTACGCCAAGGAATATCGCGCCACCATTGCCGGCTTTTTTCAGGACCGCGATGCCGCCCTGCTCAAAATTCAAGACATTATTTACAAAGACCAAAACGGCGCGGTGCAAACCATGCCGGTCAGCGGCGCCTTGCCTTATTTTTCCATTGCCTCCGGCACGCCGCAAATCGGCGACCCGGTTTACATCATCGGCTATCCGGAATCGGCCAAATTCGCTTTCTCGGTGACCAAGGGCATTATCAGCAATTTAACTTCGGATAATTTGTATTTTGGCACCGACGCCCAAATTGACCGCGGCAACTCCGGCGGCGCGGCTCTCAATTCTGCCGGCCAGCTCATCGGTTTGCCGACTTACAAATATATCGGCAGCGGGGATTATCGGGGATATATTTTGAATATTCAGACGATTAAATTGAATTAGAAGTGTCATTGCTTCGTCCCGCAGATGCGGAACGAAGCAATCCAGTGGAATGCCAATTGTCAATAAATATAAAAGATGTCATGGGGCGTAGAAAGAAAAAAGCCAGTGTCATAGACAACTGGCTGTGGGACGTCAGTCTCCGAGATTTTATCTCTTGTAGGCGTTCCACAAACGCCTCGTTATTCGGCCAATGGCCTACACTGACGTTATCTTTAACTTATTCTTATCTCAATGGATTGTCAACATCCTGCGGACGCAGAAATAAAATCAAAAAGTGTCATGGAATCGCTAAAATTGATAAAATCCAAAATTAGGGAAATTCCCGATTGGCCGAAAAAAGGTGTGAATTTTAAAGATATTACTCCTTTGCTTGGTGATAAAGACGCTTTCCGTAAAACGATTGACCTTTTGGCCACGCCTTATTTGGGAAAAAAAGTTGATAAAGTTGTCGGCATTGACGCCCGCGGTTTTATTTTGGCCGCGGCGCTGGCTTATAAATTAAAGGCAGGTCTGGCCATTGTCAGAAAAAAGGGGAAACTGCCCGCCAAAACAGTGGCCCAAAAATATACGCTGGAATATGCCAGCAACATTTTGGAAATGCACCAAGACGCAGTTTTACCGGGCGAAAAAATTTTATTGGTTGACGACGTTCTGGCCACCGGCGGAACAATGAAAGCCACTATAAATTTAGTTAAAAAACTCAAGGGAAAAATTGTTGGGGTTGATTTCCTGATTGAGTTGACCTATTTGGACGGAAAGAAGAATTTTAAAGGATACAAATTGCGGTCTTTGATTAAATACTTATCATAATCCTCCTCCCCTCAGATGAGGGGAGGGCGGGGTGGGGAGTTGAATTATGAGAAAAGTTCACGACATTTCAGCTAAAACGCAAAGTCGAAGAATGTTAAGAAAATCATCAACTCCCCAGGAAATAATTCTTTGGTCAAAAATAAAAAATAGCAATCTCGGATATAAATTTAGAAGACAGCATTCTATAGGAAAATACATCGTCGATTTTTATTGTCCGTCAAAAAGACTAATTATCGAAATAGATGGCAGCCAGCATATTGAAAAGCAAAGGGAGTACGATTTAAGAAGGGATTGCTATTTGCAAAAACTTGCTTTTAAAATTTTAAGATTTATGGACAATGAAATAAATAATAATTTAGAAGGTGTTTTGCTAAAAATAATTTTTGAGCTTGAAATAATTTCTTCAGCTCCTCCCCCAACCCCCTCCTCATCTGAGGAGGGGAGGAAAAAACACTATGATCAAAAAGCAAATTGCTGAAATCGCTATCATCGGCGGCTCGGGTTTTTATGATTTTTTTGGCAAGGACGCCAAAGAAATAGAAATTAAGACAAAGTTTGGTAAACCCAGTGATAAAATCATAATTGGCGAAGTTTTTGGCAAAAGAGTCGCTTTTTTGCCGCGTCACGGAAAAAATCATCAATTTCCGCCGCATAAAATTCCTTACAAGGCCAACATCGCGGCCTTAAAGGAAATCGGGGTTCAAATAATAATCGCGCCAAGCGCTGTCGGCTCACTCAAAGAAAAAATAAAACCCGGCGATTTTGTCATTTGCGACCAATTTATTGACCGGACGAAATACCGCGAGCATACTTTTTTCCACGGACCAAAAGTAGCGCATATTGAAATGGCTTACCCATACTGCGAGGATTTAAGAAAAACCGCGGTGGCGCTGGCAAAAAAATTGGGATTCAGAGCGCACGCCAAAGGCACCGTCGCGGTCGTTGAAGGGCCGAGGTTTTCAACGGTTGCCGAAAGTATTTTTTATTCTAAAATGGGGTGCGACGTCATCAATATGACCCAATATCCCGAAGTCGCTTTGGCCGCAGAGCAGGGGATTTGTTATTTAAATATTTCGCTTGTTACCGATTACGACGCCGGAATTTATGCCGGTAAAAAAGTTAAGCCGGTTTCAGTTGAGGAAGTTTTTACGAATTTCAAAAAAAACACCGCCAAACTTAAAAAATTAATTTCCGAAATTATCAAAAACCTGCCCGCAGAGAGAACCTGCGATTGCCAAAAAAAAGCGGAAAGGGCAAAAATTTAAGCTCTTTTGAATTTTTTTAAAATAAAAAGCCTGCACCGAAGTGTTTTAAGAAACACTTCGGTGCAGGCCATGATTGTCTATCGGTTGGCCTTGACGATAGTGGTATCTTTAGCATTAACCATATATTCTGCCTCTCCCGAGAACGGATTCATGGAAGATGCGATTGCTCCTTCCGGGGCTTGAGTAACGCCTTTTCGGTAAAGCCCTCTTTCGCCAGGTGTATAAATTTGCAAAATTATACCTTTCAGATTCGACTCAATCTCCCTCATCGCCGCGTAAACCCGGGCACGGCTTTCACGGTCTCCGAGGTGAAGAACCTGTGCTCTTCCACCACTATAATGCCAGTCAACGCGGGCACGGGCCTTCTTGGCCACAGCTTTCACCCAGTTCTCGGCAGCGTTTGATCGAGCATCGAGAGCGGCTACGGGCTGACCCTTCTTAAAGATTTCTGGGTCACAGGGACGTGGGGTGGGTCCATCGATGGTTATTTGAAAAAAAACTAACACCAAAATTGGTGTGGTATTAATATAGCAGAAAAATAATGATATATCAAGCGAATGTTGACATAACCGATTTAATTGTTGATACTTTTGGAGAGTGAGGCGGAAAACTTTGTTCATCAATGTTGTTTTTTTAAAAAAATAAAGGGAGGTGGCTAATGAAAAGGTATTTAATTGTAGCGGTCGTGGCGGCAATCATTGCGGCTATTGTTATTTTTTGGCCGACTGAGACCTTTGCCGGCGAGGTAAAAATATACATTATGCCTACTCACAGTAATGTCTCGGCCGAATATTTGCAATTTTCCAATATTTTTTCCAAAACAATGATGGAATGTAGAAAGAAAGATCCCTTACTTGGTAATTACAAAATTTTTTTAGATGAAAGGTGGGGCGTTTTACCCGGTAGCAAAATAGAGGAAGAATTTATCGGACTTACTTTTCAGAAAACCGATACCTTGCCTCTCTGGTTTGTAAGAATTGAAGATTTAAAAAAATGCCCCAAAAAGCTTGAGGAAACAGCCAAAAAGGCTGCCGGGGTTACTCACCAATATCTAAAAAATTTGGAGTCGCAACATAAAAAAGAAAAAATTTAAGCTGTGCACTCCCTTCCCAAGGGCCATCTCGGCCCTTTTCTTTTTTTGAAAAAGCGTTAAAATATTAAGGAAGGCGATTCGTTGCGGCTGCCCGCCGCCCGACGTCGGGCGGCGGGCAGCCTTCTCTTAATAATAAATTTATTAAAAAGACAACATTCTAACATTCTTGAGAATGTCAGAATGTTTAAATAAATCATGAACGAAACCCTCAAAAAAGCCGCCGAGATTATTAAACTCAAAAAAGAATATCTGGAAATTTTGGCCAGGCCGCAAAGAATTGTCCAGGTTAATTTTCCGGTCAAAATGGATTCGGGCGAAATTAGAATGTTTTGCGGTTATCGGATTCAACATTCTAACGCCCGCGGACCATATAAAGGAGGCATTCGCTATCATCAGGATTGCGATTTGGCCGAGGTGGCGGATTTGGCTTTCTGGATGACGCTCAAATGCGCGGTGGTTGGCATTCCTTACGGCGGCGGCAAAGGGGGAGTGACGGTCAACCCCAAAACTTTATCCGGCCAGGAACTGGAAAGAATGACCCGCGCCTACACCCGCGCCATTGCCGATGTCATCGGGCCGCGCAAAGATATTCCCGCGCCTGATGTTTACACCGACGCTCGGGTGATGAGTTGGATTTACGACGAATACAGTCGCATTATCGGCAAAAAAACGCCGGCGGTGGTAACGGGCAAACCTATCAAACTGGGGGGGTCGCTGGGCCGCGACATTGCCACGGCCTTGGGCGGAGTTTATGTTTTGGAAAAGATTATTAAACTATTGGGTTGGCAGCGCAAAAAACTGAGCGCGGCCATTCAGGGTTTTGGCAACGCCGGCGCCAATATGGCCGAACTATTGTCAGGGCGCGGCTTTAAAATTCTGGCGGTGAGCGACTCGCAAGCCGCGATTGTCAGTAAAAATTTAAAAGAAGGGTTAAATGTAAAAAGTTTAATTGAATTTAAAAAGCGCACCGGCTCAGTCAAAAATTTTCCCGGCAGCCAAAACGTTTCTCAAAAAGAGTTGCTTTGCACCACGCCCGCCGACATTTTGGTGCCGGCCGCTTTGGGCGGACTAATTACTCAAGACGACGCCCATAAAATCAAAGCCAAAATTATTTTAGAGCTGGCTAACGGGCCGTTGAAAGAAGGTGTTGATGAAATCTTAGACAAACGCGGGGTTTCGGTTATCCCTGATATTTTAGCCAACGCCGGGGGAGTAACCGTCAGTTATTTTGAATGGCTGCAAAACATCAAAAACCAGCGTTGGAGCAAAGAAAAAGTTTTGGCGGAGCTGAAAAAAATTATGATGCGCGCCACCAAAGACGTCTGGAAAATAAAACAAAAATACCGCACGGATATGCGCCTGGCCGCCTATATTCTGGCCATTCAAAGGGTAACCAAAAAAATTAAGATTTAAAGGAATGGTTAATTATCTGCACCAATTCTTCCTCCCCTCAGACCTGCGCTACGCCAGAGGCTTCGGCAAGGCGAGTGAGGGGAGGATTAAGGTGGGGTGCTGAAAAGTCTGGCAAATCTTTGATTCATCACCTCCCCCCTCCCCTCCTCATCTGAGGAGGGGAGGGAAAGATGGGACTACTTTTTTCATAGAGCCATTTTGCCATTTAAAATTGTCAAAATAATTAACAATAATTAATTCGGCTTCAGTTGCGGCTTTAGTCCAAACAAATAACAATGATTGGCAAGCCGACTGCGGCCGGACAAAAAAACATGATGGGAGGATACGGGGGCTGGCCCATGATGGCTGGCTGGGGAATGGGCTGGGGAATTATTGGCATTATTTTTTGGGTTCTGGTCGTTATCGTCATTATCGCTTTATTCCGAACTTTATGCCGAGGCGGCCGCTGCCATGGCTGGGAAGACAAAAATTCAGCCGTGAAAATTCTCAAAGAGCGCTACGCCAAGGGAGAAATTGACAAAAAGGAATATGAGGAAAAAATGAAAGATTTGTCCTGATGAGTCCGAAGAGATGATTTTAAGCGCCCCTCACTTGCGAGCAAGTGAGGGGCGCTTGTTTGTGGATAATTAAATTGACTTAGCAATGAAAAAACATTAAAATGAAAATAATTCCTTTCGCACAGGAGCGAGCTGTTCTTTATTTAGTTTTTATTCGGGACGATAATCCCAATATTTCAAAAAAGGGGGATTTAATGACGAGAACGAGGGCTCAGTCCGAAGCGTGGCTGTTAATGGTTTTCTCGGGTTTTTCACTAAACCCACCAGCCACGCTGATGTCGAGGCGTCCTGCATTTTTTAGGCAGGACCGGCCGCCACCAACTGGCGGACTGGCTGGCTCATTCCGGCGGGGCACGGAGTGGGACCGTGCATCCCGAAGACCGTGGTGTGTGAGGGAAGGAGAATGGCCTGTACGTGCCGTCTTTATCTCCTTCCTTTTCCCTATTTTTTTCTTCTATTTTTTACCCCAAACCAATCCTTGTGGATGATTCTGCCAAGAAAGGAGGTGTTCCTTTTTGTAATTTTTGGCGCCATCTGCGAGGAAGGTAGAAGCGGCCGGAGTTCTTCATTCGGCCAAACCAAAAACACCCACACGGTCCCCTTAAAGGAGGAACGACCATGGCCATTCGAGCATCTCCGGCGGCTTATGCCGCCACAACAACCGCTACGGATACAACAATCGTCGCGGCCACAAGAACCACCGTAGCCACGACGGAAGACCGGGCCATCTAACCCCTCTGGGTAAGAGGATGGATAACCCGAGGTGCGGCGGAGGAAGATGAATCATTTCTCCTTCGCCGCCAAACTTTTAAACCCCCAAAGGGGGTTTTCTTTTTGGGAAAAATCTAGTAAAATTAAGGTGAATCATAAATACTTGTCATTGCGAGCGCAGCGAAGCAATCCCGTGTAATACAGCCCGTCCAAAATTAATTTATGCCAAAACAGTATTTTGTATATCTGATGACAAATCAAAGAAATACCGTAATTTATACCGGCATAACGGACGATCTATTCCGCCGGACGAATGAACATAAAAGTAAAACCATAAAAGGTTTTACTAAAAAATACAATATTAATAAATTAGTTCATTACGAGGTATTTGAAAATCCGCAACAAGCGATTTTAAGAGAAAAACAAATAAAGGGCGGCTCGCGAAAAAAGAAAATTGATTTAATAAAAAGAAATAACCCCAGTTTTAGAGACTTATCGGTTTAATAACGGGATTGCTTCGTCGCCCCGCTTCGCCCAGCTAAGCTGGGCGAAGCGGGGCTCCTCGCAATGACATAACAGTTATATGCCAGAACTCCCCGAAGTAGAAACAATTAAGCGCCAATTAAATCTCTTGGCCGCCGGGAAAAAAATCAGCCGGGTGGAAATTTTACTGTCCAAAATTATCAAAACACCCTTGGCGGAATTTAAAAAAGCGGTGACGGGCGCAAAAATCAAAGAATTTAACCGCCGCGCCAAAATTTTGATAATTGAGTTGAATAACGGCTGGAGTATGCTATTGCATCTGAAATTATCCGGTCAGCTGATTTTTGACGGCCAAAAAACCAAACACACGCACGTGATTTTTTATTTTATTGACCGGCACCACCTGATTTTCAACGATATGCGCCAGTTTGGCTACATTAAGCTGGTAAAAACCAATAATTTGGAAGAATTTCTAAAAAAAGAAAAATTTGGGCCCGAACCATTTGATAAAAATTTCACTCTGGCGCGCTTTAGCGCTATTTTAGATAAAAAACCTAACGCCAAATTCAAGCAGTTTTTACTGGACCAAAAAAACATCGCCGGCATCGGTAATATTTATTCAGACGAAATTTTATTTGCTTCAGGCGTTCACCCTTTGCGGCGCATCAAAGATTTAAAGCCCAGCGAAATAAAAGCCGTTTACAAAAATATAAAAAAGATTTTAAGCGAAGCTGTTAAAGCAAAAGGCACCTCGGCCGATTTATACATTGACGCCTACGGCCGCGAAGGCAATTTTTTGCCAAAACTTAAGGTCTATGGTCGCGAAGGCCAAAAATGTGTAAAATGTAAAGGAGGGGTGGAACGAATTAAAATCGGCGGCCGTTCCGCCCATTTCTGTCCTAAATGTCAATCATAATTTTTATCCATTGACATATAGATTTGCTTTTGATAAAATATACAAGTCCTTTTTAATTAAATAACTTGTGAAGGAGGGGGTATGCCGAAATTAATTTTTACCGAAATCCACGAAGGTCTCATGCTCCACTATATGATGCTGACGCGGCAAATAACGGGTTTGTGTGATTGTCTTTTACATATCATACGACTTCACACAAGAGTAAAAGATCAGGCTGAATTTACTAAACTCTTCAATGGTTATCGGGCATATACCCAATCGGAACTGGCTGATGTCATTTGCCAGACTAAAAAACTTTGTCAAATTCTGAAAATATCCTTTGAAGAAACGATTGTATTGGGCGATGAACGAGACAAAGAAAAAAGGGCTGAATTCAAAAAAAGATATCCCGACGACAGTTGGATTTAAAAATTCAAAAAAATATTATTGTTTTTTTGCCACGCCACGACTAATTACACGACTAATTAGCCGTGGTTTTTTATTGTCGGCATCTAAATACTTGGCAAAAGACTAAAAAAAGTTTAAGATAAAGATAACAGACTAATCAGTGCCAGTTTGGTCGAGCTGGCTAAATTTAATGGAATTGAAAAAATTATGAAACTAAATAAACTGTCTCTGGCTTACACTTTAGCGATTTTTTACGGCGTGGGTGCGTTTTTGATGATGGCCTATTCACTGCTCACCGGCAAAGCCAGCGACTTTATGGCCAGAGCAGCTGTCTTGCATTGGGCCTCTTATTCCTGGGGCGGCGCAATTTTAGTCCTGATTGAAGAAACCATCTGCGGTTTTATTGTCGGTTGGCTGTTTGCCTGGGTCTACAACAAATTAGCCAAGGATTAAAAGTCAAAATACGTCTTTTTATATTTTGATATAATATATTTCTGCTTTTTAATTAAAAGCCATTGTTTCTTTTGTTAAAAATTTACCCCAATATTATGAAAATTATTAAATTTTTTGATATTCTGGAAGATAAAATTAGAGGAAAATTAAGCCGCTGGCCGATTATTTATGCGCTATTGGGAATAATTGGCATCGCTCTGACCTGGCGGGGGATTTGGCATTTAGCCGATGTCTTGAATCTGGCGCCGCTTTGGTCAGTGATTATTGGAGTTATAATTTTGCTTTCCACGGGACTGTTGGTAGCGGTGGCTATTGGCGATGAAGTCATAATTAATGCTTTCCGCGGCCGCAAAAAAATAACTGAAGTGAGATTGGAAGAAACTCTCACTTTGGCCGAACGGGTTGATGAAATACAAAAAATACTTCATAGAATAGAACAACGGCTCAATATAATTAAAAAAGAGGAAGAAAAAATTGAGAAAGACATTACCGAAGTCAAAAGATAAACCAGGTTTGTAATTTGTAGAAAAATCATGGGTAAAATCCAAAAACTCCGTCAACAGAAAAAACTGGAAGAAGAGTTAGTACTGGAACAGAAAAATCAACGCAATAAAAAAATTATAACCGGGGTAATCATTGGTGTTTTAGCGATGGGATTTTTGATTTACGGGGCGACCAAACTTTGGGGAACAAAAAATCAACCCAACACTGCCCTTGAAAGCCCCCGGAACACCCCGACCGCCACTCCCGCGCCCGCCTCGCTTTTTCCGTCCCTGGCGCCGTCTTTCAGCCCGCTGCCGGACTCAAAAAACAGAATCGCGGTCATTACCACCCCGCGCGGCAACATCAAACTAGAGCTATTTACCAAAGACGCGCCCAAAACCGTGGCCAATTTTGTCGATTTAATTAACAAGGGTTTTTATGACGGCTTAACTTTTCATCGGGTCGTGCCCGGCTTTGTCATTCAGGGCGGCGATCCCAAGGGCGACGGCTCTGGCGGCCCCGGCTATACTTTTGAAGACGAAATCAATCCCTGGAGTTTGGGATTATCGGAAGATGTTATTAAATCTTATGAGGCGCAGGGCTACAAATATACCCATAATTTAATTTCTCACAAAATGACGGTTGGGGCTCTGGCCATGGCCAATGCCGGCCCCAACACTAACGGCAGCCAATTTTTTATTGTCACCGAAGAAGACCAGCCAAGTTTGGACGGCAAATACACGGTTTTCGGCCGAGTGATTGAAGGTATGGAAGTAGTGCGTAAAATTCAACAAGGTGATATAATAAAAGAAATTAAAATTGAAAAATGAAAAGTTAAAAATTGGGGATTAATACTTGTATATGAGTAAAATAGTTTTTGACATTGAAACCGTCGGCGTTGATTTTGAAACCCTGGAACTGAACGAACAGGACTATATTTTAAAATACGCCGAGGACGAGAAAGAAATAAAAGAGACGAAAAAGAAAGTGGGGCTTTGGCCCTTCACCAGCCAGATTGTCGCCGTCTGTCTTTTTAACCCCGAAACCCAACGGGGCAAGACATATTTTCAGGCGCCGGAGGAAAAAATAAAACCTTTTGTGGAAGAAGGAATGGAATACGAACCGATGTCTGAAAAAGAAATCCTGGAAAAATTCTGGCAAGACATCAAGAATTATCAGCAATTTATCACTTTCAACGGCCGCGGTTTTGACTGCCCCTATATTATGCTGCGCTCGGCCGTTTTAAAAGTCAGGCCGACCATTAATTTAATGCCTTACCGTTACGACTCTTCAAACCACGTTGATTTGCTTGATCAGCTCACTTTTTACGGTGCCTTCCGAAAATTTTCCCTAGATTTTTACTGCCGGTCTTTTAGTTTAAAAAATCAAAAGATAGAGGGTGTGACCGGCGAAAAAATTCAGGAATATTTTAAAGATAAAAAATATCTGGAAATTGCCCGCTACTGTTCCGCCGACGTCAAAGCCACGGCCGAGCTTTACGAACGCTGGGGAAAATATATAAAAATTTAATTTTATATGCCCGGTAGTACAACTTTACTATCGAGTAAACCCAGTGCTACAATTTATTGTAGCACTGGGCAAAAACAGAGCAATTATTATTTCTTAAAACATACTACCGGGTATGCCCAGACAAACCATTAAATTGGGACTGGCGGCGGTGATGATTTTACAAATCTTAAGCATTTTCTATTTACTGCATTTTTATAACAATTTTGTTTCCAATCCAAACAATTATTATAAAAATTTTTTAACGCACGCCGAGTTGCCACCAACAGACGGCGGCAAGAACCAAAATGATTAAAGAACAACCGTCTCAAAACGAATTGCCGTTGGCAAAAACGGCGGAGGAAAAATTAGCCGGCCCATTTGACGTTGACCGGCTGTTGCAAGAAAAATTAAAAAAACATCCGGAAAAGGACCCCCTGGCGCTGCGGCGACGGCCATGGGACAAAAATAAGGAACGACCAACTGAGTTGCGCAAAAGCGGAAGGGCGCCTATTTCTGACAAGGACAAAAATGTCTTGCTGGAAGAAGGGCAGCGCCCAACCACGCCTTATGTGTCTAGAGAAGAAAATGTGCGCCGCTGGAGAGAACTGCAAAAAAAGTTGGAAAAATAAATAACAATCTAACGTCTTAACTGCCTAATTTCGGCAGACTTTACCCCGCACCACAGAACACCACAGGCGTGAACACTATAGCACAAATTTTGTGCTATGGGTTGAACCTGTGGTGCGGGGTTTACAATTTTCAACCGAAATGTTATCTTTAATAATAACTAATCTTAATCTATGTCCGACAAAAAAATCATCGTTGTTGCTTTAATTTTAGCCGCCTTATTGGCTGGCGGCGGCTGGTATTATTCACAGCATCGGCCGCCAACAGCGGCCATTCTGCCAACGGAGACGGCCGGCCCCAAAGCAGGGACTAGCGAACCTGGCATTGCCATTGGCGATCCCAGCGCCCCGGTCGTGATAGAAGAATACACTAATTTTCTCTGCGGGGCCTGCGGCTATTTTGCCACCACCGCCTTTGAAAAAATAAAAGATGATTATATCAAAACCGGCAAGGTCAGAATGGTTTTCTTTGTCTATCCGCCGCAGGAATTAAGCAAGGCGGGGCTTTGCAGCCAGGAACAAAACAAATTTATGGAATATCATGATTATGTTTTCACTCACCAAGAACAGATTTCTTCCGAAAACGACTTAAAGGATTTTGCTTCTAATGCCGGCCTGGACCTTCAAAAATTCAGCGCCTGCCTTGACGCGCCGGACAAATATAAAGACAAAATTCAAAAATGGTATGATGAAGGTGCGGCCCGCGGAGTTGACGCCACTCCGACCTTTTTCATCAACGGTCAAAAATTCATCGGCGCCCAGCCATTTGAGGATTTCCAAAAAATAATTGAGGAAAAATTGAATCAGGCAAAGTAAAAATTTCTTAAAAAAGGAGGGGAAGACGTGGAAACAAGAGAAGAGATAAAAAGAAAAGTGGAGGAGTTATTTAATAACAGGAGTTACGCATCTCAAATAAATGCCTAATATAAGCCGCAAATTGACTATCTACTAAATGAATCTATAAACCTTGATATTAGGCATTACATTAATAATTTGGCTTTAATAAGCCATTAGTGCCGTAAGGTCAAATTTATAGATAAGGTAGGATTTTACCAGATTTTTGGCTTAAATAAGGCAAATTATGGAAGTGCGTAAGTACTGTTAATAATTTAAAAATCAGCCTGATAACCGGTCTAATCAGTCAAAAGCCAAAAATCGGAGAGGCCCTGGATAACTTCATCCAGGGATTGAGACAGAGTGCATACCAGGACGCATACATAGAACTGCAAAAAAGGGAGAAAATGGTGGCAGTTTGCCGTAACGGAGAAATACTTTTCTCCGAAGATGTAGGTAAATGCCCTCCCTATACGTTGCTCACCGGACGACAAAACGTAATATTGGAAAGCAACATCGGCAGGGATTTTTTTCGGAAACTTCTGGAATTCCTATTTTATGAAGAGAATTTACAAATAACAGTGCTTTGATGCTGATGGACATCAATCTTCTTTTTTGGGGCGGAGCGAAAGCTACCGCCTCTTATTATTTCTTTGACATATTAATATCTTTCTTGTATAATATAAAGATATGTTAGAACAACTAAAAAACATCTTTATCCCGACTATGAAGAATGGTTTTCTGCCTAAAGGATTGGGCAATAAGCCGTTATTTTGGTATGGTGCGGGAATTTTGATGGTAAAAATTGCCGTCATCTCTTTGATTTTAACTTTGCCGGCCACCAATCTTTTTTCCGCCATCAGCTCCCAGCGGCTGTTTAATTTAATCAACGAAGCCAGACAAGAAAAAAATTTAACGCCGCTGGCTTTGAATAATAAATTGGCCACAGCCGCGGAACTAAAAACTGAAGATATGATAAATAAAGATTATTTTGAACATACCAGCCCTTCGGGCGTCACTCCTTGGTATTGGTTTAAAATCGCCGGTTACAATTTTACTTACGCCGGCGAAAACCTGGCCATGGATTTTTTTGAAACCGACGCGGTTTTTCAGACCTGGATGAATTCTCCTTCTCATCGCGACAATATTTTAAATCCGGATTTTAAGGAAATTGGCATCGCGGTTAACGAAGGGAAAATTCAGGAACATCAGACCACCTTGGCGGTTTTGACTTTTGGCAGTCAAGCAGCGTCAGCACAAAAATTGCCGCCAGCCGTTTCCCCAAAGACTCCAACTCCCAACGTAATTAAAAGCCCTGAACCGACAACCCCCACCCCATCTGTTTCTGCGCCAAGCGCGCCAGCTGAATCTCAAATTCCTTTAAAAACTGTTTCCGGCGCCCTGACCCCCTCGCCCTCGCTGGAAATTTCTTCGTCGCCGGTGGCGCTGGTTGATACATCAGGCATTGAGAGCGCGCCGCGGGTTTTGGGCGCTTTCACTTCGCGGCTGGATGAAATAGTTAAATCGCTTTATTTATATTTCACTTTATTTTTAATCATCGCCCTGGCAGTTAATATCTTCGTTAAAATCAGAATTCAGCATTGGGCGACAATTGCCACCACTTCTGGTCTTATCATCTTATCTGGTGTTTTAGTGTTTATATAGAACTTTGCGGGTTTAGTTAGCCAAAATTTCAAGCACCAAGCACCAAATTTCAAATAAATCACAATGACCAAAATTTCAAATTCCAAACGTTTTGGTCATTGAATATTGGAATTTGGATATTATTTGGAATTTGGGATTTGAAATTTGAAATTTATAAAAAACCTCTCATCTTCTCTTAAAATAATTTTAAAAACAGCATGCAAAAAAATGCTTCCTTCCAAGAGATTTTAGGTTGTCTGCCCAAGGCGCTGCTGGGAAATTTTTTAATTGGCGGCCTAGCTTTGATTTTGGGCATCGCCTTTGGCGGACCGAAAATCTATATTGATTTAGACACCGCCATTTACGTTTTCTGCGGCCTGCTCATTGTCTATTTGGCTGTCACCTGGTGGAGTATTTTTACTCTGGCAAAAAATAAAATGGCCGAAAATTTAGTAGTTCAGGGGCCTTATTGTTTTGTCCGCCACCCGATGTATGGCGCCATTATTTTTATTTTAAATCCGGCGCTGGGAATATTGTTTCGCTCCTGGTGGTTGCTTTTGGCAACGGTACCGATTTATTTTGTCTGGCGAAGGTGTCTTAAAAATGAGGAAGAATTTTTGAAACAAAAATTTGGTCGGGATTTTTTAGATTACCAGCACCGAGTTTGGCCTCTTTTTCCGAATCTGCGCCAGTTCAATAAAATCTTATTCTACATACTTTTGGGCGCACTGATTTTTATTATTACTTTTGTCGGGCTGAATTATTCGGCGGTTTATTTAAGGTGGGTGAAGTGGGAAAAACAAGGTAAAATTACTTATGACCAGCCGGACAAGAAAAAAATTCCTTTTTCTCCGCTGCCGACCACCGGCGGCACTCTGCCGGCCAACTATAACGAGCAGTCAAATTCAATTGTTATTGGCAAACTCAATATTGAAGCCCCGTTGGTTTTGGCCAACGGCACTTCTCAAAACGAATTAAACTCGGCCCTTAATCAAGGAGTGATTTTTTATCCGGGCAGCACTCTGCCGGGACAAAACGGCGAAGTATTTTTATCCGGCCACAGCTCGGTTTATCCGTGGAATAAAACACCATACGGCCAGGTCTTTACTCTTTTGGACAAACTGGAAAAAGGGGATATCGTTTCGCTAATTTACAACCACCGCCAATACGATTACCAAATAACCGGCAAAGAAATTTTATCGCCCGACCAGGTAAAAATTTCCAACACCAGCGAGCCGCGCCTGACTTTATTTACCTGCTGGCCCATTGGTACCTCTTTTGAAAGATTGCTGGTGCGAGGAGAGTTGATTAAGTGAAGGCTTGACCCCCACACCTAATCTGGATAGAGCCGAAGGCTCAAAGAGACGCTCCACATTAACAACCTATTTTTATTAAACCGATTAAGCTTCAAAACTATCAGATTATCTCCCCAAAATCCAGATTAGGTGTGGGGGTTGACAAAATTGAAGTAAAGAAGTTATAATCTAATAAGGGTAGGAGGGACCCTGAAAGGGTTCTTTTTATACATTAAAAGGAGGTGCAGGGCATGAAAAGAGTGTATTTGATAATGGCTATGGTTGTAATTGGGGGAGCCCTGACCTTTCAGGGTTGCGGGGGGCTGAAGCAGGTGCCGGTCAAAGAAGAGATATCTCCGCCGCCGGTAAAGATACTTAGGGCGGAAAAGGCCAGTGAGACAACTACCCAGCCAGCGAGAATCATAAGGGACGAGGCACCGGACAAAAAAGCCGAATTCGTCCCGGAGAAAAGAGAAATTATTTATGACCGCACGATCATTCCATTCGTGCATATTATTACCCCAGAGGACTTTAAAAAATACCCGCCGCTTAAACCGACCCAAAGGCGAAATATGGCCCAAATCCGGCAACGGATGGAAGAAACCGGATTACGGGCTGAGTTTATTGACCGGCTACATTTAGTCAGAAACAAAACAGCCGGCGGAAAATGGGTCATTAACGCGGCCAAAGATGTACTTTATTTAGGCCGGTGGGAAAGAGACCGAACCGGTACAAAGGTTTTCACCCCAGCAGAAATAGCCGAGTGCGGGAACGCAGCTGACGGCTTCAAAGAGGTTGTCACGCCCGCTAAAATTTTTTTACTTACCATCTACCACGACAGGGAACTTGTCACGATGGTGGAACGCTACCGCGACCTGCAAGTGCAGGAATGCCCGCCGCCCTACCAGTGCCCGTCCGTCCTGCTCACGGATGAAGAAAGAAAGACAACATTCAAGTGGCATTGGGTCGGCGGAGCGGGTGGAGACGGAGGCGGAGCCGGCGGCTGCGGAGGCGGCGGCCCAGGTGGCCGCTAAACGAGATTAATTTTCTGGCAATGGCTGAATTTTTAAAAAAATCAGCCATTGCCCTCTATTTCCAGCATTCCAATTTCGTCAAAAATTATTATACTACAAAGTATGATAAAAATTGCGCCAAGGGAAATTCTGAAAATAGAGAAAAATATTAATCTGCCTCATGGAGGAAGGTAAAAAAATAAAATGATTTCTAATACTCTAAAATTTTATTTAAAATTTAAAATCAGCAAATTAAGATTTTCTAAATCGTTATTTACCTCAACGGTAATTTTAACTTTGCTGGCGATGGCTTCCAGCCAATTGATTCTTCCTTTGATAGCTCAAGCCGCCAACCCAACTTTCAATAAATTTACTGATTATGTTCATACCCAGACCGTCGGCCACGACTATTATCTGCTGGACGTGAAAAACGAAACTAAAGGCACCAGCTGGAACTTTCCGGTGGCGGCCGACGCCAATGATATTTTAGTTTTTGTCCTTTATTATCATAACGGCGAAAATTATACCACGGCCACCAATACTACCCTGAAGGCAACTCTGCCCACGGGAACAGCGACTCAACAGACAGTCACCGGCTATTTGTGGGCAGACAATGCCACCAACGCCACGCCCTCAAACCCGATGACGCAGTCGGTCCAGGTTAATATTTCAACCATTCAATCATTAACCTATATTGCCAATTCTGTTTTGTGGTATCCCAACCAAAAAAGCATAGTCTTTGACCAGTCGGTCCCTCTGCCCAACGGTCAAACAGGAGAACAGCTCTTTACTTCCGGCATTAACGTCGGCCCAATTGATGGCTGCTGGGAATTCTCCGGCCAGTTAATTTTCAAAGCACGCGTTTCCAATCTTACCTATACTCCCGGCCTGACTATTGATAAAAAAATGAAAAATTTGACCAATAATGATGCTGTCTGGAGCGACTCAATTAATGCCAGACCGCGCCATAATTTAGCGGTCCAACTGACTCTGACCAACACCGGCAATGCCACTGCTAACAACGTCATTGTGCGCGACGCTTTGCCCAGCCGCTTGCTTTATAAAAACGGCACCACCAAGGTTGATGGCGCCGTTGTCTTTGACGGCGTCGCCGCTTTAAGCGGATTGAATGTCGGTAGCCTTAACTCGGGGCAGACAAAAATTGTTTATTTTGAAGTTGAGGCGGAGCGCGAAGTGCTTTTCTTGCCGCGCGGCACCACCAACTTAACCAACACCGGTTTTGTTAAAGCCGACGGGTTCAACGAAATACAAGACACCGCCGCCGTGGCTGTCTATTATAACGGTTGCGCGCCCGAGACCGGTGGACCGGCACCGAGATAATTTCGTAATTCAGGGTAATTTCTTTAATTAAAATCAGCTAATCAAAATCAGCGCGACGAGATAAAGTCGCAATGATATTAACAATGAAAAGCTACAACTGGAAAAAATTAAATAACTTAAAACGAATTTCTGCCGTTTTGCTAAGCGTCGTTTTGCTGGCCGGCCAATTTGTTATTCCTCCAATTGCCAGAGCCGCTGATCCGCAGTTTAATATGTACACGCCCTATGTTCACTCTCTCACCGCCGGCCGCGACTATTATTTGTTGGACGTCAAAAATGAAACAAAAAACACGGACTGGAATTTTCCGGTGGCGGCCGATGCCGGCGACACGCTAACATTCTATCTTTATTACCACAACGGCGTTAACGGCACTATCGCCACCAACACCACCTTGCGCGTTTTTCTGCCTTCGGGTTCAGCCAGCCAGCAGACGGTCAATGGTTATCTTTGGGCAGATAATGCCACCAACGCCACAGCCAATAATCCTTTAAGCCAAAATATTCAAGTTAATTTAAGCTCAGCCCAGACCTTACAATATATTAGCGGCTCAGCCAAGTGGTTTCCCAATCAAGCTGACTGGCGCTACGCCACACCCACTGCCTTTCCGAACGGCCAAACTGAAAATCAGTTGTTTGGTTCAGGAATTAATCTGGGTTCAATTGAGGGCTGCTGGGAGTTTTCCGGAACAATTATTTTTAGAATGCAAATCGGCAATATTCAACCCTCTCCCAGCCCGACGCCTACTCAGAATTACGCTTTTAATATCAGCAAGACTGTCCGCGACATGACTTCAAACCAAAGTTCATTTGCCGAAAGCGTCAACGCTTCAAATAACGACCGGCTCGCCTGGCAAATTCAGCTCACTAACAACGGCAATACCACCCTGAATAATGTTTATGTTTATGACACTTTACCCTCATACATTTCCTATGCTTACGGCACGAGCCGCCTGGATGGCAGTTATATGAGCGACGGCCTAATCAGCGGCGGCGTTAATATCGGCTCAATTTCGCCCGGCGCGATGCGCACTATAACTTTTGAAAGCACGGTCAACAGCACATATAACGGCAGCCTAACTTTGACCAACTACGCTTATGGCCGCGCTGACCAGGTGAGCGAGCGAAACGATTCGGCCACGGTTTATATTTCCCAAACGTCCGCCTCAAGCGTTCTAAATATCTCCAAAATCGTGCGCAACATCACTGCCAATTCTTCCTTTTCCGTCACGACCAACGCCAGCGCCGGCGACCATCTGCTTTTTTTGATTCAACTCACCACGCCTCTCAACGCCCAGCCCATCACGAATGCTCAGGTCTGGGATTCTCTGCCTTCCGGTCTGACTTATGTTTCCGGTTCCACCCGCGTTGACGGCGGCTATGTCGGCGAAGGCCTGACCACCGGCGGCATAAACCTGGGCACGCTTTATGCCAACCAAAGCAGAAGCATTAATTTTGAAGCAACGGTCAACTCAATCTACAGCGGCTACACGGGTTCGCAAATTTTAATGAATTATGCTTATACTTCCGGCGACGGCGTCTCGCAGCGTTCGGCCTATGCCCAGGTTAATGTCGGGCAAGCAATAACTTCGTCTGCTCCTTCAGCCACCTTAACGAAAAAAGTGGCTAATTTAACTTCTTCTAACGGCACCGATAATGATAATAACGCTTTGCTTGGCGATACGCTTCAATATACCATTACCTTTTACAATAACGGACCGGGTGTTCTCAATACCATTCATGTGATGGATATTTTGCCGCCCTACACCACTTTCCAGGCGGCCGATAACGGCGGCTCCTATGACAGTTCCGCCAATCAGGTTGCCTGGACTAATGGAAATTTGGCCAATTCCACCGGTCTGAGTTTTACTTATCGGGTGACGATTCAAGCCGTGCCCAATAACGGCTACGTTATCAGAAATACGGCCTCGGCCGACGCCAGCAATTTAGCCGCTATCAGTTCCAATGAAGTGCGCACGACCGTGACGACCGGTCTAGTTAAGGGCGCGGCAGTCAGGGCAGTTACCGGCAGCGACAATTTTAGCCGCAACTTGGTGGTTTCGGTGATGACCAGTTTGTGGTTTTTGTTTTTCCTTTATTTAATTGTTGAATACGCCGATTTCTGGCGCGGCTTACGGTTTAAATTGGCTGTCTGGAAAATAAAGCGGAAGGAAAATTTATAATTTAAAGTTTAAGCAAAAACCCCGCCCAAAGGCGGGGTTTTTGCTTAGTTCGCCATGCCCCGCGCTTTGACACTTTTTTTTCAAAATAGTTTCTGGTATAATTAACTCAATGACCCAAGCCCAACTGGAGAAATTTATTCATTATCTCCAAAAAGAAAATTGGCTGGTTTTTGGTCCCACTGAGCGGGGTGGCCCGACTGAAAGTAAAATCGCCCCGCCGGCAGAAATTTCACCATATCTAACAGCGCACGGCGCCACCCCAAACGAAATAAAATCCGGCGGAGTATTTATTAACCAAATTTCCCGGCCCGAAGAGTTGGTTTTAGACAACCGACTGCCTTTTTATTCTTTTAAAAAATTCTTTGTGCCGGAAGAAGAAACGCTTTTTGAATACAAGGATTCAAAACTAAAAGAGCTCCCGGAGCATAAACGAGTTTACCCTGAACCTAAGCGAATAGCCCTAATCGGCATCAATATTTTAGACCTGAAAGCCATTAATCTCTACGAGCAAGTTTTTGAAAAAGACCCATATTTTCAGGCGCGGCGGCGGAATCTTTTAATCGTCGGCCACGCCGCGGTGCCCGAAATTGAAGACCCCTCGACAAGCTCGGGGCAGGCTAATATTTTTGAGTACAAATACGAAGAGGATATTTTAGAGCATTTGCCGTTTGACATTTTTTTAGCTAACGCAACTACCAACTACCAACTACCGACTACCAACTACAAAATTTTTACCGGTTCAATTAAAGGTCAAAGAATTTTGGAACATTTTGGTTATAAAAATTATCAACATATCCAATTCAGCGGGCCGGTGAAAGAAGGAAAACTGGATGAACGAATGGTCCGGCTGCGCGACAAGCTGAAAAATCATCACGAGCCAAAAATCTGGGAGGAGCTCGGAGCGCGCTGCCTTGAGTGCGGCAAATGTACGCTCATCTGCCCGACTTGTTTTTGTTTCCGGATTGACGACGAAGCAGCGCTGAAAGAAAATTCCGGCAGGCGGGCGCGCTGTTGGGACGCCTGTTTTTATCAAGAATTTTCCGAAGTGGCGGGAGGGGGTAAATTTTTAAAAACCGCGGCCGAGCGAATCCATTTCTGGTATTTTCACAAATTTGTGCGCATACCGGACGAATTTGATTTTATGGGCTGCGTCGGCTGCCGGAGGTGCGCGAGAGTATGTCCGGTGGGAATAGATATCGCGGAAGTATTGAAGGAAATAGAGAACTCTTAGATTTAAGAATAACTATTTACGATTTATGAATAAAATCTTAAATCATAAATCTTAAATCATAAATCGTCTTGATGCGCAACCCATACGACACAGAACAAGCAAAAATAACGTTCATCAACAGACAAACCGATAACATCAAGCTGTTCCGTTTTGAGTTTACGCAAAAAGTTTGGGGATATAATTTTAATTTCAAGCCCGGGCAATTTGTTGAATTATCAATTCCGGGCTTCGGTGAAGCGCCATTCGCGCCCTGCAATGCGCCGGGCACGGAATATCTGGAATTGTGCGTGCGCGATGTCGGACGGCTCACCGCCAAACTGCACGAAATGAAAATAGGGGATAAAGTTGGAATCAGAGGCCCTTACGGACAGGGGTGGCCCACAAAAGTTCAAAGTTCAAAGTTCAAAGTTCAAAATGATAAAAAGAAAAATTTGTTAATCGTCGTCGGGGGACTAGGATTTATTCCGCTGCGCACGTTGATTTTAGGCAAAGAAAAATTTTTTAACAAAGACGCGAAAATACAGATTTTCTATGGCGCCAAAACACCTAAAGAAATGCTTTTCCGCCACGAGTACGGCCGCTGGCGCGATCAGGGTATGGAAATCCGTTTAACCGTAGATAAAGAATGTCCTGATTGGGTCGGCTGTGTGGGATTGGTCACCACCCTCTTGGACAAATACGAAATAGTTGACAACGCTAAAGCCTTGCTTTGCGGTCCGCCGGTGATGTATAAATTTGCGTTGGCAAAGCTGAAAGAGAGAGGGTTCGCGGATGAAGATATTTATTTATCACTGGAGCGCCGCATGCACTGCGGAGTAGGCGTTTGTCAGCATTGCGCGGTCGGACCATATTATACTTGCAAAGACGGGCCGGTGTTTGCCTACAATATAATAAAAGATATTCCGGGCGCGATATAAAAAATGTAAAATGTAAAAATCAAAATGAAAAATGATTCCGATTTTATCGAGAACCCTCGACAAAGTCGGGGCAATGTAAAATTACAAAATTTATCAAATTTACGAGGTAAATTTGATACCTAAATTTTGCATTTTGATTTTTTAATTTTAAATTTAGCGAAGCGCATGTGCCTAACTATCCCCAAACAAGTCATCGCCGTTAAAAAAAATCTAGTGGAAGTAAAATCGCCGAAAGGCCGACAAAAATTGGGCACGCTGATTTCGGTCAAAAAGGGAGATTGGGTCTTAACGCAAAACAATATCATCATAAAAAAAATAACGGCTAAGCAAGCGAAGGAGATAAATATAATACTACAGAATACGGATTGATACAGATATACAGATGTAGTTTGCTCCCTTTTTAAAGGGAGGTTAGGAGGGATTTAAAGAATTTGCTTGTTGAGCAGAGCTTTCTTAAATCCACCCCAACCCTCCTTTATAAAGGAGGGGGACGAATATCTGTATATCTGTAAATAATCTGTAATCTGTAGAGAAATCATGAAAAAAGGATTAATCTTAGTTTTCACCACCGCCGTCATTTCGGGTTTCTCTATTTTTATTAACAAATACGGCGTCAGTGTAATAAATCCGTCTGTTTTCACTTTCCTGAAAAACACAGTAGTTGCTTTAATGCTAACCAGCTTGATTTTATTAATAAAAGACCGGCGGTTATTGAAAAGTTTAACCAAGAAACAATGGTGGCTGCTGTGCTTGATTGGTTTGGTTGGCGGCAGTATTCCGTTCTTACTGTTTTTTAAGGGATTATCTTTAACTGGCGCGGCCCAGGGTTCTTTTATTCACAAAACAATGTTTATTTATGTGGCGGTTTTAGCGGTAATTTTTCTCAAAGAAAAAATCAGCAAAGAATTTTTAATCGGGACTTTATTGCTTTTGCTCGGCAATCTTATCTATTTGAAAGCGCTGCCGACTTCTTTTGGCCAGGGCGATTTATTGGTGCTTTTGGCTACCTTTCTGTGGGCGATTGAAAATGTAATATCAAAATATGCGCTAAAAGATTTGCCCGCCAAAATAGTCGCCTGGGGCAGAATGTTTTTTGGTTCAATTTTTATTTTAGTTTTTCTGCTGGCCAGCGGCCAAGCAGGACAAATAACCACCCTCAATATGACACAAATTGGCTGGATTTTTCTCACCGCCCTGATCCTGCTCGGCTACGTCCTGACCTGGTATAGTGGCTTAAAATATGTCCCCGTTTCCACCGCTGCGGCTATTTTGCTTTTGGGTTCGCCAATTACGACTTTACTTTCTTTGACAATTGGCGTAAAAATAAGTCCGTCAGAATTTTTAGCAGGAACTTTAATGATAATCGGCTTAATTTTTATTGTCGGTTTTAAATATTCCGAAGAAAAAATTTATGTCCGGAGTTAAATTGGCAGCACGCTATGGTTTGCGGCCGCACGAACTTGGGCTCTGCGGGCCGAAAGAAGCGGCTCAACAGCAAACTTTAAAAAAATTTATTTTGGGGAAAATACCGGTCCGTGAAGCGAAAAAAATCCTGCAACAATTCAAAGGCGCTTATCCGTATTATCGGTTAATTGCCGAGAACAATAATATTAAAGACCCGCTTAAAGAACGGGTGGTGAATGCCTATTGGATTGGCAATAAACTGCTGGATAAAGTAAAAATTGAAGATTTACGTCAAATGATCGCTAAAGATTTTTCCGGGCCGGGACTTTTGACTAAAGACATTGCGGCCAAAAAGGCTGCTGCAATACCCAAATCGTCAAAACCCCACCATAGCTTTCACGTTTTGACGATCGGCTCGGTGATTGGTAGTGTCAATTTTAAAAATACAAAATTAAAAGATTTGTGCCGAGTCGGCTGGGGAAAAGTGACTCAACGCGTCATCCCCGCCCGCTTCGCCAAAGCTTCAGCGAGGCGAGCGGAAGCGGAGATCCAGAAATCTAGATTCCGCGTCAAGCACGGAACGACAAGCAATAAATGTAAAGTTATCGTTGAATATCGGCCTTTAGTTAGAGAGAAAAAAATAAAACTGGGAAAACCGATAAGAAAAGAAATTTGGTGGGATAGAACTATAGTCCCAAGCGTAAAAATAGGGGATCGGGTATCATTTCATTGGAATTACCTGGTGCAGATTTTAACAAAACAAGAGGTTGCTAATTTAAAAAAATACACCCTGAACACACTTATTGCCTTAAAGTAAAATAAACAAATACTATCATACTATATAGTATGATAGTATTTGCTCGTGTATGAAAATAGTAAAAAACAAACCAACCATCGCCATTGTTTCCTTAACCTGCTGCGAGGGCTGTCAGGTGGCGATTTTGGATTTGGGAGAGCGATTTTTGAATTTAGCGCAGCACGTTAAAATCGGCGATTTCGCTTTTCTGGAAGAAAAACCCGAAACGGAAAAATACGACGTGGTTTTTGTGGAGGGCGCGCCCATTACCGAAGAAAATATTGCCCGACTCAAAGATTTACGCCAGCGCTCCGAATTTTTAGCCGCTTTGGGCGCCTGCGCCGCGCTGGGCGGTATTGCTGAAATAAAAAATTATCAAGACAAAAACGAACGCCTGCGCTATGTTTATAAAAACTTTGAAGGGATTAATAATCCCGACATCAAACCGTTAAGCCACTACGTTAAGGTTGACCTGGAAATTCCCGGCTGTCCGATAAATAACGAAGAATTTTTTAAAATCATTAAAGACCTGATTGCTGGCATTCCACCAAAAATTAAGCAGCAGCCGGTCTGCTACGAATGCCAGCTCAAACAAAATGAATGCCTACTGCAAAAAGGCGAGCCCTGTTTGGGTCCGATAATGTTGGGCGGCTGCGGCGCGCCCTGCCCCTCAAATAACTATCCCTGCGACGGCTGCCGCGGACCGATGAAAGACGTAAAACCTGATAATTTAAATAAACAATTAAAGCAACAGGGTTATAGTGAGCAAGAGGTTAAATTAATTTTACAGAGATTCGGGGTGGAAGATAAAATATATCCAGAACCACCAATAAAAATGTAAAGTTTAAAAATCAAAATGCAAAATGACAATTTAAAATGATAAAATCATTCCGCCGAAGGCGGAATACCAAAATTTTACATTTTGAGATTTTAATTTTTAATTATGTTACAGTACTTACGCACTTCCATAATTTGCCTTATTTAAGCCAAAAATCTGGTAAAATCCTACCTTATCTATAAATTTGACCTTACGGCACTAATGGCTTATTAAAGCCAAATTATTAATGTAATGCCTAATATCAAGGTTTATAGATTCATTTAGTAGATAGTCAATTTGCGGCTTATATTAGGCATTTATTTGAGATGCGTAACTCCTGTTATGTTAATCAAAATAGACCACATCGCCAAAATTGAAGGTCACGCTGGTTTTATCGCCGACATTGCTAATGGTAAAGTCCAAAAAGTTCGAATTGATATCCAAGAAGGCGCGCGGCTACTGGAAGGAATTTTGCGTTCGCGTTCAATTTATGAAGTTTCGCAAATTACCTCAAGGATTTGCGGCATCTGTCCGGTGGTACATAATTTGACCAGCCTCAAAGCAATTGAAAAAGCGCTGGATATTGAAATTTCCGAGGAGACGGTGTTGCTGCGAAAATTAATGATGCTCGGGCAGATTATCAACAGCCATGCCCTGCATCTTTTCTTTTTTTCGCTTTCCGATTTCTTCGGCTTCAAAGATGATTTAAGTTTAATAAAAAAATTTCCCGACCGCGCCAAAGACGCGCTGGCCGTACGCGATTTTGGCAATAAAATTATTGAAATTATCGGCGGCCGTTCAATTCATCCTTTAACCCCGACCATCGGCGGTTTCCTGAAAATGCCGGACAGAAAAAAATTAGGCGCGCTCTTCCAAAATAGCGACGCTATTTTAGAGCGGGCAGAAAACCTATCCCAACTTTTTATTAAATTGGACTATCCTAAATTTATCCGTTCCGCCCATTTTATCAGTTTGCATTACCCTCAAGAATACGCGATTTATGACGGCTGGGTCAGAACCCCCTCTGATAACAAAGAAAGCCCGGCTGATTTTCTCAAAACAGTTAGAGAATACCAGCTGGCAGTCAATGCGACGGTTAAACGTTCCCAATACCAGGGTAAACCTTTTATGGTCGGCGCCATCTGCCGTTTAAATCACAACCATAACCAGCTGAGTCCACTGGCTAAAAATCTCCTGAAAGCCGCCAAAATTCATCTGCCAAGCTTTAATCCTTTTCATAATATTCTGGCCCAGGCAGTAGAAATTGTGCACTGCGTTGAAGAATCGCAAAAATTGCTAAAAAAAATTCTGCGTAAAAATTTAGACAGGAATAATAATGAAGAAACCACAAACTTGGTTCAAGCACGACTGAAAGGCCTCAAAGGGACAACTTCTGGCACCGCGGCCATGGAAGCGCCCCGCGGCACGCTCTATTATTTTTATGAAATCGGGGGTGATGGCTTGGTAAAAAACTGCAACATTATCACGCCCACCTCACAAAATCTGGCGCGCCTGGAAAAGGATTTAGAAGAATATCTGCCCCAAATAGTCGGCAAAAACGTCAACAAAAAAGATTGCGAAGAAAAAATTAAAATGCTGGTAAGGGCCTACGACCCCTGTTTAACCTGCGCCACGCACTAAAAGAATCCCGCCGCGCCCAGCGGGGTCGTTGTTAATTAAAAGTTCAAGGTTAAAAGTTGAAACACAAAGTTGTAAGTAGAAACAAAAAAACAGCTTTTTTAAAAAGCCGTAATAAAATTTCTAAAGAATATTAAATTTTCTGTCTTAATCGTTCGTATTCCTCAACCGAAAGATCGATATCTCTCAGAATCTCTTTAATAATGCCAATACCGAGATATTCTTTCCCGTGAATTGGAACACAAGCGGTTTTCTTTGTTACGGGATTGAAAAAGAAATAGTGACTGCCCTTTACGCGGAGTTCACAAAAACCAAGAAAACAGAGGATTTTTACCATCTTTTTCGCGGGAAGCGGATGAAGCCTGGACATAAAAGGTTATTTTGCGGCAAATTCTAATTGCTGAACCCCGATGAATTCGTTCTGTTTAATCTTTTTGCCAAAATCCTTTTCTTCTACTTCCAAACAAAGAGCTACTACTTCTTTAAGCCGTTTATATAATCCCGCTAAAGTTTTGGCCTGAGTATAGCAACTTTTAAGAGAAGGGACTTTTCCAATAAAATAGCCAGATTCGTCTTTCTCAATGACTGCTGGAAAGCGATAGATTGTTTTAGATGTTTTTTTCACCCCGTTAGAAATTTTTGATGATTTTTTCATATTTTTAAGCTCCCATTAGAAATTCAGTTTTAATATGGAATTTCTAATGGGGTTCATACATCCTCATTATATAAATTTTGAACACAATGTCAACAACCTTTTATGCTTTTCAATAATTTTTAATTTTAAACTTCGCCCGACATCACCCCGCCCGCCCCGCCCAGCGGAGTGACAGTGAATTAATTTCCAATTACCAATGATAAAGCTTCCAAAAAATAAAACAATATTTTTCCTTGGAATAATCTTGACGGTTTTGCTTTTGCCGAAAATTTCTTGGGCAGCGACTTATTATGTTGACAATTCTGGTTCTCCCGCTTGTAGCAACAGTTACCCGGGAACCGAAGCGCAGCCATGGTGTACGATACAGAAGGCTGCGGACACGATTGCCGCTGGCGACACAGTTCTTG
>Ga0315284_10001134_pt1 | contig 37603 bp, 49 predicted proteins | sample YL17G09_16_MG_FD_203696 | JGI IMG/M metagenome (GOLD analysis project Ga0315284, IMG submission 203696) | Sediment microbial communities from Yellowstone Lake, YNP, Wyoming, USA - YL17G09_16 | ecosystem: Environmental > Aquatic > Freshwater > Lake > Sediment | place: USA: Wyoming | collected...
AAGTAGTAACAGGTAAGTCTGCTACTACTCCTTGCCAACTTCTTGTAAAAAAATCGTCATCAGCAAATTGGTCTGCCAATTCAACATTAGTTACATCGAGGTTTTGTAAGTTCACGACTTCTTAATTATACGTTTACTTTCGTATTTAGATTGCCCATCTTTTGGTGGCAATCGGATTCGCTTTCATGTACGCTCTATATTCTTTTGTTGAACGTCCAGTAGGTGAAGGAGCTACATAATGTCTTGGTACTCCTGATGCATTAGAATCGTCATCATCACCGTCTGCACCTGCTGTTTTAGTTGGTGTTGTTACAGGCTTCGAGGCTAACACTTTTTTATTTTTGCGTTTGCTATACCATTTGTACCCGAAAAATGCTACTACTGCGATTACGCCTACGGTAGCAATGATTTTTGTTTTCTTTTCCATTGTTTTTTGTTTTTTGAGATTTGTTAATTGTTTATTTTATTTATTTGTTTTTATTTGTGTTGTTTTTTAATTATGATGTTTGAGCTACTGAAGGAGAATGTGGTTTTGCACTTTTTACAGGAGCTACGCCACCTTTACCTTTGGTTGCTAATTTGTAAATTACAAATGCGACTCCAACAGCTAATAATGATGCACCCACAATAAATGCGGTTTTATTAATTCCCATTATCGTATCATCTTCTCCTGAAGGCTTTTCTCCATCACCTTCATCAGGAGTTGGCGTATCCATTTCAGCTTCATTTTGAGAGTCGTCAGGTGCAGGTGAAGAATCTGATATTGCGTTAGTAGCGTCAGTATCTCCGCCCGTATCGTTAGCACGAGAATCCGATATGATAGCATCTACAACAGGATTGTTTGCTTCTATTGGAGAAGGTACGTTTGTAGCGTCTTGATTTAATTGGGCTTGAAATTGTCCTGCAAGCGCTTTTGCTTCAGGCGTAGCAACAGAAACAGCATCGGCAGGCGATTTCCCCGCAACATCCTCAGTGGGCGGAACAAATGGATTGTCTTTATGTTTATGTCTGCGAAATAAATTTTTTAGCCATGCAAAAAATGCTCTGATTCCATGTAATTTTGTTTCTTCTCCCGCAGGAGTATTTGAGTCAGCAATATCTTCATGCGGTGTTTTTGCATCAATAGCAGTATCAGATGGCACACGTAATTGAGCGTCTTCTATATTAGCAACAGGTAAAGAGCCTATTGGTAGTGGAGTTATTGTACCATCCCCTGCTACTCCATAATATTCTTCAGTACCATCAAATGAATGTTTCTTAACTATTTTTTTTAAGCCCATTCTCTTTGCAACATTGGCAAGCGCTAATCTTTGTGTTGGATATGGATTTTTTAAAATATTTTTTTTACTTCCTGAAATAATTGCATTATTTAATTCAGTTTGGTTTCCTCCTAATTGTTTCCATTTTTTTAATAAATCAGCATAAACCAATTTTGAACTTTTAGTATATGACGGATGAATAATTTTCATTATTGGTTCACTCGCAGGAGCAATAGCAGGATAAACCTGTGTAGCTATCCCGTGAGTATTTTTAGAAATCCTATGAAGAATACCTTTTCTTAAAGTTTTTGCAATTTTATTTTGAATACCTTTTTTAATGGCTTTCGGTAATTTTTTTATTTTCTCGCCAGCTCTATGAATACCTTTTTCGGTATTCTTAACGAATTTTTTTGCTTTGCTACCAATTCTTTTTTTAGTTGCGTTAATATTAGCGCCTAATTTTTTAACTTTCTTTTTTACGTTAGCTCTACGCTTTTTTTGAGCTTCAGTTTCTTTCCCAATACCAAAAGCTCTGAAATTAGAGTATTCGCCATCAACTCCCGAAATATCAATTTGGTCGCCATCGAAATCTAAATCAACTTCAGGTTGAGCGTTAATGCCGTTTGTTTTAACTCTATAATATTGTTTTTCTTGAGTATCCTTTTTTGGGACTCTTGGAAATCTATTGTCGGGAGCTTGCATTTTATTTATGTTTTAAATTATTTAAATTATTTTTTATTTGTTCTTAAACAGATGCGTTTTTATTTTTTATTTTAAAATATAAAAATATTGCGCCCAAGGCTAAAACTCCAATTCCAATCATAGCTTGTTTTTTTGGAAATCCAAAAAGTTTATCATCCGAACCTCTTCCTGAATAATCAGGTGCAGGTGTAGGTGCAGGAGTTGGTGCAGGTTGTGGTTGACCGCCTCCTCCGCCATAACCTCCGCCATATTGTTGTGGCTGACCATATTGCTGTGGTTGTCCATAATTTGGGTCGTATGGATTAGTAACCTGATACGGCATTGTTGTAGGTGGCAACGGTTGTTGATATGGTAATGGTGGACTTGATACTACCACAGGTGGCTGATAAGTTCCTGTTGTCGTTGCTATTGCCATAGGTGGCGCAACAGGTGGTGGTGGCGGTGGCGGTTGAAAGAAACAACTTTTTGCAACTCCTGGGGTTGGGTCTCCAAAAACATCATTATTACAAGGTGCATTACCTGTTAATGTTTTATAATTAAAACTATTTCCTGAACCATAAGCAACAGAAGTTGGATTTGAAGGGTCTAAACTACATGCACCACCTTCATCAGCACATTTTGTATACCCCGAAGGAGGCACTATTTGTGCGGGTGGTGGAGGTAGTGGTTTTGATTTATAATAACATGCTTTTTTAACCCCTGGCAATGGGTCTCCCAAAACACTAATATCACAAAGTATTCCGTTACTTGCATCCTTATAACCAAAAGTCGTTCCTGCTCCAAAAGCAACAGAAGCGTCATTTTGAAAATTACAATTATTGCCCTCATCGGCACACTTTATATATCCCGCAGGAGATTGTGATGTTGGAGGCGCTCCCATCATGTCTTTAGTAATGGTTGTTGGAGATGTGATTGCAGGCGCAGACGTAGCCGTAGACGTAGCTTTAATAATCTGTTTCGCTCTCAAACAATTACGATAATTCATCATCGCTACTTGAGCCTGAAATGGGGTTAATCTCCCCGTCGGCATACTACAAGGCGCACTTAAATCAACTCCGTAGGTTACTTCTTCGCCATTAAAACCTGATAAATCAATGTTTTCATTGCTACTTTTAATACCTAAATCTAAATTTTCCATTTTATATTATTTTAAATTTTATTTACACACATGTACTTTAATAAATAAGTCATCCAACAAACCTAAATTTGAAACATCAACATTATCTAAGCAATTACATTTCATTTTTAATTATTTAGTTGGTACTGATATTGCCTGTCTATTTTTAATTAATTTCCATGTAACAAATCCTCCTATTAAAATAAATGCACTAACTCCAATTATCAATCCTGTGTAAGATTTCTTTTTTGGTGGAGGAGGTGGAGGTGGCGCACTTGGTTTCTTTTTCTTTTCATTTCTACTTGTACTTTGTAATGGCACGGTAGAAGATTTTTTAGGCTCTGTTAATTTTATTTGTGACTCTTCTAATTGCGCTTTTATCTTTGCGTTTTCTAAATCTTGGTCAGCCTTTTCTTTTGAAGCTATACTCGCAAGTAAATTTTCCTTACATTTATCAAATTTTTTTCTTCTCTTACCTATAAAGAATGGTCTCTTTCCGCAGTGAGTCTTGATATTAGATTCTAATTCCGTTTTAGGTGCTTTTTTAATAGAAGATACTGTATCTAAAAGAGTTATACCTGCCGTTGCGATTTGAGTACCTTGCGAAGCGGTAATACCATAATAAATATCATCTACACCTTCGGCATTACTCAATTCATTAACGTAAGAGCCATTTATAAAATGATTTCTAACTTTATGAGAATACGGAATGTTCATGACTTTAGAAAAATCATTGTCCAAACTGCTTGTATTTAATTCTATATTGTTAGAAATCATTTTTTATTTTTTATTTATACTTTTACTGCACCAGCAACATTTGAAGCGACTTTCGCAGTTTCCGTAGCTGAATCAGCAACAGTTTTTGCAACATCGCCACCGCTACTCATTGGTGCTTTTAATGTTTTTGCACCTTTTCCTTTAAAATGACGGTATGTGAAATAAGCAGCTGTACCTAAAACGATGGCTGTAAGACCATAAAATAATATAGGTTTCATTCCTAAAATTGTTTTTTCTTTAGCAACTCCATCAACATTTGATTTTTTAGTTTCTTCTTTTGCAGGAGCATTTTGTTGTGGCGCTGAATATTCTTCGTCCTCATCATCATAGTCATCATCTCCCAACGGTTGATTTTGTGGCTGAGGTTGATATTGTGGTTGCGGTCTTTGAAAATTCGGGTTCATGTTCGGGTTCATTGGTTGATTTTGGTTCATGGTTTGATTTGGGTTTTGATTTTGGTTTGGATTTAAATTTGGCATGTTAATTACATTGTCTTTTTCTTCAGTTGGTCTATTTGCTGTTTGTTCTACTTGTTGCATTCTTTGTGCTTTCAGACTTTCTGAATTTATGTTATGCGCTACTTCTTCGCTTAACAGATTTAGATTTGATAGGTTCGTTTCCATTTGTTTTGATTTTGGTTTGATTAATTGATTGATTTATTTGATTGATTAATTTTTAAAATTGTGGAAAAGATTGTCTTTGTTGTTGTTGCGATTCAGCTTTTTCTTTTGCGTCCGCTACTGCCTGAGCTGCGTATGCATCTGCGTTAGCTTTATCCTGTTTCTTTTTATGATTTTTTTTGTCAGCTAAAAGTCCAAGACCACCACCAACGCCAACTGTGATTAAAAGTGTTTTCACTAAACTCTCTTTATCTTTTGCATAAAAATATCCGCCAACAGCTCCTAAAATTGCACCTGCAATCATTAAATAATAAGTTTTTTTTATTTGTTGAGGCGTTATTATTGTTGATGTTTTTGGCGCTCCTGAATCAGGAGTTGCAACACCACCTCCACCACCGCCTCCACCTCCTGTTGGAGGAGGCGCACCGCCATAAACAGGCTCAACGATAGTTGTTGGAGGTATATAAGGCATTAAATAAGGAGGCGTATAATATCCTACCCCTCCACCTATTACACCTCCAAATGGACGAACAGGATACCCTTGGTCAGGCAATGGAGTTAAAATTCTTGCATTAGGGTCTATCGTTCCTGTTCCACTTGGCGCTAATACTGCGCCTGTTGGCGCAGGCGTAGGTGCAGGGGTTATAACAGGTGTCCCTATAACTACATTGCCTGTTGGCGCAGGCGTAGGTGCAGGGGTTATAACAGGTGTCCCTATAACTACTCCGCCTGTTGGTGCAGGTACAGGGGTTATAACAGGACTTCCTAATGGTTGAAGCGCAGGTGTTGGATTTGGTATAACAACTTGTGCAGGAGGAAGACCGCCTGCGTTTGAATATTTAAGGTTACGTTTAGGTTTTATACTCTCTGCAATCTTATGATTGTCTTCAAATAAACTGTCGTTAGTCAAATCCATTTTTTTATTTTTTAAAGTTTATTAATTTTATTTTTTTTAATCTTAATTTATTTTTAAGCCTTTACTGATTTTAATGCTTCTTTTGCCTTTCCTTTTTTTATCAAAACAATTGTAACAACAGAAGCCACAGCAATTAATCCAAAGGCAACAATTCCAAAAGTAATCGGAGTCATTCCTGCAATTTTAGTTTCTGTTTTTTTAGCAGGCGCATCATCTTTTGGAGGATTAATTCCGCCTTGACCAACATTACCGCCTTGTCCTAATGGAATAGTTTTTCCGCCTTTTATAGATTTAACTGTATCAGCGACTTTACCGATAGAGCTAAGTAAATTTTTTGCGCTATCAGAATTTAACCAATCTAATAAAGGTCTTTTAGTTTTGGTGCTTGCACGTAAAGATTCCATTTCTTCTGCTGAATATAATTGTTTATCACCATCAGCTCCAAAAACAATATCAAATTTATTATGAGGCGTTCCTAAAAAATTTGATTCTATGTCAACATTATTTGCATCAACTCCAAATTGAATATCAAAATCTGCTTCAGGATTTCCATGAGGCATTGCCATTCTCCTCATGTCATATACTTTATTTGCATGTCTTCCACGACTTCCATCAGCACCTAAATCAGTCATCACTTGTAGTGAAGGCTCTAATGAACGGAAAAGAGGATTATAAGGAAATGATTCACTAAGACTACGCTTTTGTAAATGTTTTTTAAGATGTTTTCCATCAGCGCCTAAATCTTCAGTTGGTTGACGCATTAGTGACCAATCCTTATTAGGAAATTCTAATTTTTCATGAAGGTGTCCTTGAGGTTTTCCATCAGCGCCATAAGCAATCGCATTCATTCCATAAGCAGAAGGTGTTTTAGCCTCCACTTCGCCCTCTCCATTAGCTCCATATTGCATAGCCCAAGTGTCTAAGCCCATCATTAAATTTCTTCCGCCATATCCATAAATTCCCGAAACAGTTTCAAGTCTGTTTGAATCTAATAAATCTATTTCGCTGTTTGCTCCGTAACCAATAGGTGTCATTGTAGCACGACTCGGCTTTCTTCCAAGAATACCACTTGTCGCAATTGCTTCACCAAGACCTAATTTTTCTTCAGCTCTTAAAATTAAATCATGAGCACCAATGGCTTCCCATTTAGATTTATTTTCTAAAATATTTTCGTAATAAGGAGCAACGATGTTAGCATTAATAAAATTACCTTTATTATCTCTTAATAATCTAACAGGACTTCCTGTAATTTCTCCATGAATATTTTTCGGAACAAAATACACGATGCCTCCTTTAACTTTAGAGCCTTTAGAGAACATGCTTCCTCTTTTAATCAATTTACTTGAGGGTGGCGGAGAAATAATAAATGATTTTGAATCATCGGTAGTTATCCAAAGATTATCAATTGCTCTATCTTTTTTATTTGCCATTTGTTTCAGTTTTTAAATTTGTGTCAGTATTTGTTTTTGAACTTTTAAATTTTTTTAAACTAAATGTGTTGTCTTCTTTTTTAACTTTAAATGCGATGTACCCCCCAACGAGCGCTCCGCCCAAACCACACAAAATTATTTTTTTTCCAATTATTATTCCTGCAATAATTCCAACTGTGCCCCCAATAAACGCTCCACGCTTGTATACATCATAATTACTTTTCCCACTTGTGAAATTTGATAATCTTTCTTTTGTATTTGGTTTTTGTAATTTTTTTCTTGCCACAACTAAATTTTATTTCTCTGAAAAATATTATTTTTTATTTACCATTTAAAAAAAATCCATTTATTTTTTTAATTCAATTTTGTTTTGTAAATTAATTATCTTAAATGATATTTTATTTCTCTGCAAAATATTATTTTTTTCTTTTATTTTTACTCTATATACCAACTAAATATTAACATTAATTTGTTGATAATCATTGCATTAAACTTGATTAATTTATTTGATTTGTTGTTGTAAAACTTGATTAACAGGCGTTTGATTAATTGCCTGTGGTTGCTGTGTCCCAATGTTCACAACGGTTTGCGGTTGTGGCGCAGGAACTAAAACGGATTCCGAAACGTTGAAAGCTGGGTCGGTTGGGTCATACTTAGGCACAACAGGCGCAGTAGCAACGGCAGGCAAAGGTTGAGTTGCAGGATTTACAGGTGCTACTTGCGCTGAATTTGGAGGAGGTAAATCAGTCGGAGCTGTTTGCCCACCTAATTCCATCTTCGCAACATTCATCGCTAAAGCCTTTTCAATTCTTTTTTTGCGTAAATATTCAAATAATAAATACGCAGAAACTCCAACTATTGCAATACCAAAAATCCAAAGAACTGTGTAATCTTTTTTCTTTATTTTTCTATCTCTATTACCAACCTTACTCGCTTTTATTTCAATCATTTCAAGAGTTTGTTTTTGAAATAATTGTCTGTCTTTCGGGTCAGCGAGATTTGTGTTTATTTTTTTTACCGCACTTGTAATTTTATCTAATAAAGTTTTCCATTTTTTGTCTTTATTATTTTTTATTACATCATTACTTTCTGCAATTAAAAAAGATAATCCCCTGATAAATTTTGCATTGGTATTCATTTCATCCAAAACTTTCCCAACAATCACTTCATCGGAATCGCTTTTTTTATACTTAACTTCAACCTTATCAAATAATTCAAAGAGCTTGTCTGTATTATAAACTATCAAATCACTCAATTCACTTTTAAAAATACTTAACGTAAGTTCAGTGTCGCCTGAAGCAACACTACCCGTTAAGTTTGAAAATAAATCGTGACTTACCCATATCATATCAAAAAAATATTATTTGATTAAATTCGGAAGCATCTTGTTTTTATGCAATAACCAAAATCCCGCAATGGCAACTACACCAATCATGATTAAAGGTAAATTTTCTTTCAGTGAATTTTTATGTTCTACTGTTGGAGCTGTGTGAACAACAACGGCAGGAGCACTTGGTTTTGTATCTCCTTCAGCGTTTGATTTTTTTCCACCGCATTTTCCGCCACAACTGCAACTACCACCATCACATCCTGAAGTTTTATCACCACCGCCACAACCGCAACCGCAAGCACTTGCTTTTTTCTCAACTGTCGGTACAGAAACTTCAACTTTTGGAGTGACGTTAGTGCTTTGTAATTTTTCAATGGCTTCTTTTGAAATTGGATTTTCTGATGTAATATGTTTTTCGTCATGAGATTTTTCTAAACCTGAAAGTTTCATAATAATTCCTCTATCAGGATGAATTGATACGATGTCTCTCAATGCGTCCTGTGGAAATTTCATTACTATATAATTTGTTTTCTTCCACAAATCATTAGGATTCCGAGCAGGAGCAATTCCGTACTTAGTAATTATTTTTCGCAAACCGTTTGGATTTGCCTCGAAAACGTAGCGTATCATTAAATTTTTTGCCATTGGTCAGTTTTTTAGTTATGATTTATTTGCTCCTATTTTTGTTTTTCCACTTACTAATGCAATTCCAATCCAAATTAGGACTACTGAACTTGCGAAACAAGCCACTCCTAAAGGAATGCCTACGTATTTTGGTAATGTTTTTTCCATTTTTTTAATTTAAAAAAAATCAATTTCATTGATTAAAAAAAAAAGGGGTGTGGAGTTAAATCCACCCCCCTTTTAAGGTATTTATTACTCAATCGAATTAACGATTTTGCATAGGTATCATTGTTTGACCACCAAGACCTAACGGGCGAGATGTAAACATTGGTACTGCTAAAGGAACTTGAGGTGCGCCATACAATTGGTTTGCAGAACCACCACCAAGCACACGGCTTTGGTTGATTTTGTTTGCAGGGAAGAATGTGTATGTAGCAGTTGTGTTTCCTAAAATGGTAAATGAAATGTTCGTGTTACCATCAATCTTCACAGGATAAGGAACGTCCAAAATTGTGCTTTGGAATTGATTAGCTGAGAAATAAGATTGAGTGATAATAGGAATTTGTAACAATTGACCATTCGCATCAGAACTTGTAACAGTTAAGATTTGAGTTAATTGAGAAGCCACGTTTGTTTGAATACGAATCAACGACGTTTCAAAAGGCTGATTAGCTGATTGCTGTAACAACTGTAAATAACTTACGTTATTTTGAGCAGGAGCAACGATAACGCCAACTGAAGTTCCAAAGTTTGGAGTTAACAAATACGTGTTCATACCAAATAACACAACGGTTAAAGGGTTTGGAGTAGTGTTAACAACGTTTACTTGGTAAGGAGTTGGAGTTTTTGCTGGAGCCATTGGAGCGCTCATAGCAGGGGCAGCCATAGGCATACCTTCTGCACCATAAAAACCACCATTAGCACCATATTGATTAACATCAATAAATGGGGCTTGTTGTACAAATCCGCCATAACCAGCAGGAGCGTAAGTAGCTGTACCACCACCATTACCCACACGCTGAGGATTAGGTGCATCAAAGCCGTAGTATTGACCTACTGCTCCATACTCCTCTTCGCCATCTGCGCCTGAGAAGTTTTCTTCAGCCGACATGATATAGGCATCTATATCAATAGGACTTAAATAATTTCTGTTTTTCATTTTGTTTCTTAATTTTTAAGAATTGTTTTTTTTGTTCCGTTTTTTCGTAATTGCAATTTAGTGACGGAAGCATTAACACTAAATTGTAATTTTTGGTTTACTTATAGTAAACCTGCTTTTTTTGCGCCTACAACAGCAGCAGTTGTTAACAATGCTGTGATTAAGGCTGTCATGATAACTTCTTTCGACATTTTTTTCGTTTTTTAAAGGTTAGACAATTAATAATTTTTGTAAATGTAATTTGCTTATTTCCGTAAAAAAAAAGAGTTTCGTATAGTAAAAACGACGTTTTAAATACAATACATTGATATTAAGATATTTAAAAATATGAAATGTAAAGTAAATTTTACTAAACGTCGTTTAGATTTCATTTTAAAGTCAATAAAATGTATTTTTTAGTTATTTTTAAAGATAATTTTAGATTATTTTTAAAGATAATTTTTACTTATCTCATAAAATAAGTTTTAATTATTTTAAAAGATAAGCCCTGATTAATAAAAGCTAATAGGATAAAAACTCCCTGATAGGCAATAAACCCCCTCGTATATGGCTAATTAAGCTGTTTTTTAACACTTTTTAGCTCAAATGTTAATAATTATACCTATCTACATATTGACAATAACCAATTAATTAGTATCTTTGAATATAATTTAACCCGTTAGTAGAAATGAAAAAATCAAATGTTAATCCGAAAATAATAGCCCTGCTATTGTGTGCTTTTTTGACTGTAAATTTTCAGGCTCAACAAGTAGCGAAAGAAGATACGAACATGGTGAAAACTCTAAATGTTTTGGCTTCTAAATTAATTTCTGATTCTAAATTGGACTCTGCTATTTTGTATGCTAATTCAGCATTGCAACTTGCTAAAAAATTAAATTATAAAAGTGGGATTGGTTTTTCTTATATCAGGTTGGGTATGGCTTATGACGGCAAGGGTTCTCCTGAAGCATTGGTAAATTATCAATCTGCATTAAAAATAAAAGAACAGATTGGAGAAGAACTTGGAATTGCTTGGACTAACTATCATATTGGAAATTTTTATAGTACACGACAAAATTGTATTGAGGCGTTAAAATATATAATAAACGCAAAAAAATTAATGATAAAACTTAATGATAAAAATGGGGAGATAGCATGTTATAATTCGATTGGGGCTTGTTATTCGGAACAAGGTAAATACAAAGAGGCTTTAGAAAATTATAATATCACCCTAAACAAATCAAAGCAAATTAATGATAGTTATAATATATCGTTGATGCATATAAATATCGGAGACGTATATTTGAAACAAGGAAATTATAAGAAATGTTTAAAATATCAGGACTCAGCCCTAAAAATTTCACAAGAAGTATCTGATAAAAATAATATTGCATTATGTTATATCAATATCGGAATATGCAATAAAAATTTAAACAATTTAGATACTGCTGAAAAATTTGGAGTAAATGGATTTAATTTATCAAGGGAAATTAATGAAATCGAATTAATCATCGAAGCTCAAAAATCCCTCAGCGAAATCTATACAGACAAGGGCGACATAAAAAAAGCATTTGAATACTACAAAGGTTATATCGCAACAAGGGACAGCCTTATAAACGAAAAAAACACTAAAAAAACAACCGAGCTTGAAATGAATTTTCAATTTGAAAAGAAGGAAGCTATCACAAAATTGGAACAAGACAAAAGGGATTCAGTTCAAAGGTCGATTTTGTCGGCAGTTATTTTTGGGCTTATGATTGCGTTGACGTTGGCGGTTATGGTTTACAGAAATTACAAACGTAAACAAAAAGATAATGTTTTACTGACCGAACAAAAAGAGGAACTAAATGAAAAGAATCGTATCATCGAACATAAACAAAGCGAAATTTTAGCAAGTATTAGATATGCAAAACGCATACAGGTATCATTGTTGCCAACAGAAATGTATATTGAGAAAAGCTTAAACAGATTGATGAATTAATAAAATAAAATTTACAGATTATGACAACAGAAAAATTAAAACAGCAATATAAAGCAACCGCTTTAAATGCTATAAGAAAAATTTATCATCCATTGAATAAAGGGCAATATAGTAATTATCCTGATGACGGCTCGTATGCTGAACAAAGAGATTCAATGATACGAGAAATAATGGAAAAACTTGAAAAGGAATTGAAAGCATTAAAATCTAAGGAGAAAGTAAAGTAAATAATTATGTTCAATAAAGAAAATGTGAATTTTTAACACTTTTTTGGCTAAATTGTTAATAAATACGTCAAATGTTAATAATTACCCATTGATAATAACAAACTAATTAGTATCTTTGAGTAGTTAACCGTTAGTAGAAATTAAAAATTATGTTCAATAAAGAAATCGCAGAAAAGCATCTGCAAAAATTACTGAAGCAATATAAAATAACAGTTGTTAAGTGGAGCGCATCATCCTGTGGCAGGGCTTGGGTATCAATAAAAGAAGTGAAGATACCTCACGCAACTACCATTGATAGATTTTGTGTAGCAATGCACGAATTGGGGCATGTGATAAAAGGCGCAAGTAAATCAAAAATGAAGCTTTATCAATCGGAATTTATTGCTGAGATGTTTGCTATTGAGCAGGCAGAATTACTCGGATTCGATTGCACAGACTACAAAGAAAGAGCAAGGCGCTATATCATAATGAATATCGCAAAAGGATATTGCCGAAAATTAAATCTTTCAACCATTGAACAGGAAGTAAAAGATTTTTGCAAGATTGATTTTAATGAATGGGCAGGAAAAAAAGTTTTTGTTAGGGGATGGGGCGGTGACACGTATAAAGATAAACCTCTTGAAATATTAATGGAATACTAAAACAAAATTTATGGAAGACGAAAAAGAAATAAAAACATTTAAGGTTGATAACATACGTGTACCCGATAAAGAAGGTAAATTATCAGGAAATTATTATGCGGGTTACAATGGGTCTTTGACTATTAAAATAGGTCAACCGAAAATAACTCTTGGGAAACACACGTTGAATTTTTCAACTAAGATACCTGACTGCGTACATGAATTACTACATAATCAAACTGTTGAAAGACAAGAACACGGTATTGGTGCTTCTCAATCAATTAGCAATAACTATAATAATTTAGGAAAAACAATTAACGCAGCATCACTCGAAGGTTTGATTAATTATTATGACAGGATAATTGATGACTACTTATGGGTAATGGACAATAAAAATAAACCTAAGAAAAAAATTATTTTCATTTTATTCAAAAGGAGTAAAAAAGGATTCGGTTCTTATAACGGTGCTGATGCAGGTGATAAAGCAATTTCACGCTTTAGTTATTTTATTGGTTACGATAACGGTAAAACGCTTTACGATATTAACCAAAAACATTTTAATACCCTTCAAGATAAAGAATTATTAGAATACAAAAAGGTTGAATGGACAGAGGAGCGTGAATTTTTCATTCGTAAACTTAGTGAGCAATTGGAACAAGCAATGGAAAACGTAAGTAAATACATTGACCAAGTTTCAGATGAAAAAATAATTGACCAATTAATGATGAGTAATACAAAATTATTAGGGTAATAAAACAAAAAGAAATGTTCAATAAAGATTTTTACCCTACGCCACAACACGTTTTAGAATCAATGGGAATTGATTGTAACGGAAAAATAGTTTTAGAGCCCTCAGCAGGGTCAGGAAACATGCTTGACTTTATGCGTGAGCTTGGCGCTAAGGATTTAATCGCCTGTGAAATTAATCCGAAATTATCCGAGATTGTAAAATCAAAGTCCAAGTTTTTAAAACATGATTTTTTGAAAGTTACTGCCGAGGAAGTTTCGCATGTAAATATGATAGTTATGAATCCGCCTTTTAGTGTGGGGACAAAACACCTACTACACGCATACGAAATTGCTCCCGATGGTTGCGAAATTATTAGCCTCATAAATTACGATTCGATTGCAAATAATTATACAAGAGAGCGCAGTCAGTTAACAACCCTTATTCGTGATTACGGAACATCAGAAAATTTGAGTAGTGTTTTCCAAGATTCAGAAAGACCAACTGATGTTGAAATTGGACTCATTAAACTTTACAAGCCAAATAATAGCTCTAATGAGTTTGAAGGATTTTTTCTTGATGAAGACCCTGAAGAAGAACAAGGCATTGGCATCATGCCATACAATGCGGTTAGGGATGTTGTTCAGCGCTATATAGGCTCGGTTAAAAAGTTTGAAGAGATAATGTTACTCGCAGATGAAATGAAGGGCTTAAACAGCCTGTTTAGCGTTGGCACTATCGAATGTAAAATGGGTTATAACGAATCTGTGACCGATAAAGAAAGCTACAAAAAAGAACTTCAGAAATCAGCGTGGAAATATTTGTTTGCTAAAATGAACATGGATAAATATGTTACAAGTGGAGTGATGAAAGACATAAATTCTTTTGTTGAGAAACAAACGAAAATTCCTTTTACAATGCGTAACATCTACAAAATGTTTGAAATAATTGTGGGCACAAGGCAGGAAACATTTAATCGTTCATTGGTTGAAGCGGTGGATAAATTTACCGAATACACCCACGAAAACAGATATAATGTAGAAGGATGGAAGACGAATGCAGGACACCTATTAAATAAAAAATTTATTGTGCCTTACATGTTTGAAGAGACATATCAAAAAGATGGTTTATCAATTAAACACAGTAGCAACCAAGATAAAATAGAAGATTTAATAAAAGTACTTTGCAATATTGAAGCCCAAAATTTTAATTCTATTCCTCATTTATATAATTACGTTAACGACCAAGACTGTAAATTCAGAAAAGAAAAATTTCAGTCTAACACATGGTACAGTTGGGGCTTCTTTGAAATAAAAGGATTTAAGAAGGGTACGATGCACTTGAAGTTTAAAGATGATAATGTTTGGGCAAATGTCAATAGAAGTTATGCAAAAGTAAAAGGACAAGTGTTGCCTGAAAAAATTTAATCAATTAAAAATAAAAATATGGCATCCGAAAAGAAAAAGCGTAAACTAAAAAACAGTTATTGCGTAGGCAGTATGCTGAAAGACAAAGATACTAAATTGAAAAGGGTAGCATTTTTTACTCCTTCAAAAAGAAAGCAAAATAAAAAGAACTCAAAACAAAATGATGATTGAATAAAATTAAGTTACTAATTAGTCTTTTTTGTTAATAACAATTTTTGCCTGTCGATAGCTTATTTATTACCTTTAATGCCTATTTGCCAAGCATTGTGTAACTTTTATTACACTTTGCTAATTTTTTGTGGAAGAAGACAGGGAAAAAATAATATCAAAGGCTTTAAAGTTACGTGAACTTGCTCGCAGAGGAATCGCAGGCGAAAAGGAAACCGCTATACGAAAATTAGCGGAACACCAAGCCAAGTACGACGTTTCAGATGATGAAATGGATTCCTTTGCTTCTCACGGAAATTCGTGGTTCGACAGACAATCCAAAGAAGAAAAACAGGGTAAATTCGCCAAATGGTTTAAAAGGTCTGTTACCGTTGACAGAAGAACAGATAAGCCAATGGTTTTTTTCCACAAAAGCAGAGAGACTGAAATGTTTTTTGAGTTTGACCACAACAAGGGGACTAAATATAATGACCCGAATAATTATGGATTTTGCTTCACTACAAAAGAAGATAAAAAATACATTGAACATATCGGAAATAATCCACATCAAACAGGAATTGGAGTTGAATTTTTTTGCTATTTAAAAATGCTTAACCCATATTATATTTATTCTCGTTTAGACGGCAATTCATACGGGCAAAACGGAGAGCAATATAGACCGATACAAATAAATAAAACATTAGCGGATAGCTTGCTGTGGGTTGGTTTTGACTCAATAATTATTCAAGACCAAGTTGGGATAAATATTTACATAGTATTTAATTCTAACCAAATAAAAAGTGTTGATAATAGCGGAGAATATTCTTCGCATAACAATAATATTTTTGAATAAAAAATGAATTTACCTGACTCACATCCAAATGATTTTATAATTGGAAAGGTTAAATATCTTTGCGAAACAAATACATACAATATAAAAGTTTCTCATGTTGGAATAAAAAATAAAGCGAATTATAATGATTTTGAAAATGTTAAAATTAAAAACGGAATACCAAAATATATAATAGGAAAAAAAGTAAAATGTACTATCCAATACAGGGATGAATATAACAGGTTACTATGTACCGTTGAAGAATACAAAAAATGAAAATAAAAAGAGCAAAACATAAAACTATGGTTTCGTTTACTTATGCGGAATGGTACAATTCAGGAAAACAAATACCACATACAGACGAAGTTATTGAAGGAATAATTGAGTATACAATTAAAGAAACTCCTGAAGACAAAAAAGAATTTTTTAAAAATATGGGATGGTCGGTAAATTTAGCCGTCAATAATATAAAAGGAAGAAGGGTGTAAAATGAAAATAGAATTATCAGAATCGCAAACAAAAAAGTATCAGGATTGGACAGAATCATTCGGTGAGTTACCGCATATAGGGGCTACGGGCGGTCATTTTGGACTGAAAATTATTTTTACTTCAATAGGTGAAGTAATATATGGGACTGCGTGGAATGGGCGTATAATTGATTTAACCGAACACGAAAATATTTAAACATGGAAAGTGAAATTAAAAAAATGTGTGATTGGATGAACACCGAAAAAATATTTTGGCTTTCGGATTTAAAAAAAGATTTTGGTGTAACGGAATTTCCACGTTCAAAAAATTATACAACATTTATCAGATTAATTAAAGAGCTGAAGGATAATGGATTTACAGAGTGCTGTCAATTTATAGATAAGAGAAGAAGGTATAAATTAATTAAAGAAATAGATTTCAAATATGTGGTGACGGGTAAAGGTCAGAAATATAATCCTTTCAAAGATGAACAAAAGAAATAATAATTCAAAAAAATATTTGTATATTGTAGTGGAGTGGGGAAATCCGCCTATTCCTTTTCGTACTAAAACAGAGCTCGTTAAATATTTTGATAAAAATGATTCGAGAATTGTTGACAGATGGTTTAAAAATAATTGGTTTCATTCAATTGAAAAATATCTTGTTGTTAGAGTCGAAATACCTAAAGTAAAATCAAAAATTAGAAAAAAATAAAATATGGAAAATAAGAAACAACGAATAATGCCAACGCCCAGCCCTCTAAACAGCGGTGCAAGAATATTAATTGGCATTCCGACTGCCGAATCAAAAAATTATTGCTATCCTGAACTTAGGGATAAATTAAGAAAATTAACTTATAAGCCACATGACATATTATTTGCGGATAATTCTCCTTCAGGGCACAATAATAAAAAAATGTTTATTAAAGACGGATTCAATGCTATCTATGTAAAACCGAAAAATAAACCTATTCAACTTGTCCTTGCTGAAACTCACGAAGAAATCAGGCAACATTTTTTGAGGGGCAAGTGGACTCATCTATTACACTTAGAAAGTGATATAATGCCCTGTTCTGATTTAATTGAGAGGTTATTGATACACAATAAACAAATTGTAAGTGCAAGTTATATGATTAATAATGGGATTGACTCGGCATTAATGTGCCAGCAACTCGAAGCGCATGGAGATATAAGGGAAACGGCAAATATAAAAGACGGGGCGGATTTGAATATGATGGATGGAAAATTACATGAAGTATTCGCTTGTGGTTTAGGTGCAAGCTTAATTCGTAGAGACGTATTGGAGCAAATACCTTTTAGATGGGTTAGTCCTGCCATTGTGTTCCCAGATAGTTTTTTTGCATACGATTGCGATAATCTTGGAATAAAAAAGTACATTGATACAGGCTTGTTATTAGACCATAAAAATAGTAACTGGACAAAAGAGTTTAGTAGGTTTGAAAAATAAATAGTATAAAAATGGCTTATAAAGACCCTAATTACCAAAAAAAATATAATATTAAAAACCGTGCTAAACTTTTAAAAAAAAGCAAAGATTATTATAAAAATAATATTGAAAAATTTAAGGAGAGAGCGAAAAAATGGAGAAACGAAAATAAAGACAAATTAAAAATAATTAAAAAAAGATATTATGTTAAACATCGTTCAGAAATATTTAATAAAAAGAAAATATACAATAAAAAAAATAAAGAGAAAATAGCAAAAAACAAAAAAGAATACGCAATTAGAAATCAGGCTAAAATAAAAAAATATAAAAAGGAATATCAACATAAAAATAAAGAGAAAATAGCAAAAAGTAAAAAAGAGTATTCGATTAAAAATCATGATAAACTAAAGGCTTATAAACACGAACATTATGTGTTAAATCGTGATAAATACATTCAGCGTTCAAGAAAATACGTGCAAGATAATTTAGATAGAGTAAGAAAAACAAGAAAAAAACACTCCATTAAAAATGCAAAAAAAATAAAAGATAAATCAAAAAATTACTACAAAAAAAATAAACATAAAATTATAAAATATCAGAAGGAACATAGAGCTAAAAATAAAGAAAAATTAAAAGTAAGGCAACAAAAATATTATCATAAAAACAAAGATAAAATACGTAGTTATAAAAGTAATTGGTCAAAGCAAATGTATAAAGATGACCTTGATTATAGATTAAGGGCAATATTAAGAAGACGGTTTAAATTAGCAATTAAGAACAATAATAAATCAAGTAAAAGTATTAAATTATTGGGATGTTCCATTGAAAAATTTAAAAAATATTTTGAGTCTAAATTTACAAATGGAATGAATTGGGGAAAATATAAGAATGGAGGAATACATATTGACCATATAATTCCTTGTTCTATATTTGATTTAAGTAAGCCTGAAGCTCAAAAAATATGCTTTCATTATAAAAATTTGCAACCTCTATGGGAAGTTGATAATCGAAATAAGGGAAATAAAATAGATATTAACACATTTAAAAAGACAGGAATAAAATTAAGTGTTTTAAAGAAGGGTATTAAAGATAAATACAAAAAAATTATTGAAGATTTGATAATAAATAAAAAGAAGGCTAAAAATAAGAAAAAATAAAATGGAAATAAACTTTAAAATAAAAACAAGGTGTTCATATCATAAAATAACAAACTCATGGGTCATTTATTCCAAAAAATATGATGTATCTGCATACGGAAGAACGAAGGATAAAGCGAGGCGAATGTTTGATTATACAATCCAAGAAATTTTACTGAGCACAAAACCAAAATATAAAAAATAAAAATGGACTTAGAACTTGTGAATTTGATAAAGAACCAAGTCATTGAGGCAATTAAGAGAGAATATTTCTTGGTTAAGAAAATAAATAAATTTGACGGCAATGACCAAGTTAAAAATGAAACTTTCATAATGTTCGCAACAAAAATAGTATGTGATTATTTTAAAGTTGACATTGACTCTGTTATGTCAGGGAGCGGAATGCGTAATCAGTCAAATGTCAGGCGAATAGTTGCTGTTTTATGTAGAGAAGTTTGTAATCCATCTATTTCTTATAATCAAATAGGAAAATATTTTGGTAAAAATCATGCAACCATGTTACACACATATAGAGAAGCATTAAGAATATCTGAAGTAGATAAAAGTTACAAAGAAGATATAATTAAATTAAAGCAAGTAGTAAATAAAAGTTTTAACAAGGAAATTACTTTATGAAAATATCTATGATAATGCCGAGTTTTTTGGGGTCGTATGAGAACGCTGCCACTGAAAGAGAAGCGAAATTTAAAAGGGCGGTAGATTCTTTTTTAAATCAAACATATCCCGACAAGGAACTTGTAATAATTGCGGACGGCTGTGAGAGAACAATTATTTTAGGCGCTCAATATGCTTTTAATCCTGAAATAAAAATTTATCAAATTCCTAAACAGGAATTATTCTCAGGTAATGTTAGAAATACAGCTCTATTTTATGCGACAGGTGATGTGATAGCGTATTTAGATGCGGACGACTTTATCGGGACATCGCATTTACAAAGTATCGCAAATGGGTTTAATTATTATCCTGATGCCGATTGGATATACTTTGATGACCATATTATATACAGGTTCAATCCGCAAAATAGAGAAATACTTACAAAAGCAAAGCGTGAAGTTTCTTTAGAGGGTGGAATAATTGGGACTTCATCAATAGCCCATAAAAGACTACATGAATACAATTGGGGGGATTGCCATAATTACGGGCACGATTTTACTTTCATAAAAAAATTAATTGACTCAGGAAAACCACATTATAAAATTGATGGAGCGGAATATTTTGTTTGCCATATTCCGCAAAGCGTTGATAGTTAAAATAGAATTTAAAATGTATAAGCCTTCTATTAAATTAATTTCAGAGCTAAAAGAAATAGCGGAAGAAAAAAAATGTAAAATTATTTTCTCAAAAAGAGAAAATGATGATGATGGGTCTGCTGACTACACCATAAAAAATAAGACTATCTGTATTTATTTGAAAAATATTCATGGAAGGTGTCACTTTATCAATGCGTTTTTTCATGAGTTAGGTCATCATCATTGTGCTGTAAATAATTTGTGGGTATCATTTCATTTTTTCAATAAAAATTTAAAATACACTTGGTTAAAAGCCGAAAAATGGGTGGACAAATGGGCATCTAAAGAAATGAAAAAATATTATCCTAAAGTAAATTATTTTTATTTGTATTCTGATATTGAATCAATAGAATGGGCGAGGAACTATTACAAAAGAATAAAAATTTAATTACCTTCTTGTTATTAAATATAGATTATCAATGCTTTGAGTAAAATCATTACTTGGGTGAACATCAAAGAATGGCTCTCCGTTTCGGTAAATCACAGCATGTCCGTATTTGTTTCTTGGGCTTTTCCCGCCTACAATACAGAACCCATCAACCCCCTTAAAACAGCATATATCGCATTCTGACGGGTTTTTTACAATCCCACTGAACTTGTAGCCATGTAAGTTGCAAAAGTCTCGCATAACGTCCATCATACGGTTTTTGTACATAACAAAGTGTGGGACTTGACTGATAGGTAAATTCATTAATGAAGCTACGCAAGCCTGTACGCAGTTTCCGTACTTGCCCTTATTGAAATCGTTAAAAATTGTCTGTTTTTGCGGATACATGGGACAAATATAATAAAAAAAGGACGTTAATCAAAACGTCCCTTTTTTAGATTAAAACTGTGCGTCCAACACAATTTTGGTTTGATTTAATTTTTAATAACGTGTCTTAGGGGCTTTAGCCTTATCACGCTCCAATTTAATGAATAAGAAGAACTCATTTTTAACGGTTTGCTTTTCTAAATCCGTCTTGGTATCAGCCTCTTTTTCGGTATTAGTAAAGTAATGTTCGATATATTTTTCTAAATAACTTCCTTCAGTCGCTAACGCCTTAACCTCAGCTAAAATCGAATCAAAGTCCCTATTACATTCCTGAGTAATTGCCTCAAATAATAAAGTGTAATCTTTAGAACGCTTCAGCCACATTTCAAAAAATTGTTTTTGAGATACTAATTTTGATTGAGCATCGAGCTTTTCAAATTCAAATTTGCAAATATCATAATCATTTTCACCTTCAGTATTTGAAGATGTAAGTTTTTCGATTTTCATGTCGATTGCGTTAACAAATTTATTGGTCGTTACAAGCATACCCTTGTAATATTCTACTTTGGCGCTTATTTCAGCCTTCTGAATTAAGATAGCGTAATTTTCATTCGCTTCATTTGTTAATTCCAATACTGTTTTTCTTGGTGCTTTTGGTTCTTGTTCTTTATGTGCGATGTGCATAGTTTTTAGTTTTTATTTTATGTTTATTTTATTGTATATCTTTGTAGCGGTTTCTTTTGGGGTAATCATCCGAAATTCCTTCATAGTACTCATTCTGCCAAATCTGTTTTTAAATGCCTTGAACCTATTTATAAATTTAATTCCGCATTTTTCTTCCAAGTAGTCTCTTGTCCGATGTACATTTAGATTATTTAATTGCTTGCATAAATCATAATAGTTAAACCATTCGGAATTAATCATTATGTTGAACGCTTCGGCTCTACGATTTTGTGGTGGGTTTAATTTTGACATTTTTTTATTTTTAATTATTTATTTTAAACAATCAACTTGACCTACTGAAAACGAGAACTTATATACAGAATCAGCTCAAGGATGATATGGCATAGCACTCTGTCATGCGCCAACTTTTTATTTTTTTAATTCGTACTCTGATTTTTTAAGGGCTGTTGGTAAATCAATATCAACTGTTTTTCCGCTAACAGTCAACACTCTAAAATTAACGCCTATTTTCTTTTCGCCATTTATATTTTTTGATTTAATAAAACCTGCGTTTACAAGTTTATCAATTAATCTTATTGATTGTCCTTTATTTGAGTGTGTGAATTTATCAACATCACCAAGACTTACAAAACTTAACCCCTGTTGTATTTGACAAGATATTAATGAATTATAAAAACCCATTATGTCTTCAACTGTATCTACATGTACTTTTGGTTGCACTTCTTCTTTTTCATTATTTTCACTAAAGAATAAAATAGTCCCTTTTGTTTTTGGGAGAACTGTAAATGATAACCAACTATTTCCATCAATATTAACAGGAAAATCAATTGGTAATACTTTATTTGTATCATCAGTGATATAAGACGCTGTAATTATTGGAGTTTCTTCGTATGCGCCATTAGCATCTTTATTCGCAACCAATATAGGTTCTGAAAGTTGGTCAAAATTATTAGATATAATTTTAATTAATTTTGTTTTAATAGGATGTTCTGCTGATTGAGTCAGTGATTGTAAATATTCTTTATCTTTTAAAGAAGGTTTAACTACTATCCCCTTATCAGAACCAAGATTAGAATGTAACAAATAAGGATTATGTCCAAATAATACACACTTCAAAGGTTTATTGGTAATATTTGTAAAATCCAAAGAGTAATCAGGTATCTTTGAGTTTTTTGGTTTTACGATTACGTTTTCGGGAGTTTTCGGTAATGTGTTGTGTATAATATTATGTGCTTTTGATGGATACTCACTTTCAATAATAACAGATTGTTCATAGTTTTTACTATTTGTTTTAATAGTATCGGATACGTCAGTTGATTTTTCCGCCTTATCTACAAGACTAATATGAGGTGAATTATCATTTACGTACTCTTTATTTTTAAAAAGAGGATATTCCACGCCACCATTAGCAAATTTACTCTTTGTCTTTTTAGTTTCCTTTTTAGGTTCTGAAAGTTTTTTATTTTTACTTAATTTTGAGTCAGATTTAATTTTTTCAATTCTACTCTCTAAGACGAATTTCTCTTTATGTTTTTTTGGGGCAGAATTATTTGATTTCTTAACTGATTTTTTTGTAGTTTTTACTACTTTTTTTGATTTGTTTTTTTTCATTTTTTAAATATTAAATTTTTATTATCATTAAATACTAATCTCATTTCAAACTTCATCACATAATTTACATACATGTCTTTATATTTTCCGTTGTATTCTATTATAAGAATTTCGCAACCAACAGCACCTAAATTAATTTGACTTAAAATATCATATTCTTTTCCACCCGCATTAATACTTATTAAATTAAATTGATTTTGGTTTGTCGTAATGGTAAAAGTATAGAAATCCATTCCTATTACCCTTACTGTATTTGTATTTACATATTTATGCCCAATAATTTCATCTAAAATATCCTCACTACTTCCGATAACACTATCATCTTTTTCTTCAAAATCTACTACACCATTATTATTAATAATAACAAATGGAAAACACTTTACATTATCATTTATTTCATGTAAATTTTTCGCTTTATCAAATAATTTTGGTGAAGCTTCTACTAAATATGCGTTACATCCCTTATTAATTAAATTTAATGAGTTGATAAATTCTCCATTTTTAGAGCCAATATCTAATACATTTACCTCATTAGTATTTCTGTCCAAGAAACACGATTCTAAAATATATTCCTTACTATTTATTGTCTTAACCATTAGATTTAGGATAAATGTAAATGATTCCTCTCTTCACTTGCGTTGCCGTTGCGTCCGTGTTATAATGGTATTCGTATCCGTTTTCTCCATAAATACTATCTATGTATGGCTTCATTGTGGCAAAACTAATATCAACTCCTTCGTAAGAATCGTAACCGAGTTTAGGCTCGTTAGGAACTAAACAATCATGAACAACTATACACGGTTTAAGACCGCTATCTTTAATTATTTTTAATTCATCAAATAGCGGAAGTGTCTGCCAATGACTATCAATGAAAATAATAGTTTTGTCATCACACATTTTCAACATATCAGGCAATAAAGAAACGCTATTTCCTAATAGAGAAGTTATATTGTTCATGCCATTAGTTCTCTGTAATCCAATATTTCTAAACTCTTCGCAGATTTCAACTGTGAGCACTCTTTTAAATGATTCGGCAAAGAATTTTGTGCTTCCAAATACGCAAGAACCTAATTCGCAGACCGTTTCAATATTAAATTTATCTCTTAATTTTAAAAATTCGTCACAAGCGTAAGTATCTCCATTCAGTGGGCTTGCTTGTCGTGGCATTAATATTTTTTCGTTGGGTAGTAATTCGTCGTACATATATTATTTATTTTTTTAATTAATTAATTTTGTGTTATAAAATAGAATATCGCAATCAAAATTATTAGCTACTTCAAAACCGTTTTCCTTCATAATTTCAATAAGTTCTTTTGTTAATGGCTGATTACCATACAATCTATGATTATCAGATTTTTCTAAAAACATAAATTTTATTTTTGACAACATTTCTTTTGCGCCTTTTATCATTTCGAGTTCAGCTCCCTGAATATCGGCAAAAATAAAATCTATATATTCAATGTTTTTCTCTTTACAAAAATCATCAATAGTTATACAGTTAACCATTTCATTATCAAATTTTAAAAAAGGATAAACTTCTGTGACTTCGTTTGGCTCTAAAAGTGATGAACAACAATCGTATTCATTTGGATTACCTTCCAATTTACCTGAAGATGTAAATAAATTAAATTCACCCGTCTTACTATGAAGTGCTTTTTTTATTAACTCAACCCCCGCTTCATTTATCGGAAAGTTTGCATTATTTATTATCTTATTATAATTCCTTGAATCGGGCTCAAAAGCAAAGTATTTATTATCACTTCTATTATTTTTTTTCATGAAAGACAAGAAACTATTGGACGTGTTTCCGTCAAATACCCCCACCTCAAAAAATACAATTGGTTTATCATTTGCAATGCAATTACCAATACAGTATTCTACTGATGCGTATTCTCCTAAATTAGATAAGTGTTGTAAATCCATTTTGTTTTATTTATTTTTATTTTTATTTTTTTAAACTTCTACCCATTTTCCAACATTATTATGTGCGTGATATTGATTATGTTGAAAATAAATTGGAATATCTAAATTTGGATTTTCCATTAATTCTTTTCTTATCATATAAACGTTTAAGGCATCATTTTGAAATATTATTTTATACCCAATGGATTCCGCAAGCCGAAATGCTGCGCTATATGAAAACCCGTAATAATCATCATTATTCCAAGTATGCTTTTCATTGTACTCTATTTTTTTACTTATTCCTAAAGGGATAGTTCCATTTATTTCACAAACGATTACGTCAGGTTTATATTCCGAACATAATGCCTGTATAATATCAAAATCATTTCCGTCTGTATCATAACTAAGTAAAGAAAATTCTTTTGGACAATCATATTTTTTCATTATCTCACAGATATTATCTTTTGTAATCCACTCCTGTTTTACTTCAGTATTTCCCCTGTTATCACCATCAATTAATAAATGATTATAGCCCAAATCTTCAATGAAATATCTTGTGTTTGACAAGTGAAATCCATCCCACGCACCTATATCCAAAAGAAATTTATTATTATATCCAATATTATCCAAAATAAATTTTAGATAGCCTTCTTCTCCTGTTTGACTGTGCTTCTTAAATTTCGGTACGTTCGGAAGCTGATATATCCAATTGTCGTTCTTCATGATTAGTATTTATGTTGTTAATTTTATTATATATTTTTTCTAAGTTTTGTGCAAAATGATGCCAAGTAAAATTTGTCCTTACATTAAAACATCCGCTCATTGCTATTTTTTCACGTTCCGAATCCCTAACGAGGTATCTTTTTATTTTATTTACTAAATCGTCCAAGTCATTCCAAACAACCAAATCTTTTCCGACTTCAAAATCGGTTTCTATTTCAGGATAATTGTGCGTTAAGCAAAATGCCCCACTACCTAATATTCTGAATAGTCTATCAGAACTATATCTCCTATAAGCAAAGTGACTTAAATTAATTGCTATTTTACATGACCTATATGCTTTCCCTTCTTCTTCATAATTTGTTATGTTTCCATTTTCATAACCGCCCCATCCTGTACCATATACTCCGAATCTGTTTCCAAATTCATTTCTTAATCGCATTACCATATCATGTCTCAATTGTGTAAGTGGAAAACATGCGTTAGGATAATGTGAGCCGAGAAATATTATTTCGGGATAACTCCCTATTTGTCCAAAAGAATTAAAATGAGTTGAGTCAAAGCCTACCTGCAAAAAATCAGCGTTAACTCCATAAGCTTTACATATATCAACATCATTCATATTTGTAAATAACGTTGAATGAATGTGTTTTCCCAAGTAGGGGTAAAATTCGGGTAGTGGACTTCTTACATCGCCTGTCCAATTTAGAACAGTTGCGCTTTGAGTCATGCTGATTGCCGTTTGAATATCAATTATGTCACCACTCTGTATATGCATGAACACCAAATTTGGATTAAAGTTATTGAAAGCTGCTAATAATTCACCCTTAAAATTAGAATTTTTAGTTGCTAAATGTGGTAGGTGAGCCATGTGATTAGACGACTGACTAAATTGCGTCCAATCAAAGTGAAGGCACTCAAATACAGAATCTAATCCCCTTTGCATATCAGGATTATGTGTTCCCATCATAATATGTAACAACTTTTTTTTCACTTAGTCAGTTGGAGGTAATAATTTATATGGTGGGGGTATTCTGAATATATCCTGACCAACTATATTAGTATAATTTCTTACTTCTGTTAAGTGAAAATGAAAAGTTTTTAAAGTGCGTGACGGGTTTATAACGTTATATCCACTTTGCTCTAATTGATGAGCAATGCTGTTATCAATCCCCGCAATGCCCAATGAATAATCTGCCCCTGCTATTTTAGGAACACCACCAACAAAAAACCAAGCGTCCTGCGAATCAGGTCTATCAAAGAACACTGAACTATTCATATTATGCATATCTTTTATATCCCATCTTGTCAATGCTAAACAGGTTTTATTTGTGTTCAAATATTCCTTCGACTTAATTATAGTTTCTAAAGGAATAATAATATCCAAATTAGAAATTATGTTTACGTTATCTTCTCCATTAAATAGTTTTGATGTTAATTTAAAATAATCATTAAATGACGGTCTTAAATCTGTTATCATTGGAGTTATTTTTTTTGATAAATCTCCATCATAAAGATGTTTTAATTTTAAATAGTCTATTTCATTACTAATAACAACAATATTATCAATAGATTCATTTCTTAAATTTTGGAGCATACAAAAATTTAATTCTTTAGTCCTTTCATCATTTTTATCTGTATAGTAGTTTACAAATAAATTATATTTTTTGTTTGGATTATAAATATAACCCGACCTGTCATAATGTGATTTACCCATAACAAGAACATCTTTTATGCCTGAATCAAAATACATTTTACCATCTGTATCAGGGAAGTTATTTATAAATTGAGCACGTATAGACTCATCAAATCCTTGAGCTGTAAACTCAGTATCATCCGAAACAGATACGGCAATATCCCAATCAGTTATCATTTCCATATCTCTATTTATGGCATCTATTTTTGATGCGCTTTTGTCAAAACAAATAACAAGTTTACCTGAATCAATATAGCTTTGTATTGAGGATATTATTTCTTTATTTAACATCATGGCATCGTCTCTGTCTGCCGAAACTAAAATAATAAAGTTCTCTTTGTCTGAAACTTTACTTATTATATTGTGTATTGCACTAACGAATTTAAACCCATTTCCTCTTGATGGATATTTGAATAGAATTTTGTACTTTTTCATATTGTTGTTTTATTATTTTAAATGTTTTCCTTCTACGTTACGTTTAGTCCTGTCAGTGGTTCGTTTTTCTAACCACATCAAACTTTCTTCCAACTTAGTAATTACAATTGCATTCTCTCTGCAAGGGAATTTTTTTTGTAAATAATTCATTCTGTCGATTAACATAGTAAGTATTTCTTCGTTGGTAGTTCCATCTGAAATAGTTGACATAATTCCTGTTTCAACTATTACTGATATTCCATCACCGCTTGGAGCATATTTATCAGGCATTGACTCTTTGTGAATAAATTGAATAATCTGTCCTTTTTCATCTTTATCTTCAAAATTTCCTAATTCGTACTTGTGTCCTTCTACTAAAACTTTCATAATTTATTTTTTTATTTTTATTTATTCGATTATTCTCCAATCTTCAGCTAAAATACTTTCGCAGGATAAATCACATGGGAATTTATTTTCCCCCTTAACCATATAAATATATGGCAAAGTCATCTTTGAATGAGCGTCAGGAACTTGAAGCTCTAACCAAATAGTTTTATTATTCCAACCTTCTCTCGTTACTTTACATCCATTTTTTAATGCGGATAAAGCGATTCCAAAATTTATTTTGTTTCCCATTTTTTTTATTTTAAAAAGTGATTGTATAATATTAATGATACTATAAACATATTTATTATATTGTCAATATTTCCTACTATTTTTTTCTTATTGTCAGGTAATTTCATAATAATAAATGGAAAAATAATCATCATACAGAACATTAATATAAAAAGAGGTTTTTGGTCAGATATAATTATCCCAACTATTTCCCAAACAATTATTGATAATGCAATAAACATATCAAATTTTTTGTTAAATACTTTCTTTATTGAATTATTTGCAGAATGTATATCCCCAATTGAGGCTGATTCAATCCCCTCATTGGCATTATTAACCGTTTCATTAAATTTTTTAATATCATTTTTTTGTTGAAAAAATGCAACTATATTATTAATAATATAAAGGATTCCTAAGTAATAAAATATATCTATTGCATTCATTTTTTTTATTTTGCTAATATTATTATTTTTGATTTAGGTTGTAACTCTATTGAAAAATTTGAAGAAGGGATAGTTCTTAAAAAATCAATGTCTATAAAATCAGGCTGAAGCTGTCCGTCCTGCTTATATTCATTTATTTTAAAATTCATGTGGTTTAGAGTTACTTTTGACTCAAAACTATTTCCTTCATAGTTAAAGAATTTTAATTTTCTTATTGGGAAAAGTCCTTCAATCTTACGTTGTTTTAAAATTTCATCGTATGAAATATTTGGTAAATAAGATTCAATTTCGTTTTTATTTTGTGTCCAATATTCTTCATTTAATAATTTAACCTGTTTTACTTCATCTGTATCATTTCCTATTATTAATCCGAATAATATATCCTCTTTTGAGATTAATAACAATGGTTTTTCAGTTATAAATAAATCTATGCTATAATATTCATGTCCAACCACTCTAACACGAACATCATTAAAATAATCCCATAAAAAACTTTCATTAGATTGAATAATATTTGTCTGAAATTGGTATCTGTCAAAATCATCGACAGGTACAACTAAAGGAAATTCAGCATTATCGTGCGGACTGAAAACTTTTAATGTCGCAACTTTCAAAAATGTTTCTCTCTCATTAAATCTTATTCTTAATCCCTGTACATTAAAGTTTTTAACCTTTGCGTATTCGCATAACATATCATAATCACAAGAGTAATTTATTTTGTATCTCGAATCGTTTTTATCTAATTTAAAAAGGTCTAACGTTAATTCTTCTTGAGCTTTATTTTCAATTCTGATTGAAATTATTTTAGTTTCTTCTTCAATATTAGGATAGTGTTTATCAAATTCTACTTCATTACAATTTCCATTTCTTATATATGCAATAAAATAAATTACAACTACAACAAAAAAGCCAAATAATATCAATAAGTTTATGTTATCTGTATTCATAATTACGCTGCCATTTTAATTTTACTTATATTACCATAATATTTTACGTAGAACTCTTTTATGCACTCTTTTAAAGCTTTTAATTTTGCATCGTACCCTTTTCCGTATTTTAATTGTACACTCCTTAATTGTTGCGGATATAAATCAAGATAATTTCTACAAGCAACTATGAAATCCTTTTTCGAGAACCTACCTTTTAATTTTCCTTCTTCATTATACACATATACAAAGAACCTTTTATTGTTCTCTTTATAATATTTATTATTAACTAATATCTGTGCAATTTTTAATAATTCATATTTAGGAATCCTTGATTTATACCTTGAAATATCGTCCATTTGACAATGGAATCGTATAACATTTACATTTTCAAACATTGTCGTTGTTACCTTAGATAATGTTTGAAGGTGGATATAAATATCTAAATCCCTGTGTCTATTAGTAGTTAAAGCTCCAATAATATTGGCATTTCGTGATTCGGTCAAATATTTATTAATATCCTCTAATAATAAAAATCCTCCTGTATAATAATGAAGTATTATACTAAGTATTTCAGGCATTTTATCTGTTCCTAATTTATTCCCATTAGCGTCAACAGGTAATATCCTTCTTACCTCAACCTTTTTTTGTTTTGACCATTCTTCTAAATCTTGTAGCGCTAATGTTTTTACCCTAAACCTAAATCCATTTTTAATTATTTCTTCATTGGTATACTCACCATTAATATCAAATATTAAAACTTTCCTTGCTTTTTTATCATTTGCAAAATCAGGAGTAACATAATCCTGAATGATTTGACAAGTTTTATAAGTCTTGCCAACACCTTTTGCTCCTGTTGCAATTATTAATTGTGGTTCTCTCTCTTCCATTACTTTTAGTCAGGAATATCGTTAGTGCTATTATCGTTATTATCTTCGTCCGTATCCGTATCTTGCTCGTTAGGTTCGTCCGTTTCTTCTTCATTATTTTCTTCTTCTTCCAATACATCATCCAAAGTTGGAGTCTTCTCTACGGTAGGCTCTTTTTTTATTTCAATAATTTTCGCATCAGTTACAGTTGGTTCAGGCTGATTATTTTGTTGTGGTTGTTGTGGTTGTTCTGTTTGTGTCGGCTGATTGTATTCTTGTTGTGGCTGTGGCTGTGGCTGTGGTTGTGCGTATTGCTGTTGTGGCTGTACAGGTGTCGTAGTAACTTTAATATTATTATTTTGGGTTTGCGGATATTGCGTAGCTTCAGCCTGTCTCTTTCTTCTGTTATCTTTTAATATCCGTTCATTTTGTAATCTTATCTCTTCTAATTTTTGTAAACTCTCCTGATGCCATTCTCTCATTTCATCCATGTCCTGTTGCTTTTTACTCAAAAACTGAATCATTACAAGTATTTTACTAACGATAAGCGGAACTGCTACGGATAAAAGCCTTTGCATAGGAGTCATTGCTACTTCTTTTTCCATCAACACATCTATCAATGGCTTTCTTAAAGCTTCAACTTCCTCATCTTTAATGATAAATTTCTCTTCTACGTCCTGATTAAATAAAGTTACATAATCTCTATACGTAGAGCCATCCCTTTTTACAACTGCATCTAAATTAATTTCACCTTCATCATGTAACCTGTCTAATTTTCTTTGGCTAAAAGAAGAAAAGAATATAAATGGAATAGGGCAATATTGCTGATAACCAAGTAAAATAATTTCAGCAGTTTCTTCAACGGCTTCTCTTTTTTCTTTTGGACTTAATTCTTTAAGATTATTACTTGGCTCTACTTTTGGTTCTGCTTTTTTTGCAGTCCCGCTACCGCCACCTGAATTATTATTTCCACTACCGCTTGAAGTATTATTTCCACCGCCTCCGCCACTATTTCCACCACCTCCACCGTTAGGAATATCATTAAAATTTGTTTTAGTATTATTCGCTGCGTTAGGATTAATAAGCGTTGGGTCTATATCAGGCAAGGCTTTTCCGCCACCTTTATATTCAGCATCAGGAATATCCCTTTCAGGAGTCTGAGGACTTCCTGATGGCTGATTATTAGCATTGGTATTAGCTCCGCTTATGTCGCCTGTATATCCCCTCTTTTTAACAGGTGGTTTTAAAGGGTCAAAATCATCATCAGGAATATCATTAATATTTTCGTTATTTTGAAATTCTTTTTCTATTTCGTCCTGAAGAGCTTTGTCGAAATCGTCCATGTCATTTCCTTCAGTAGGAATATCCACCGTTCCTTCATCATCATGTGTGTCATTTTGTTCTTCCTCCTGTTCATAATTAGCATTAGAAGATTCTTCTTCCTCAATCGGGTCTGATTTAGGAGCTGATAAAGTTTTTTTACGGAAACTTTCCGAATTAGTTTTGTCAGTTACAGTAATATTTCCTTCAGCATCCTTCTTTGAAGGTCTACCTGCACGTTTTTTTTGCTCACTCATTTTGATTATTGGTTTGAGTTTCTGATTTTATTTCCGATATATAGTCGTGAATTTTTTGGTCAAACTCATTATAAATATTAATGAATACTATATCCACTTTATTTTTAGCATCTAACTTATTGAAATCTGATTTTATTTGATATAATGTTTGACGTGTCCTATTATAATGTCTTCCAATTTCTTCGTCAGACATGTGTAAATGCTTTCTTAAAAATAATACGCAAAGTTTTCTTGCTATTGTTGTATCACCTCTTGTATTATCTTTATAAAGCCCCGCTCTTAATACATTATATTTTGAACAAATTGATGTTTCGATAAAATCTATAATATCCAAGTGGCTTGTATTTGCATTTACTAAATCAACTTTTTGTAATGTTTTTATAATAACTTTTAATCCGTGTTTTTTTATTCCACGTCCCAAAAATTTAATAAGGTCAACTATTTCTTTGTTATCTTTTAATTCCATTTTTTAGGTTTACACTTTTTTTGTAAAGTAACTTTTAGGTTTACACAAAAATAGTAAAGTGAATTTGTGAATTGAGCGACGTTCATTTTTGTTATAAACAACTTTATCAACAACTAACAATAAATTGTTGATACAAAAAAGGGGAACGAAAATTCCCCCTTCTGTTATTTTTTCAAATTATAAAATCAAGATTTTACTTCGTAAACACCGTCCCCAAGATAAACTCTTTTTAGGGTAAGACTACCTATTTTATAGTTGTCTTCATCGGCTTCATCTACTCCAATCAACGCACTTAAATCTTCGTTACTAATTCTATTGTCACGAAGTTTGGCTTTTATTTTTTCTACTAACGCTTCAGGAGATTTTTTATAGGCTTCCTCAGCTAATATTCTGTCAGCTTCCGCTTTATCTGCGTCTGCCTTAGCCTTTGCATCCGCCTCAGCCTTTGCATCCGCCTTAGCTTTTGCTTCAGCCTCATCATTTTTTTGTTTTTCTTTCATTTGATTTTGGTTTGATTGATTATTTTGGTCATCGTCATCTATATCGTCTTCGATAAATGTCTGAATTGCATCCGCTATTTTAGCATCTAATTCCTGAAGCTCAGTGAAGGATTCTTCGGTCTCATCATAAGACTCTTCCAATCCATCGAATTGTTTGATTAATTGTTGGATGTTTCTTGGGAGTTTAGATATGTCTATATCTTCCTCTTCGATTAGTTCCCTGTGTACAAGGTCAACGTTTTCGTCGTCCTGTGGTGTTTGATTGTTTTTTGCCATGATTTTTTGATTTTGGTTTGATTGATTAATTATTAATTTACTCGTCCTTTATATGTTTTGAAAATGCCTTCTTAATTGACTGTTCGATGTCTCCGAACTCTTTTGCGATTTCAGAATGTTTATATGCAGAGCCCATCAGAGGCTTTAATGATTCTAAAAATTCTTTGGCTTTTTTCTCAGAATTTTTTAAGTAACCCATTATTTTTTTAGGGTTATCGTGTATTTGCTTGGCTGTTACGCTATGCATTGCTTTATTTACAGCATCAGCTACTTTTGAAGTAATAACACCAAATACAGGCTTAGTACGTTTTTTTGTGGCTTTATAAACCAAGCGACGTTTCTTAAACGCCTTAATTAAATTACTGCAAAATTCCGAATCACTTTTATAAGTAACTTTTTGTCCGAATGCCCTTACTGATTTTTCTTTTGAAGGCTTCATTAACTTACTCCCTTTTGTCTTAACGGGAACGATAGGTCTTTTTACAAATTTTTGTTTCTTACGTCCTGCATTTGGTCTGAATCCGCCACGCTGTCCTTTAGGCTTTACAATTTTATTTGGGTCAGGTTTACGTCCTTGTCCCCTGCCAGCTCCGCCATGAGATGCTTTTTTTTCCGCCTTTTTAATTTTTTTTTCAACTTTTGCAACTTCTTTAACTTCGGCTACCGCTTCTTTTTTTTCTTCCTTTGCCTCAGATAACTTTTCTTTAGCTTTTTTTTCAGCTTCTTTATCACCTTCTTTTTTAGCTTCGGCAATCTTTTTTTCTTCCTCTTTTATTTTTTCCTGAGCATCTTTAACTTCCTTCTCAGACTTGGCTTCAGCTTCAGTTAATTGAACTCTTAATTTTTCCAATTGAGTCTTAATCCCCAACTTCATACTCTCAGCAATAACAGGATTACTTAAAGATTTTTCGAGCTTCTCAATAGTTGATTTTATTTTATCTATTTCCATGTGGAGTCAATTTTTAACCGTTTCCAAATTTAATCATTAAAGTTAATCAAACTTATAAATCAAGTTTATGTTATTAACATAAAGCTTTAATTTTTTGTTGATAATATTTTTTGAGCGACGTTAAGATTTAAACTTTTTTATTTTTTATTTCGTTTAAAGCGCCCATCATTTCTTTATGTTGTTTTCCATCGTTATGATGAAACCAAAAAAGAATACCTATTAACGCAGCAGTCAATGATATTTCCACTATTTGTAATTTTGTTTCTTTGTCCATTTTTTTATTTTTTAAACTGTTTCGTTCATTAATTGTAAAACCTCAATGTAATTTTGCCAATCCTCTTTCTCTTTTCCTTCGGTTAACTCAACCATTTGCATAGCTAATTCCATAGCTTCGTTATGATGTTTTTTCGTAAATTCAGCCTTAACTTTTTCTTCAAATTCAACATCTTTATTGTCGTGAATTACTTCTTCAACCTTATCGGTCTTTGCGTCCACTACAATACCTGCATCAACGTTTTCATCTACCTCTTGATTTTCTTCTAAAACTAAATATTCATCTTCACGTTTATTTGAAATAGGAACGAATGAAGATAAATTATATTCGGACTTCACTGTTTCAATAAAATTATCATATAGCTCATAAAGGTGCTCACGTTCTTTTCCATAAGGATAAACATTTGCCATTTCTCCGCTATTCAGCATTGTTTCGGCAAACATTTCTTCGTTAACCAAATAATTATTGAACCTGTTATTTTTTATGAGCTTATCGTACATATAAGTTTCGGAAGCTCTTGCAAATAATTCATGAGGTCTTATCCAATACGCACTTGACATTTGTTCTGAACCGTAATAAAAATTACTTGTCGTCATTGATAATGGAACTTCGTATTCATTTAATTCAAAATGATTAATTATGTACCCGAAAAAACTTTTTTGATATTCAGGATATTTTGTATTCATAGAAACAATATCAGGATATTCACTTCTTAATAATTCAATGGTTTCATCAATTGTATTAAGCATTGTAATTTCCTTTGTTCCTGTTTTTTTACTATAAAATTTCGGTACAGACGAATAGCTCCTTGCCTCTTTTTTAAATAAAACTTTTATTGGGGCTGTGATTCCTTCTTTTCCTTTATGAATAAAATCCATTATCGCTTTAATCTTTTCAGCGACGTTCTTGTTTAATATTTTTTCAGGCTCATCCGAACCGAAAGCTAAACTTATGCCTTCTTTTCCTACTGTTGTAAGAGCGTTATCAATGTAATGGAAGTATTCGTGATTGATTGTTCCGTCACCTCTTTTATTGGTGATGTTTATTATTTTTCTTCCTGCCTCAAAGTGAGCTAATGCCCCTCTTTTCCCCCTCGAAGCGAAGGCGATTGATAAATCTCCTATTTTATTTAAAGATTTAATATTAATGCCAAGTAATTCCGACATATCGCTCATAGCTCCTAAAAAGTGCCTGATGTGCTCCTTAGCTGATTTGTCATGCAATGATTGTCCGAATTGTACAGTCTTAAATCCGAAATCATTTGTAATAGGATTTTTTGTAAGGTCAGTTTCTTTTGTAAGGTCAACATAAGATTCATCAATTTTTACTCCGCCAATTCTCTTTATAAATGCCAATGGTTTACCACTATTTATTTGAATTTCCTTTGACCTTTCAATTACTCTTTTTTCAGGATTTTTTTCATACCATTCCCAATTATTTTCACGTTGTTGAATGGATGGAGTTATAACATCAAGTGATTTGATACCATCGTCCACTCTTCTTTGATAATATTCTACTGCCCACTTTCTGAAATTTTCGATGTCTTCTTTAAATAATTTTTTCCAAGTAGCTCCAAATGAAAAATTATATGTCTCAGATTTTAATACTTCAGTTGTTGCATTTTTAAAATGCTCTACCTTTTGTTTATTTACTTCAATTAATTTATGTTTACGCTCTTTTTCTTTTTCAATTAAAATATCTGATTCTTCTTTTGAAATAGGCTCAAAACTTTTTGCTTCTTGCCATGTTTGACTTGCCGTATCAGAGCCACCAAACATAAAGTTTGCTAATCTTTTTCCGAATATTTCAGTAACGAGAATCTTTACAACACGAGAAGCGCTGAACCTAAACTTTTCTGTAAAAAACTTTTCTAATTTTGCTTTTATCTCGTCCGAAGATTCCAAAAATGATGGGTCAATAAAGTAACCTATTATTTCGCTTGGAGTCCATTTTTCATAAGAATAATAAATGTCCCGTATTTCTTGTACTGTCTTAGTGTTATAGGTATCCTGAGTGAATTTATTAATGAATTTTACGTATGAAGCTCTTTTCTTTTTGTCATTAGGAGGGGCGTTTCCACAAGCTTTTCTTGTTTCAATTTTTATATATACAGCCCCCGATGTTACGTCTAATGCTTTTTGTTCCTCAATATTTACTTCAGGATAAACTTTTTCTTTAACAACGGTTTTAATCGCTGTCATTTCATCTTCTTCAATGGCTTTTAAATCCGAAAGAGTAATGATGCTACTTAATACTACTTTTTCTTTTTGAGAACCTGAAACCCTTTTCCCAATATCTTTGAATCCTTTTTTCTGTTGCCTTTCAGTTAAAATTTCTTCGACTTTTTCTCTTACATCTTTTTTATGTAAAACAACCGCAGACGCAGGAACTTCATCTTCAGTCATACCCCTTTTTACAGTATAATATGTTTGACCGTTCTTATTGTAAATATTAACAACATGTCCTGAGTTTCCTGATAGATACGGCAGTTTGCCTTCGGTTTTTTCGGAATCATTAATAAATGTTACACGGTCTCCGTATTGGATTATTTTTAGGTCTCCTCCATCTTTAAAGCTCCCACCTTTCTCTTCCAACTTTTTATATAATTCAGCTATCTCATTCTTAATTTTATTTTGTTGTGGAGAATTAGGGAACGATTTAAATGCCTTTGTTTGTAGCCTCATTATTTGCAC
>Ga0315284_10001135_pt1 | contig 37592 bp, 28 predicted proteins | sample YL17G09_16_MG_FD_203696 | JGI IMG/M metagenome (GOLD analysis project Ga0315284, IMG submission 203696) | Sediment microbial communities from Yellowstone Lake, YNP, Wyoming, USA - YL17G09_16 | ecosystem: Environmental > Aquatic > Freshwater > Lake > Sediment | place: USA: Wyoming | collected...
CCCATCGGGATCGTCTATCTTCTTTCAGGACCTGTAAGGTATTTGTCAACTCCGGCGTTCAACCATGTTTTTCATAAAGCGAATACGAGATAAAGTCGTTACTATCTTGCAGGAGACTGAATGCAGAAAAAGGGTGTGGGAACGCTGATTGTAACCCTTTTCATCGGGATTTTGATCGGGACTGCGGTCGGTGAGCTTCTCGGCCTGTTTCTTCCCGGCGACCATATCGTCGTCAAGGCGCTCGTTTCGCCGCTCGTCAGGTATGGTGCCGGACCCTGGGACCTGAACCTGATCATTATAATCCTCACGTTCGGGTTTTCGATCAACATCAATTTCTTCAGCATCATCGGCATAGTCGGTGCCTGGTATTATAACAAATTCTCATATTGAGTGTTCCGATCTCGATGCACGGGGGTTACATGTTCGGTCTCGGGAACATTGAACTGATCATCGTGATGCTTCTCGTATCGTCAGGTTTCTTCATGGCGGGATTCTGTATCGTGTTCGGGGTAAATGTGCGGTCACATTCTTCAGTTTCCTCGCCCGGATGCTGAGCACAAGACAGTGAAAAGACTCATCATCAATACTTCTGGAGGTGAACGGTATGTTCGGACTCGGTCCCATGGAAATGGTAGTCATATTTCTGGTTATTCTCCTTATTTTCGGCGCAAAGCGCATTCCTGAAATCGCCCAGGGACTCGGTAAGGGAATAACAGAATTCAAAAAGGCTGCACGGGATGTCACAAATGAAATAGAAATTGCGGGAAAAACTCCGGTTCAGCCTCCTCAACAGCCTCAGGTAAGAAACGAACTGAAAGAACAGAAGCCATCCGAGGATTCGACACCCCGGTCGTAACGGTATTCTTCCATCGCACCCGTCCGGCTGAGCTGATGTCGAGGATACGGCCTGTCGTGCCGGGGGCCGTATAGAGAGTCTTTTCGGCTTCAAATGCGCTTATTACCGGTTCACATGTGCATGTCCCGATAAACACCGTTTTGAAACAGAGGAAAGCTGAGGGAGTGGAACTCTATGAAATGACCGCCCAGGACCTCGCGAAAACAATCCGTAAAGGCAAGGTCAGCGCGGTCGAGGCTGTGACGTCGGTCCTCACACGAATCGAACAGATGGAACCCTCCGTCAACGCCTATATCACCGTCATGGCAGATGAGGCGCTCGCACGGGCACGTGAACTCGACAACCGTACCGCCAGGGGAGAGGATATCGGCCCCCTGGGTGGTGTTCCGATGGGGATAAAGGACTGCATCATCCTCGGAGGCGCGCGCACGACTGCGGGTTCACGGATTCTCGAGCATTTCATTCCTCCCTACGACGCCCATGTGATCGAACGGCTCCGTGATGCCGGCGCTGTCTTCGTCGGCAAGACCAACACCGATGAATTCGCCATGGGCTCCACCGCTGAAACATCCTATTTCGGGCCTCCGAAAAATCCGCACAACACTGGCATGGTCACCGGCGGTTCCTCGGGGGGCTCCGGCGCGGCCCTTGCCGCCGGGGAATGCATCGCCGCCCTCGGCTCCGATACGGGCGGTTCGATCAGGCAGCCGGCCTCTTTCTGTGGTGTGGTCGGGATCAAGCCCACATACGGCCGTGTGTCACGGTACGGGCTCATCGCCTACGCCTCCTCGCTCGACCAGATCGGTCCGATGACACGGACAGTGAAAGATGCCGCACTCGTTCTGTCGGTCATCGCCGGCCATGATAGGCGCGATTCGACCAGCCTGGACGAACCGGTCCCCGATTATATCGCTGAGCTTGACCATGAACCACGGGGTTTGAAAATCGGCCTGCCCCGCGAGTATTTCGGCGAGGGGCTCGATCCCGCAGTAAAACGTATTACGCTCGCCGCAGCCGATACGCTTGCCGGGGACGGTGTCGAGATTGTCGATATTTCCCTGCCGCATACCGGGTACGCCATACCTGCCTACTATCTCCTCGCCACCGCCGAGGCATCCGCGAACCTCGAACGTTACGACGGCGTGCGGTACGGACACCGGACGAAGAATCCCGCGAACCTGTACGAGATGTTCGCCAGAACACGGTCGGAGGGCTTTGGTGCGGAAGTAAAACGTCGGATCATGCTCGGCACCTATTGCCTCTCGGCGGGCTATTACGACGCATATTACCGTAAAGCACAGAAGGTGCGACGCCTGATCAAGGATGATTTCGACTGTGCGCTCAAAACGGTGGACGCCATCCTCGCCCCCGTTTCGCCCACACCGGCGTTTCCCCTCGGCTCGAAAATCAACGACCCGCTCCAGATGTATCTCGCCGACATTTACACCATTTCGCTCAATCTTGCCGGGCTGCCGGGCCTGACAGTCCCCGCAGGGAAAATAAACGGCAGCCTCCCGGTCGGGGACCATCCGGTCGGGGACCATCCGGTCGGGGACCTCCCGGTCGGTGTACAGTTCATGGGCCGTATCCTCGAGGAGGGCACGCTCTTCCGTCTCGGGGCCGCCCTCGAGCGGCACATCGGCCGTTTTCCGGTCGTACGGGGGGAGGGTTCATGAAATACCTTCCCACTGTCGGACTCGAAATCCATTCCCATCTCGCCACAGAGACGAAAATTTTCTGCGGGTGCTCGACAGGATTCGGCGGCGAACCCAATTCACACAGCTGCCCGGTCTGCCTCGGCATGCCGGGAGTCCTCCCGGTCCTCAACAGGCGCACGGTCGAACTGGCGATGCGCCTCGCTCTCCGTGTCGGCGGCGAGATCCGGCACCGGAGCTATTTCGCCCGAAAGAATTACTTTTACCCCGACCTTCCCAAGGGTTACCAGATCAGCATGTTCGAATATCCGCTCATCCGTGGCGGCTGCCTCGAAGTCGACACCCCCGGCGGGACGAAATTCATCAGGCTCAACCGAATTCACCTCGAAGAGGATGCCGGAAAACTCATTCACCAGGAAGGGCACGCCGATTCCTATTTCGATGTCAACCGCTGCGGTGTTCCGCTTGTCGAAATTGTTACCGAGCCCGATTTCGAATCGCTCGACGACATATCCCGGTTTCTGAACAGGCTCAAGGAAATCCTCGTTTTTTCCGGGGTCTCGCGGGGAAACATGGAACAGGGGGATATCCGGGTCGATGCTAACATATCCATCCGTCCCGAGGGACAGAAGGAGCTCGGCACACGCACCGAGATCAAGAACATGAACTCCTTCGCGAACGTCGTCTCCGCCGTCTCATACGAAATCGACCGTCAGACAGGAATTGTGGAAACGGGCGGAACGGTTGTCCAGGAAACCCTCCTCTACGACGCGGACAACGACCGTATCTCCCCTATGAGGTCGAAGGAGGAGGCTCACGATTACCGGTATTTCCCGGAACCCGACCTCGTTCCGATCGTCGTAAGCGAAGAATGGATCGAACGGGTAAGAAGCGAGCTTCCACCATTAAAAGATGAATTTATTAATCGATTTAAGGTAGAGTATATGTTACCGGATTATGATTCGGAGACTTTAGCCGCATCTCCTGATGTCGCAGTATATTTAGATGATATGGTCAAAGCCGGCGGCGATCCGAAAAAATCGTCTAACTGGGTCTTGGGAAAAGTGCTCGAAACCAAGATCGATATAAATGAATTCAGAAAAAATGTCCCCCCCGATGAACTCGTGAAACTTCAAGAATTCACCGACGACGGCACAATTTCCGGCTCGATAGCGAAAATGGTCTTCGATGATATGGCCGCAACCGGTAAAAGTGCGGATGTCATCATTAAATCAAGTGGTCTCACCCAGATATCGAACAGGGACGAACTGGAAAAGCTCGCCCGGGGCATAATAGAAGCCAATCCGAAGGAAGTGGAAAAATACCGGGCGGGCAAGAAACAGGTCATGGGATTCTTCGTCGGCCAGGTCATGAAACTGACGAAGGGCAAGGCCAACCCACAGGAAGTGAACGCCATATTCCGGGAGCTCCTGTCATGACGGGTCAACGGTCATCAGTACTGCCGATTCTCGCCGGCGCAACAGTATCGTTCTTTCTTTTTTCTGCGGCGGTTCAGGCCCGGAGTATCAACGACGGCATCGGGAGAACGAGCTTTACCTGGCTCAAGACCGTTTCCGACGCGGGCATTTCCGCCGCCGGAGAGTGCATCGCAGCCCGTGACGACCTCCCGGCGCTCCTCGTTCATCCCGCCGCAGTCGCAGGTCTCGAAACCCCGACCCTAAAAATGAGCTTCGTCTCCCATTATGTTGACACTCAGTACGGTTCTGTCGGGTACGCGAGGCGGTACAGGGGCCGTCAGCTGGGCATCCGCCTGATGTATATCAATTACGGGGAATTCAACGGAAGGGACATCAACAACCAGCCGACCGGCACATTTTCCGCCGGCGACGTTGGAATCACGTTCAATGTGGGGAAGAAACTTCGTGACGACCTCAAGGTCGGAGCTCAGGCATCATTCATCACCTCGAAGATCGACGAGTTCTCAGCGCAGGCGGCAACCGTGGATCTCGGGATACTCTATATCCCGCCATTTGAAGGTCTGACTGTCGGTGCAGTCCTCATGAACATGGGGAAAGTCCTCAAGGGTTATTCGAGCGGCTATACCGAAACCATGCCGGTCTATCTCTCAGTGGGAGCGCGAAAGAAACTTGCCCACGCTCCGTTCACCCTCTACACCGATGTCGTGTTTCCCAACGACTATGACATCATATACGCGTACGGTATCGAAGCGGAAGTGAAAAAAACTTTATTCCTGTATGCCGGGACGAGGAGTCTCAGCGACATCGATCGTGAGACCCAGAAAGCGACCACCGATTTCGCCGGGAAAATCACATTCGGGTTCGGCATCGATCTGGCGGGGTACCGGTTCAACTACGCGTACTGCCCCGACGACAACATCAACGATGTCCATAAAATCACCCTCACCGTTGCCGCCAGACTCCCCCATTTGCCAGGACGCCCGGCGAAGAAACAAATGCCGGTTCCTTCTGGACAAAGCGGGCAGGTTCAGGGAACCACATCAGCCCCGGTTCAACCTGTTACCGTTGTCCCGATACACGAGGAGAGTGTTACAAAGGTTGATAAACTCAGCTTTCATACAATATATTTTGATTTTGACAAGTACAACATAAGATCCGACCAGATCTCATCGATGAACAACAACGCGGCGCTTTTAAGCGCCAATACAACGGTGAAAGTATTAATCGAGGGACACTGCGACGAACGTGGAACGGACGAATACAATATCGCTCTCGGAGAACGCCGCGCAAGTTCAGTGAAATCGTTTCTGGTCGATTATGGTATGGATCCCTTGCGGATAACAACAATCTCTTATGGCGAAGAACATCCCGCCGATCCAGGTCATGATGAGACGGCTTGGGCAAAAAACCGTCGGATTGAGTTCATCATAACGACGTCATCGAACTACTGAAACATTCTCACGAGCGGGTCTGAAAGCTGATTCTCATCGTTCCGGTGGGAATAGCAAGATACCTGACCGGTGATGAAATCTCCTTCCTGATCTTCTATCTCCTGCAGGTTTCCATTGTCATCTGGTATGTAAGTTTATAATACGGTATCGGGTTTTAGGTTATCTGCGCAATTCTCTGGTTTATAAATGAATGGCACGGCTGATATAAGTATTCAAATCTACTTTACCTGCCGGAACCCCGCCATGAGAGGGATTATCCTCCTTTTGTCTGGACTCATCCTCTTATAACTGAAACAATCCCCGGTACGGGTATGAAACATGAGCGCATGTATCCGCCGAAGAGAGCACAACAGTCAGTCTCCATGCGGGCTGCTCACTGGATATGCAGGCTGTCCTTGTACGCCTTGATGACACCGTCCACTGAATCGAGAACAGTCTGAACTGTTGTATCGGATTTGACAGCGGGGCTGAGCTCGACAAAACGGTTGACGAATGTCGAGCCGGTTTTCAGTTTTTCCTGGATGAATTCCTCTTCATCCTGGATCTTATAGGGGTTGTCCTCGATTTCGGTGAAATCGGTTGAACCATTGACAACCACGAGTTCCAGGTATCCGAGCACCCTGCCGCCGTCGGGGCATCGGACGACGATGGTTTTACCCTTTGTGTAGGGGGCGAATGCAACGGGATCGGAGCTCGGATTGTGATACCCGTTATGGCTGTGGACGAGAACTGCGATGCCACTGACGTTCTCCAGAAGCCTGTTCACCTCATCTTTGCCCATGTACGCGAGTGCGACGACGATGTCGCATTCTGCTCCGAGCCGTGACACTTCCTGTTTCGCCGCATCCATCATATCGAGGACAGCGAGGGGGGAATCGGCTGTAAAGAGGGGAGTGCCCATGAAGTTATCGGCCATCACCCCGAAAATGCCGATGCGGAGATTACCCTTTTTGGTTATTGTGTCGGGGGGGAACACGAGCTTCCCGGAATCTTTCCATATCAGGTTTGCGGAGAAAAGGGGGAGGGAGTTATCCTTCCCGGTCGCCAGGAGGGAATCGACACTGTTTGCGAGATCGAAACTCGATACGTTCAGGGCATCGATGCCGATCATACTGACCGCCTGCGCGGAAACACGCCCATCGATCCTCAGCGGATAATTATAGGGAGGAGAAAGAAAGAGGCCGGGATATAAAATCGCCCCGGAATCGACGATGAGCATATTGTCATATTGATCCCTGACGGCGTCGATAATGGTGGAGCGCCGCGCAAAACCGCCCATCGGGGGTTTGCAGCCACAGGGATTCTTTCTTCCGCCGATATTGCCCGAATACACCAGTGTCAGCTTTTTGATACTCACTTCCGGGGTCCGCGAACAGGAAATGATAAAGGCGGCTGCCACAACCATGAACAATGCTTTTCTCCCCATACTGAAGAAACTCTCCTTTCTATCCGGTTTATGGTCAATAAATCTGACGGAACATATGCCCTTTTTCTCAATGGCTCCAGTAGCGCTGTTCCGATTTGATGTATTTCTTGAGTTTTCCGGAGCGGTTCGGGTCAAACCTGCCGAGCCTGTCCTGGAGACCGAGTTTGCCGATGAGATTGTAAATATCCTTTGAAGCCCCGCAGCCGGGGAACTGGAGGACAAACGGCATCATGAGCTCACAAGAATCGATAACATGCGAATCATCCCTGACCATGCCGAGATATTCCAGCGTAATACCGAGGTATTTCTCGGTCAGTCCCGAAAACTGAAGTCCTTCGCGTTCCTGGCTGTATCTCCTGAGCCTGTTCAGGATAAATTTGGGCCTGAAATCGGATATGATTTTCCGCACTCTCACCGCGGCGTCCTGATCGTTCATTTCAATGCGGCGGATAAGGTCAGGGATAGCCAGACTTCCCTTTTTGTTGTTTCTTCCTTCCTTGATAATCAACTCCTTGATATGCGAATCGTTCCTGAATTCATTTTCGATAAGGCGGTAAACAACGCTTTTCAGGAAGGAATAGGCGTTGATTTTTGCGGTCGGTTCGGGATTGCACACGACAAATCCCTCGTTCGACAGGACAAAGAAATCGAGTGTATTGAAATTCGTCCCGGCACCGAGATCAATCAGGATATAATCAGCCTCGAGCATATCGAGGTTGCGTTTCAGCCTGATCTTGCTCTGGTAAGGAATATTGGCGAGACCGACCATATCGCCTCCGCCGCTGATAAGACGGAGGTTCTCGCTCGGGGTGGTGAGCAGGATGTCGTTCAGATTCTCCACACGTCTGTTGATGAAATCGGCGAGGGTCAGTCTGGGGCGTTTGATATTGAGAATCGTGTGGAGGTTGGCACCCCCGAGGTCGGCATCGACAAGAATGACATAATATCCCATAGTCGCCATCGCGATACCGATGTTGGCGGTCATGGCCGTTTTGCCCGTACCGCCCTTTCCCCCTGCGAACGTCCATATCTTACGGACGGTCGTTTCCTGAAGGATATAGATGATATCCTGGTTGTTTTCGGGAGAAGTGTGCTCGTTTATCATAAAGAGGTACTTTTCGTCGAAATTGTTTTCGCCATACCGTTTGATATACACTTTTACCCGTATGTAGTATATCGTCGGATCAGCGGATAGCCTTAACCACAAGCTGGATGTTTCTTCTCCCCATCCATTCGTTCTCTTCAACGTAATAAAGAATGTCGATGGGGTTCGCTCCGGGCATGACCCTATCACGAAAATGCCCCATATTGAATCCTATCGCATCAAATGTCATATTACCGTCGGTTACCATGAACTTGAGATGGTTGTTCCCCACCACCCTTGATTCGTTGTTCACCGACAGATTTCTGGTCAGAAATACCGGCACGGGATTATTTTCACCGAACGGCGACAGTTTGTCGAGGAATCTGATCATGTTCTGATCATGGCAGGACAGCTCGATTTCGGTATCAATTATAATGCTCGATTCGGGGATTCCAGAAGGCAGCTCACGTCTGACTATTTCGCCGAATCGCTTTTTCAGCTCATCCACCTTGACGGCGTCAATCGTGAGGCCGACCGCATACTTGTGGCCGCCGTAGTTGGCGAGAATATCCTCGCATTCGCTGATGGCGGCGCAGATGTCGAATCCCTTAATGCTCCGCGCCGATCCTTTCCCGAGCCCGTTTTCGAGCGATATCAGGATCGTCGGGTAATTGTATTTTTCTACAATCCGTGAAGCCGCGATTCCGATAACCCCCTGATGCCAGTTCTCCGATGCGAGAACGATACCGTTTGCACGTTCCCCGGCGGGGATCCCGCTGATTATGTCATCAGCTTCGCTGAATACCTGGTCGTTCATCCGGCGCCGTACCGCGTTTTCCTTTTCGATCTCATCCGCGATTGTGAGTGCCTTCATCCAGTTGTTGGAAATGAGGAGTTCAACAGTCTTTGATGCCGATGACAGCCGCCCCGGTGCATTGAGACGGGGCGCGAGAATATGAATGATATTGCTCGAATTGATTTTGCCCCGCCCGGAACCGGAGACTTCCATGAGTGCGGCAAGCCCTGTGTTGGCAGTGTCCCTCATGCGTTCGATACCGAACTTGGTCAAAATCCGGTTCTCATCGATCAGAGGGACAACATCGGCGGCTGTTCCGAGCGCCACCAAGTCAAGTTCGTCGTAGAGATCCTCGATGTTCATGTCCATGTCGATGTAAAACGCCTGGAGCAGCTTGAACATAACCCCCACACCGGCAAGCTCCCTGAACGGATATGTCGAATTGGCCACCTTCGGATTAAGCACCGCCATGGCCGCGGGTATGGTGGACTGGGGCTCATGATGGTCGGTGATGATGAAATCGATTCCCCTGGTGCATGCATAATCAGCCTCGCCGAAGGCAGTAATACCGGAATCGACTGTCAGGATCAGGGTCGCCCCGCATGCCGCTGCCTGGTCGACTCCCTCGGTCGAAACACCGTACCCTTCCTTGAAACGGTTGGGGATATAAAACTCAACCTGCGCACCGAGGTTTGTAAACATTCGTATGAAAAGGGCGGTCCCGCAGACACCGTCCACATCGTAATCACCGAGAATCATGATTTTTTCGCTGTTCTTGAGTGCTTTTTTCAGGCGGTCCACCGCTTTGTTCATATCTCTGAACATGAACGGATCGATAAGATCGTCGAGCGAAGGATTGACGAACTTTTCAGCTGCGCTGAACGTTTTCAGCCCACGGGATGCGAGGATACGCGCAAAATACGCGGGCATGGGACGCTCATTCATCAGACGTTTCGCAAGGTTCTCGATGTCTTTTCCCGGCTGCACCCATTGGGGATTGTACTCAATCATATCAGAATTCATACCTCATAACCATTGTCACATAATCCCTGATCCGTACCGGATCTTTCTCGGTTTCCCTGATTATGCGCTTCATATTTATTTCCATGCGGTAATCGCCGGTTCTTGTCTGAAAGAGACTGAAGTTCAGCCCGTACGTCTGATCGATCTCACGGCGTATGATTCCGCTCGTTGCAACATCGTCATCCCGCCGTATTGCATATATGTATTGGGGACTGACTGTTATCCAGTCGGCGAACCGGTATTCGACTGCTATGTCGCCATACCTCCTCAGACCCTCCTCAACCGGCAGTTTTTTCCCTTCTCTGTCCAGATTGCCGTAATCGTTCTGCTCGAGCATGAATCCCAGCACAACACGTGTCCGTGACGATACCGCCGCATTGGCACGTGTTTCAGAAGTCACCCGTCGCGTGATAGTGCTTCTCGGATTCGTCTCCGAGTCGAAATCGTAGTCCATGAGATTCGCGTACAGATTCACACTGTGCGACACACTCAGAGACCTCGACGGCGTATACTCAAGCGAAGGGGATAACTGGTATGTTTTCAGCCATTTGTTCTGAGACGACTGGGTAGCATCGATATTGACATAATGTGTTTCCAGAAGGCGAAAGTCAAGTCCTGTCTGTAAATAATCATAAATTTGTCTGATATACTGCACACCCCCTTCATATTTGAGTTCATCACGGTCGTTCGGTACTCCCGCTGGCGTATCGATCCTCGTCCGCTTGATCATGGCGATGACTGTCAGACTGTCTCGTCGACTGAGCCCGAAATCAAATTTCCCCTGAGTCGAAACATCGGTCTGAGTTCTCGAGCGGTCAGGCCTCTCCACATGGTTTTTATCGTACAGGTAACCCGCCTCGAGACTGGCGGTCACGAAGCCGAACAATCCACGGGCCGCACGCACGGTCACATCCCTGACAGCCCCCTCAGAATTGTTTTTATATTTCGATGACTTCGCATTGTCGTTCGCCGTGTCGTCAACCTGTTTCGAGCCGAGCGCCATGCTCACCTCGTACGCAGCGGTATGGTCGTAATTCAGAAAGTCCCCGCCGGTCATGGCAAGGAAGACGGTTCGCTCCAGCCTTGTCCTTTCCTCGATGCTTTTACGGTCAATATCGGAGAGATATCCACGGGTGCGGCGGCTGTCTTCGAGCCCCATCCGGAGTTTCGCCGTATTGTGGTCGTACGTTATTTCGCTCCTCACGCTGACCGTGTCGTTCGCCCGCTCGAGGTTCGATGTGTTGCCGTCGATATCCAGGGATGTGCCGAGGTTTCGCCACGGGTTTCCCTCGAGAACAGCTTTCCCGGAAATGTTTGTCCCCCTGTCCTCGTTTTCAAACCGGCGGTCGTAGATCTGCCCGACTGTCGCGGTGAGGTCTGCCCACCTGTGCGGCCGGTAATTCACCCGCCCCTCGGCCGTTGTGGTCAAAAGCGACTGTCCGAACTTGCTCAGGGTATCACGGTTCCAGTCCTCGCGGGCAACGAAATCGAAACCCATTGTATTGTACGGTTTATACCCGATCACCGCCTCGTTGTACACGCTGTCGTACCATCGGTCCTTCTGCCCGGAACCAGTCGCCATGTTGAGCGTGCTGGACAGCTTGCTGTCGAGATCGATGGTTATATTCCGCAGGGGGACGCGTTTCCCCCTGTTGAGCGTCTGCCAGGTAAGGACCTTGTCGTTCCGGAGAAACCCCATCTCTCCTTTTACGGTCTGGGCTCCGGACCCGTACGTACCGCTCACCAGCACTGCCAGTGCCGTTGCAACGGCCCGGACACCCCTCATGATCCGTTCTCCGCATGGTGTGGTCGCCCCCATGCTCGTCCGATCCCGTTCGCCATAGTGACAAACGACCCGACACCGATGGTTTCCGGACGGGCTTCTGGCCGGACCCCCGCTGCCGCCAGCACCATCATCGCCTCGTCTGAAGAGAGCCCGAGCCCGGTCATATACGGTATGACAGTGTTACGGATCATCTTACGCCGTTGTCTGAACGCCGCTCCGGTCAGTTCCCTGAAAATCCGTTCCTGTTCGAGCGGATACCGTGGAGCCTCGCTGAATTCGAGCGCTATGACGCTGGACATCACCTCGGGCGGTGGATCGAACGCCCCCGGTTTCACATCCATGATCCTGCGCCCGATAGCATAAAGCGCCAGATTCACCGTTGTCAGCCCGTAATCCCTCGTCCCCGGAGGCGACAGCAGCCGTCCGGCAACTTCCTTCTGCACCATGAGAACCGCCCGCCCGATCAGGGCTCTGGAGCGGCAGAGCAGTTCGATGATGGGCGTCGTAATAGTATAGGGAATGTTCGAGACAACCTTTATTTTTCCGGGGACACCGGCGAAAACCCCGCCCAGGTCAAGGGTGAGCACATCGGCTTCGATCAGGGTGAATCCTCCCTGGTGCCCGAAACGCTCCCGCAGTGACGACGCCAGCGACCGGTCGATTTCGACCGCGGTCACCCGCCGGACGCATTTCAGCAGCCGTTCGGTAAGAACACCCTTTCCGGGTCCGATTTCGAGGACGGTGTCGTCGGGAGAAAGCCCGGCACCCGCCACGATGCGGTCCGCTGTTGCGCCGTTGACCAGAAAATGCTGTCCAAGCCGCTTGACCGGCCTGTGCTTACCGTTCATGAACCGTATCATGTATCATGGGCCGCCTCTAGAGGTCGGTTTGTAAAAAATACACCCATATCACTTTGCGTGCCGGCCGACCCGGGGATTTCTGCGTTCCGGCGCGGCCACACATCACCCCACACCGAACAGATCCCGGGCATTCTGTCCCGTAATGGCGATAACCTCGTCAATACTGCACCCATGAGCCTCCGCCAGTTTTCCGGCCACCTCAGCCACATACGCCGGCTCGTTACGGCTGCCACGGTGCTTCCGGGGGGTCAGAAACGGTGCATCAGTTTCGATGAGACTCCGTTCCAGAGGAACAGCCTGTGCTATTTCCATCCGGTCGGAATTCCTGTATGTCAGCGGGCCGTTGAACCCGATATAGAAACCGAGATCCAGAACCATCCGGGCAAATGCGAGCGACCCACCGTAACAGTGGAACACGCCCCGGAGATCTTTAAACGCATCAGCGCCTGCGAGTCTGATACCGTCCTCTTCCACATCGCGGAAATGGATGATAACCGGAAGTCCGCATTCCCGCGCCAGGGCGAGCTGACCCCGGAACGCCCGTATCTGCACGTCACGAGGGGACCGGTCGCGGTAAAAATCAAGTCCCGTTTCCCCGATGGCGACCACCTTGTACTCCGACACGAGCCGGGCGATCTCGACCATATCCGCGGGCACCGCTTCTGCCGTGCTGTTGGGATGAATCCCCACCGCAGCATACACCGGATCGAAAGCCGCGGCGAGTTCGACCGCCCGCAATGAAGACTCACGGTCGCAACCGGGATTGATGATGATGGTCACCCCCGCGCTCACAGCCCTGGCGATGACCTCTTCACGGTCACCGTCGAAATCGTTGAAATCGAGATGGGCGTGGGTATCGACCAGCACATCAGCTCACTTTCGTTCCCGGAGGAACGTCGCCGTCCGGCACAATGACATTCAATCCCTCTCCATGGACAGCGGCGAGCACCATCCCTTCTGAAATCTCGCCCATCATCCTGCGGGGCTTGAGGTTTGCGACAAAGAGCACCTGTTTTCCGGCCAGTTCTTCAGGCATGTAATGCTGTGCTATCCCGGCGAGGATCTTCCTGCCTCCCATGCCGTCGTCAACAAAAAGACGCAGGAGTTTATCGGACTTTTCGACCCGTTCGGCCGCTGTGACCGTGCCGACTCTGATATCGACTTTCATGAAATCAGGGAATTGGAGGATGTCAGCTTCCACGTAGTTTTTTTCTTCCTTTTTGTTTTTGTTGATATTTTCCGACATTTTTATAACATTATCACTTTCAATTCTTGGAAAAATCGGACCGATATTTTGTATATACGTATCTACAGGAACCTGAAGGGAAACACCATATTCATTTTTAATAAAACTATCACCTATATCACCCGTATACCCAAAAGCTCTCCAGATTTTATTTGAACTTTCAGGAATAAATGGATAGAGCAAACGAGCAGAATTGACAATTACAGTTGATAAATCACATAAGATACCGGCAAGTTCACCTGTTCTTTTGGGGTCTTTTGCTAAATTCCATGGGGCATTTTCTTCAATATATTTGTTTGCTTCTTTTACATAATCCATAACACTCTGACATGCGCCCGAAAGATTATACCATTCAATTTCTTTTTTCCATTTCTTTGATAATTCCAAAAAATATTCATATAATCTCCCACCTGACGGTCTGGTATATAAAGGCAATGTGCCTCCACAATATTTGTGAATCATGGCAACAGTCCTGCTCACCAGATTGCCGAGGTCGTTCGCGAGGTCGCTGTTGTACCGGTCGATGAACCGCTCGAAGGTGAAATCGCCGTCCTGACCGTTCACCACCTCACGCAGGAAGAAATACCGGAGCGGGTCGGCGCCAAACTTACCGACGATATCGAGGGGCGACACGATATTCCCGAGGCTCTTGGACATCTTCTCACCGCTGTGATAGATGAACCCGTGACCGAATACCGATTTCGGTACCTCGACACCGCAGCTCATGAGCATCGCGGGCCAGATGACACAGTGGAACCGTGTGATGTCCTTGCCGACTATGTGGACATCCGCGGGCCAGTACTTCCGGAACTCCGCGTCGTCGTTCCCACCGAACCCGAGGGATGAAATATAGTTGGTGAGCGCGTCGAACCAGACATATATCACATGCCCGGAGTCGCCCGGCACAGGGATGCCCCAGTCGAAACCCGACCGTGACACGCTGATATCGTCGAGACCGCTTTCAATAAGCCGGACAATTTCGTTACGGCGGGTTTCGGGCCGGATGAAATCGGGATTGGCTCTGATGTGTTTGAGGAGCGGCTCGCCGTATTTGGAGAGCCTGAAGAAGTAATTCGTTTCCTCGATCCAGGAAGGCACTTTCATGTGGTTGGGACATTTGCCGTCAACAAGGTCCTTCTCCTGAATGAAAGCCTCGCAGCCCTCGCAGTACCAGCCCTTGTAATCGGCGGTGTAGATATCCCCCTTCGCCATGCTGCGCCGGAAAAGCTCCGTGACTGCCACCTTGTGACGGGTATCGGTCGTCCTGATGAAATCGTCGTAGGAGATATGCAGATTCTTCCATATTTCCTCGAAAAGCGGGACCATCCGGTCGCAATATGCCTGTGGCTCGAGCCCTTCATCGGTCGCTTTCTTCTTGACATTTATCGAATGCTCATCGGTTCCCATGCAGAACCGCACGTCATACCCGAGAAGCCGTTTTGCCCGGGCGATGCAATCGGCGGTTATCTTTTCATACGCCGTGCCAATATGCGGCAGCCCGTTGATATAATCGATCGCCGTCGTGATATAGAACGTGCTCATTCCACCTGTTCATCCTGATTTTCGTTATTTTCGGCAATGCAATTCTGAGAACATTGCACGCATTTATCTTTCCGGTTTCCCTTATACCCGGCGGATATCAGCCGGTAATCAGCGTAATGCTCGAGACCTATTGTCTCCTCATGGTCTCGTTCATCCTTGAATACGATCGTCTCGTCGAACAGATCGACCCTGACAATTGTGTATTGTGTCCCCTCGTGCTCAATCACCGCCCCCACATCCGGCAGAAGATCGGCCTGATTCCGGTAAAAATGCTCCTCGTAGGCGAGGCAGCACATGAGCCTGCCGCAAAGACCGCTGATTTTCGATGGGCTCAGGCTCAGATTCTGATCACGCGCCATCTGGCTCGTGATCGGGGAGAACTGGGTGAGAAACGTCTTGCAGCACAGCGACCGTCCGCAGACACCGAGCCCACCGAGCCGACGGGCCTCATCTCGCACGCCGATCTGCCTGAGCTCGATACGTGTCCGGTATTCGGCGGCGAGATCCTTGACGAGCGCCCGGAAATCGATCCGCTTGTCCGCGGTGAAATAGAAGCATATCTTGTTGGCGTCGAACTGGTACTCCACATCGACGAGCTTCATTTTGAGACCGTGCTTCTCGATCTTTTCCCTGCAGACATCGAACGCGTCTTCTTCCTTGCGTTTGTTATCCATCATGATCTGGACATCGGTGTACGTGGCGCGGCGCAGAATGCTCTTCATATCTTTCGCATCGGGGAACAAAGACTTGTCGATATACCGGATGAAGCGCCCGATATGCTCGCCGCGGTCGGCCTGAACAATCAGGTAATCCAGTGGTCTGACCTGGAGATGGTCGGGGCTCAGGAAATAATCCCTTCTCCCGCCCTTGAACTCCACCTCGTACACCTTGACTTCACCTGGATGACTCTGGGTGTTTGTGTCTGAAGGTATCATTGATTCCATAACAGAGTAAAGACATTACCGTTCCGGCGTTGACATTCCGCCCCAGCATTTCAAGCGCTTCCTCGAGACCAGCGGACAACCTGCCGAGACCGGCGATATCGCCCCGGACGCTCAACGACCGGATAGTTCCGGGGAAAAAGTCGGCGCCATCGGTAATGCCGAGTTTATGTTCAAGTATAGATTTCGTACAATGGGTAAACCCTCTGATCAGCTCTTCCACTTCGCCAGGGTCACGGGACCGCTGGAAATCGAGCGCGTACGCGACAGCGTCGTCCTTGTCGCACGTCGCAATTGTCTCGAACATCGAAACAGATCGTTCGATCATCCCGGCCATGTCTTCATAAGCGAGGGCTTTCGCGGCTTTGATGCTCCCCCTGGCTGTTCTGGTGTATGAAACGATCCTGTCGGGATCGAGTTCCCTGTCAGCCGCAAGATACCACCGTATTTCCTCGTCCCGCAGACGCCTGAACCTGATAACCGAGCACCGTGAGGTAATGGTCGGACGCACGGACGACAGCAGTTCGGTGGTCAGGATGAAATGCACTCCGGACGGTGGCTCCTCAAGTATCTTCAGGAGCTTGTTCGAGGTCGCCGGGTTGAGCCTCTCGGCGTTCAGGACGACGCAGACACGCCTGCCGCCCTCGAACGAGCTTTCCATGAGCCGTTCCCTGATCTCGTCCACAAGTTCGACAACAATCTGACGGTTCTTCTCGTATGAAATCGGAACGTAAACCCCGGTGCTTAACATGGTCCTGTGCAGGCTCATTTCCTCCAGCCACGACACCTGGTCTTCTGCTGACCTGGGACGCGCCCTGAACGGGAACAGCAGGTGAAGGTCGGGGTGCCCGAGTTTCGATGCCCTTCGGCACGATCCGCAGGTTGTACAGCCGGAACCGGGGCCGTTCTCGCACAAAAGCATTCTCGCGAGTTCGAACGCCGTTTCCCCCTTGCCGACACCATACGGGCCGGCGAAGAGCAGTGCATGGGGTATATTTCCCGACAATGCCATGGCACCGATGGTGTTTTTCGCCTGTTCCTGCCCGACCACCCTCTCAAACATTCCGAAAATCCCTCTCATGACCGGCAGACCGGAAACGTTTCCTGGTTTAAAGCCCGGTTAAAACCTTTAAATTTTGCTCAAACACTGTCAGGGGTCAGCACGAAGTGCTGATTTACATGCCCTTGACAGCGACAAAACAACATATTTTGAGTACGGGGCCTGTGAAAAGACTTTTTCTCAGCCCCCTTAATACCTATAAAGATAACAAAATTATTGTGATATCAAAACCAATTTTATTCCCTCCTGCCGCGAACCTCCGGCGGAATGGACTGAGGCGCCGGTTTACAGTTCAGGGGTGTATCCATTGCCATGCGAAGAGAGCGCTTGTTTCTTGTGTTGGCCCGTTGTATTTTGTGGAATATTCACACCGGCATCATGCATTCAAACCGTCATTGTTCAGAGGAGAATAGCATTTACCGGAATAATTCATAAATTATAGTGAATGCAAGCAGAACGTATTGTGTACCATTTAAATAAATAAACTCACCCCTCGGTCCCCTCTCTAACCAGTTAGAGAGGGGATGACTCCCTCCGGATGGTTTCTTTTTTCCCCTCTTTCACAAGTAAGATAGGGGGATTTAAGGGGGTGAGTGTACAAACGATTCGAAAAATTCATTGGTATGTGAATAATCCGGGATTTACCGGCCATGAAAATCCTGCTCGTCAACACGAACCGTTACCGGACACCGCCGGTTCCGCCGCTCGGGCTTGCTCATCTTGCGGGCGCCCTCCGGGGAACCGCCCACGAATACCGGGTGCTCGACCTCTGCTTCAGCGATGACCCGGCCGCCGTGATCGAAAAGATGGTACGCGACTTTAGCCCCCGGGTCGCCGGACTCACCGTCCGTAACATCGACACGGTCATATCCAGGAACAATGTGTTCTTTCTCGATGACATCGCCGTCATGGTGAGATGTTTCCAGCGTCTGGGTGTACCCGTTCTTCTCGGGGGTGCCGGATATTCGTTCTGTCCCGAAGGCATTCTCCGATATACGGGCGCAGACTGGGGAATAGCCGGGCCGGGGGAAAATGCGGTCGTTACATTTCTCGACATCATCGAAACCGACCAGCCTCCGGCAGGTACTGTTCTCGACGGTCGGGATGCGGGGGTGCCACCTTTCCACCAGGCGGAATGGCCCCCGGACATCGACCTCCTCCGTTACATGAACGAGCGCGGTATCCTCGGTTTCGAGACCCAGAAAGGCTGTACCGAATCCTGCCCGTACTGCCCGGAAGGAATAAGAAAAATCACCTTCCGGAATCCCGAAAGCATTGTCAGTGAACTCAGTGCTGCCGCGGACCGGGGATTCACCCGTTTCCACCTCTGCGACACCGAATTCAACCAGAACCTGGAATTCTGCAAAACGTTTCTCACCACGCTCATCGGGACGGGACTGGAAATCACCTGGGTGCTTTACATGAAAAGCAGCCCCTGCGATGAGGAACTGTTCAGGCTCCTGAAGCGGAGCGGGGCGAGCATGGTCACACTCTCGCTCCCGACGGGGGATGGTGTGCCCGGGAATGCCTCGGACATCTGCCGGTTCGCGAAGGACTGCGGGATAAAAATCGCCGTGGATGTTCTTGTCGGCCTGCCGGGGGAAAGCATCGATACGGTGAGACGGACCATCGAGACCCTCCGTGCGATAGGGCCAGATACGGTCGGGGTGAACAGCACCTACCGCCTCTATCCGGGGCTGGCGGCGACACGGCGTATCATGGACTCGCCCGAAGAGCGGACCTATCTCACAGGGTGCCCCGTGGACGACCCGGATTTCATCAGGCCGGTCTTTTACAACCGCATCTCCGTCGAACTCCTGCGCGAGATCATCGGGGACGATCCTCTGTTCACCATCGAGGGATTCGAGCGGACGAGCAATTACGAACGGGTATAAACGAGCGAAGCCCCGCGCGGCAGGGGCTGAGGAGTGCTGCTGTGAAATTCACGATGTGTTTTTATGGTTAGAACGTTTTATACACCTGCTGACAGCACAGGAAACGACTGACTGATTATTCTGTTTACGGGAGAGGGAGGATTGTATAATGGGCAACGGCGCCTGTGTCATCGGGCTCGATTACGGCACTGATTCCGTGAGGACGGTCATCGTGGACGCCGGAAACGGCGAGGAAATCGCCACGTCAGTGCATCAGTACGCGAGATGGAAAGAGGGCAGATACTGCGATCCGGCAAAAAACCTGTTTCGCCAGCACCCGCTCGATTATATCGAAGGGATGGAAAAAACAATCAGGGAATCCCTCGATCAGGCACCAGAGGAAACGGCGGAACGCATCAGGGGAATCTCCATCGACACGACCGGCTCCACACCGGGGCCGGTTGACCGTAATGGAACACCCCTCGGCATGATACACGGATTCGAGGACAATCCCAACGCGCTGTTCGTCCTGTGGAAGGACCATACGTCAGTGGCGGAAGCCGCGGAAATCAACCGTGTGGCGAAGACATGGGGCGGTACCGACTACACCATGTATGTGGGCGGTGTGTATTCCTCGGAATGGTTCTGGGCGAAAATCCTCCATATCCTGCGTGAGGACCCTGCGGTACGCGAGGCGGCCTTTTCATGGGTCGAGCACTGCGACTGGATAACCGCCCTTCTTACGGGGAACACCGATCCATTGACCATCAGGCGGAGCCGCTGTGCCGCCGGTCACAAGGCGATGTGGCATGCGTCGTTCGGTGGCCTGCCATCGGAAGAGTTCCTCGTCACTGTCGATCCGCTGCTCTCGGGGCTCCGCGGACGGCTCTACAAAGACACCTGCACCTCTGACGTAAAGGCGGGCGTCCTGTCGCCCCTGTGGGCACAGCGGCTCGGGCTCCCTGCAGGAATCGCCGTCGGTGTCGGTGCGTACGATGCCCACATGGGAGCGGTCGGCGGGGGCATCAAGCCGTATTATCTCTCCAAGGTCATCGGCACCTCGACCTGCGACATGCTCGTCGCCCCGATGGAGGAAATGGGTGACCGGCTGATCCGCGGCATCTGCGGGCAGGTCGACGGCTCCATCATACCCGGCATGCTCGGCATGGAAGCCGGGCAGTCGGCATTCGGTGACATATACGCATGGTTCAGGGATGTCCTCATGTGGCCAGTGCAGACATTCACGGACAGCCGTGGCCGGCAGGACACAGAGATGGTCTCGGACCTCATAATCCCCGAACTGTCCAGTGCCGCCGGAAAGCTTCCCATCGACGAAACGGGCATAGTGGCTATAGACTGGATGAACGGCAGGAGGACTCCGGACGCGAACCAGAATCTGAAAGGTGCCATCAGCGGCCTCAACCTCGGAAGCACCGCTCCGGCCATATTCAGGGCGCTCGTGGAGGCGACCGCGTTCGGCTCCCGGAAGATCGTGGACCGTTTCGAATCGGAAGGTGTCCCGATCGAGGGGGTCATCGCCCTCGGCGGTGTGGCCAGGAAATCCCCGTTCGCGATGCAGGTGCTTTCGGATGTGCTGAACCGTACTATCGAGGTCGCCCGGTCAGAGCAGGCGTGCGCACTCGGTGCTGCCATGTTTGCGGCGACCGCAGCAGGAATATACGGCACTGTTGAGGAAGCGCTCGACCGTATGGGAAGCGGTTTCGAAAAGGAATACCGCCCCGATCCCGGTCGGGCGAGGAGATATTCGACCCTGTATGAGCGCTATACACGGTTTGGAACCTTTATCGAGCAGGAAAGTACATTATAGACAAAGAAAGGCGGTAGGCTGCGTTGAAACCTTTGAGTGAACTGCGGGAACAGGTCTGGGAAGCGAACATGGAACTCCCCCGGAAGAACCTCGTCATCTACACGTTCGGCAATGTGAGCGGGATCGACCGTGTTCAGGGCATCATTGCCATCAAGCCGAGCGGCATCCCATACGAAAAGCTGACGCCCGACAACATCGTGCTTGTCGATATGGACGGGACTGTCATCGATTCGCGTTTCAACCCGTCCTCGGATACGATGACCCATCTGGTCCTGTACCGTCACTTCGAGACCATCGGCGGGATTGTTCACACCCATTCGACGTACGCCACATCCTGGGCACAGGCGCTGAAGCCCATTCCCTGCCTGGGTACGACACATGCCGACCATATCCGCGGGGAGATTCCCTGCACAGAGGTTATGACCGATGAAGAAATCCGGGGGAATTACGAGGAAAGGACGGGGCTCAAGATCATCGAGCGTTTCCGCGGCCTTTCACCCGACGATGTGCCGATGGTGCTTGTCGCCGGGCATGGCCCATTCACATGGGGTCACACGCCGGAGAATGCGGTATACAACGGTGTGATTCTCGAGGAACTGGCACGGCTCGCCTTCTACACGCTGTCCATCGATCCCGCGGCGGGAGGCATCCCGGGGCCCCTGCTCGACCGCCACTATTTCCGCAAACACGGGGATAGCGCAACCTACGGGCAGGTTGAGACCTGAAAGCGTTTTGTTCCGGCGGCGGCTGTTCGTTCAGGGCCGGACTTTCGTGAAAATGTGAGTTAACGGGCACGAAGAAAAGAGGGAAACAACACCATAATGCCAGCTGGCGGAAAACGGGGCAGGAATATAATCATCAAAGGCCCGTCGGATTAACCGGATTTTAGGAAAACAATAACCCGGTTATCCAGTTTAGTAAGCTCATCTGGAACGTTTTGAGTGAAAATAATCTCTTTATGCACCCGGCTTTGAAAGATAAGAATTAATTCCGGATATTACTTTTTCCAATAAATATTTGATAATACGTGAAAATAGTATATAACAAGTTATATCTGTTTATTATGAGACTCACCCTCGGCCCCCTCTCTTTAACTGACGTTAAAAAGAGGGGAGACTTGCTATCTTGAGCCTTGATTTCCCCCTCTTTATGACGAATGTCATAGAGAGGGGGTCAGGGGGTGAGTCTCAAAGAAAAGTCAGTGAAATACTCGGAAAAGAAATGCTATTTTTTTGGCTGACTTAACTTGATAACCGGAAAACACTAGTATTCTCACTCAAGCGAAAGGGAATAATCCCATGAAATGGTTGTGCTCCATGTCTGCAATTTTATTGGTTATCGCAGAAGCGGGCGTGGCTTACGGTCAGACCGATTATATACCAGGCGAGCTTTATATCAAGTTCAGCGAGGCGGGACTGAACAAGATCAGCGGTATGACACCGCTCTCGGAAGCGCTCTCCCGGCTCGGAGCATCCGATATCCGTCAGGCCTTTCCCATCCCTCCGAACCGTGGAAGCATGAAAATCAGCGCCGAAGCCGGGCGCCGTCTCGATTCGCTTGCACACATCCGGCGTGTGAGTTTTCCCGAAAACCTCGACATGGAATACGTGGCGAAAAAACTGAGCGCCCTCCCGGACATCGACTACGCCGAGCCTGTATATACCTATAAACTTTTCGCAACACCGAACGATCCCGCATATATCAGTTCCAGGCAGGAATACCTCGATTTCATTTCCGCACCCCAGGCGTGGGATATCGCGCACGGCGATTCAACGGTAGTGGTCGCCATCGTCGATTCAGGTGTCGACTGGAACCATCCCGATCTCAGGAACAATCTCTGGACCAACGCCGGAGAAATCCCCGGAAACGGTCTGGACGACGATGTCAATGGTTTCATCGACGATGTCAACGGGTGGGATTTTTATGGTTCGGGCACCGCCAAACTTATGGCCGGTGACAACGACCCGACCTCAACGACGGAACCTCATGGGACCCATGTGGCCGGCATAGCCGCTGCGGTCACCGACAATGGCATTGGCGTGGCGAGCCTGAGCTGGAATGTCAGGTACATGCCGGTCAAGACTTCCTCGGACACCGGGGAGGAAATCGTCGCCGGCTTCGAAGGTATAACCTACGCCGCATCGAACGGCGCCGATATCATCAATCTCAGCTGGGGATCGCCACAGTACAGTCAAGCCTCTGGTGATGTGATTGCCTACGCCGTTTCGATGGGTTCTCTCATTGTCGCCTCAGCCGGGAACGATGGCAACGACCGTGACATGTATCCAGCTTCGTACCCGAATGTGCTGTCGGTCGCCTCGGTGGACCTGAACGGCGAAAAATCGGAGTTCTCCAATTACGGCACCAAAGTGGATGTCGCCGCACCCGGCAACCCGATTTACAGTACAGTCCTTGGCAATACCTACGACCTCATGGCTGGTACGTCCATGTCTGCCCCGCTCGTATCATCCCTCGCCGCCCTCATCAAGTCCGCACACCCCGACTGGGACGCCGACCAGATACAGGCACAGATCACCGGCACCGCGACACCGCTCTCTGTCAGCAATCCCTACCAGTATCTCTGCGGATGCGGATATATCAACGCCGCAAAAGCGCTCGGCGAACGGGTGCTGAACATAGATATTGTGGATTTCAGGTTCTCCGATGAGCATGGCAACGGCGACGGCCTCTTTTCGCCCGGTGAAACCATCGATGCGGAGGTCACCATCAGAAACAGCGGCGAGCCGGTTTCAAATGTATCCGTATCACTGGTATCTCTCACCGGATTCACCACACCGCTTGTATCAACCATCGCTCTTCCGTCGTTGGACCATAAAGAGACAAAAATCCTCGATACCATCTCGTTCGCTGTCAACACCACCGTATCACCCGATGTCAGGGAGTTTGTGCGCCTCGAGTTCGCCAATCCATCGGGTTCCATCAACTTCGGCGTGATCGATGCCTTGGTCAACCCTTCCTACGGCACATTTACCGCCAATACCATCGAGGTATCATTCGATAACAAGGGGCATATAGGATTCGTGAATTTCCCCGACAACACCAGAGGTTCCGGTTTAATCATCCGTGACGATACCAGTGTCGAACACGGCGTTTACAATATACCCCTTCTCTTCGAGGGCGGGCTGATGTTCGGCAACACCCGGAGCCGTATTTCCAATTGTGTCAGGGGGGCTCAGCTCGGAATAAGCGACGACGAGTTCGTGGTTATTGATCCGTTCACGTTCCTGAACAGCGGTGACGGCATTTCAGAGGTAGGAACCGTCGGATTTTCCGACACCGGAGCCGGCCCCGAAAGCTATGGGGTCACAGTCACCCTGAAATCGACCGAGTACAGCGACATGGGCAACAATCAGTATATACTGTTGGAGTACACATTCACCAATACAGGCGACACTTCGATTCAGGATTTTCGGGCGGGACTCTTCCTCGATTTCGACATCCCCGAACCGGATGGGTTGAATGATTACGGGTATTACGCGGCGGAGGACGACATGGTTGTCTTTGCGGCAGATTCCGATATTCAGGATGACTCGTTCCTGGTGGGTGTTGCGCTCGCCGAATCCATCGATACGCCATTTTTAATCGAGAACTCAGGCACCGATAATATATCATTCAGCATCTATGACGGGTTCAGCGACAGTGAAAAATGGCAGAGCCTCACCGCCGGTAAACAGGGCGCTCAATCCACAGGGCCCGGCGACCTGTCTCTCGTTTTATCTCCCGCCGCCTTCGCCTTGAAACCGGGAGAGAGCCACACGGTAACGTTCATCCTCGCGTACGGTCTGGGATATGAGAATCTCCGTGACCAGATCTCCAACGCGCGCACACGGGCAGAGAGCGGAGGACCGACCGGTATCGCCTTATCCTCCGGTTCCCCGCTGACTTTTGCAATCTTTCCGGCTTACCCGAACCCGTTCAATCCAAGCACGACCATCGGGATCAGTCTCCCGGAAGACGAGGTTATCACGGTCGACGTGTACGATGTGCTCGGCAGACGTGTGAAAACCCTCTATTCGGGATTCGCGGCGGCAGGAGAACACCGATATCTGTTCGATGCCCGCGGTATGGCGAGCGGCCTGTATTTCATCAGGCTGAAAACCGTGTCGGGACGAACGGCGTTTACAAAAATCACCATGATAAGGTGAAACGGCATATAAAACCCTGATTATTCATTAACCGAGGAATGGATTTGATAGTTTATTTGACCCCCCTCGGCTGCGCCGTGTCCCCCCTTTTAGGGGGGAACAGAATTAAAAACGCCACTCCGCCATATTCCCCCCTTAAAGGGGGGATGTCCGAAGGACAGGGGGGTCTCATTGCCATGAATGTCAGAAGAATAATGAATTTACCGGGGATCGAGCTATTTTTTATGAATAATCCAGGTAAAACAACATTCTTAACAAACTCGATAAATAGTAAAATTATTTTAAACTTATCTCATCAACATCATCTTCATCGTCTTCTCATATTTTCCCGCCCTGACCGTATAGAAATAAATACCGGAAGAGAAACCGGAAGCATTCCATAAGACGGAATGTTTTCCGGCTTCAGTGAAATCATCCATAAGAGTACCGATTTTCTGACCGGTGACAGTATACAAGTCTACCGTAACATGTTGAGCGTGCGGTATTGTTAAACTGATTGTCGTACCGGGGTTGAATGGATTGGGATAGTTACCTAACAAAGCGATTACGGAGGGAGCATTGTTTTCAACACTCAGAGGTTCATTTTCAACATTTACTTTCCCGGTATGATACTGATTACATCTGTACATCGGCCAGGAACTCTTTGCAGGACCTGCGTTTGTACCGCTGTCAATCGCCCAGAGTACTGCATCCATTGTGGCAATATAAATAATTCCATTACTGTCCATAATTGGTGAAGATGCCAGAGGGCCATCACCAATCGGAGTAGACCATCTGATAGAGCCGTCAGGGTTGAATGCATACAGTCGGGCTTTCTCCATTATTGAATCCGCTATATAAAAAGTCCCCTCACTGTTAATCAACGGTGAACCACACATACTATTACAATTCCAAATTCTATTGCCATCGTCACCTATAGGACAGGATGCATCCACATAATCCTGCATAGTGCTAAAGCTTTTTCCATCATAAAAATAGTAAATCCTTTGTAACGTACCATCAGGCCCGACAGCCATTGATCCTCGGGTGTGATTGAAGTAAATCGTCCCGTCACTGCCAATTGACGGGTCGCATAAGGAACTCATAAGATCGTGATCCAAAGACCATTTCAAAGTACCATCCGGATTAAAGGCACATATATAGCTTGACCTCGTCGCGCAATATATAGTACCATCGCTTCCGACGATCGGTGAGGGGCTTTTGCCTGCATCCCGCAGCCATTTTGATGATGATAATTCATAGCTCCATTTCAAAGCACCCTCAGGAGTGACTGCATAGATAAAATCCGAAGTAGCCGTAGTACTTAAAGTGCTGATTGATTGGAAATAAATAGTGCCGTCTCGTCCGATTGTTGGCGATGAACAGATACAACCATTGGTATCGTATTCCCATTTCTTCGTACCATCCGGGTTAACCGCGTGAAGGGTGCCCAGAGTCGAACCGCAATAGATGGTGCCATCATCTTCAAGGGATGGAGTCGAATGAAACATCCCGCCGCGAATCCTGTATTTCCATTTGAGCGTGCTGTCACGGTTGAGGGCATAAAGATAGTTGTCCATTGAGCCGAAGTATATAATACCGTCTCTGTCAAAAGAAGGAGAATAACACATTCCATTAGTTTCGAATTTCCATTTAAGTGTACCGTCAGCATTGATTGCATACATATAATGAGAATAACCTCCATCACTCCTTAAATCATAGCCGGACACATAAATAGTACCATCGTCTCCTATTGCAGCCTCACATTCAGATTGATATCCAAAATCAAATGTAAATACGATATCACCTGTGTTGGCAAAGGTCAATACATCAGTTAAAATAAAAACGATGGCTGATAACATTACAGATAATCCTATTTTTCTTGAAAACATTATCCACCCCCTTGTTTTATTCAGGTCTTACCCTAATTAGCATAGAAAAAAATTAAAATACTTCATTATAATATTAATAAATAAAAAAAATATAAATTGTCAATATATTTTTTCGGATTTACATTATTTAACCGTGTGCAATTATCCCCCTCGGTTTCGCCGTGTCCCCCTGTTGAAGAAGGTTGCCCGATTCACCGTATCGTTGTGCTGTCGCGCTGTCGCTCTCTGGCGCTCCGATGAATTGAGAGTGCAGGGCAGAGAAATTCAGACTTTTTTCTCAACAAAAATGTGTATATTAAGAAAAATACAACCATGATAACCAGATTATTCATGAACAGTGGAAATGATTTGATAGTATATTAGACCCCTCTCGGCTGCGCCGTGTCCCCCCTTTTAGGGGGAATTAAAACGCCACTGCCATGTCCCCCCTAAAAGGGGGGATGTCCAAAGGACAGGGGGGTCTCATTGCCATGAATGTCCGAATAATAATGAATTTACCGGGTATCGAGCTATTTTTTATCAATAATTCGAGATAACCGGTTAAAGATAAATGTTGAATATAGAGAATAGTGTTATTAACTTCTGCAAACCAGAGCTAACGTAGAAAAAATGGAGGTTTCAATGGGCGCACAACAAAAAAAATCCACCTTTGCGTTGTTTGTCGGAACACGGACTTTCTTCCCACCCAAATACATAAAGCAGGCACGGAGGGAGATTCCGGAAGTGCTCAGGGAACTGGGCAACGGATTCCTCGAGTTCCCCGCAGACCAGACCGCGACCGGGGGCATCGAAACGACCGCGGACGGCGAAAAATATGCCCGATGGCTCGAGGAACACAGGGGCAAATTCGATGGCGTTATTCTCTCGCAGCCCAATTTCGCCGATGAACGCGGCGTCGTGGCGGCGCTGAAAAACGCCAAAGTCCCCATCTACATCCAGACATATCCCGACAGGCTCGATTCGATGGGGCCCGCCGACCGCCGTGACGGGTTCTGCGGCAGGATTTCAATCACCGACAACCTGTGGAAATACAAGATTCCCTTTACCATTCTGCCGCCGCACACCCTCGATGTGTCCGACCCGCGATTCAGGGAGCAGGTGAAATTTTTCGACAGCGTCTGCCGTGTCGCCCGTGGTCTCGACGGCATGAGGGTCGGCGCGGTCGGAGCCCGGACCACCGCATTCAAAACGGTCAGAATCGACGAGGATGCGCTCGAAGCCCACGGCATCTCGATGGAAACCTACGACCTCCTGTCCATCCACAAGAAGATGGAGATGATCTCTGATGGTGACGCTGATTTCAAGGCGAAGATCGCGGACCTTTCGAATTACTCGACCTGGTGTGCCGGCTCGGAAAAAGCGCTCCTTACCATCGCGCGCCTCGGTCTTGTCCTCGACCGGCTCATCGAAGAGGATGGTCTCGATACCTTCGCGCTCAGGTGCTGGGATGAACTCCAGGAACACCTCAATATCTCGCCCTGTGTGCTGATGAGCCAGTACAACGAGCGGGGCATACCTGCCGCCTGTGAAGTCGATATAGGTAATGCAGTCGCCATGTATGCGCTCATGCTCGCCTCGGGGAACCCTGTGGCATGTCTCGACTGGAACAACAATTACGGTGACGACGAGGACAAGTGCATCCTGTTCCACTGCGGGCCGGTACCGCAGGATATGATGATCGACAAGGGAAGGATCGAAGACCACCTTATCATCAGGAACGCTCTCGGGCCCGGCAAGGGATACGGCTGCAACCAGGGGCGCATCAAGCCAGGGCCGATGACCTTCGCGAGTATGCGGACCGCCGAGGGCAAACCGGAGTTTTATGTTGGCGAAGGGGTGTTCACTACCGATCCGATAGCCGCGAACTTCTTCGGTGCCGCCGGTGTCGCGGAGATAGAGGACCTGCAGGATGTGCTCCTCTATGTCTGCGAAAACGGCCACCGTCACCACACGAGCGTCACATACGGTCGTGTGGCTGAAGCGGTGTACGAGGCGATAACCAAATACCGCGGCATGAATGTGGACGTGGTGTAGGTAGATCAGGTTACTTTCAAAATAAAAATGGGGACGTTCATCTGTCCCCGTTTTTTGCTTCCGGTTCAGGCTGGGGGGGTGTCTCCTCGCTCTGTTCCTTCGGCGGAGGAGCTGGTGTGACCGCGGGAGCGGGCGGTTGTTCCTGTGGCTGTGCAACGGGGGCATTCTCGGGGCCCTTGATTCTGAACAATTCTTCAACTATTGGTGTGACATAGTCGAGGGCGGTTCTGGCGTTCGTGTGATCCGGGGCAAGCGCGAGCGCCTTCTCGAAATACTGCTTCGCCTGGGGATTCCGTTTCCACTGGAGGTAGACGAGGCCAAGTGCATACTGAACATCGGAATCATCCGGCATGAGTTTCTCCGCCTGCTTCAGATTCTGCTCTGCCTTACGGTAGTCATCTTTTTTCATGTACGCAAGCGCGAGATTGTAAGAGTGAACACCGTTGTTTTTCTCGATAACGAGTGCATTCTCAAAGTATTCGACTGCCCTGTCGAGATAACCTTCCCCGGTTTCCTGATAGTACAGTTTACCGAGATTGGCGTACGCCGGGGCGAATCTGGAATCGATCTTGATTGCCCGCCGGAAGTTCTCGCCCGCGCCCGCCATATCATTTTTCATCTGAAGGATAATGCCGATGTTGTTGTATGCAGGAGCGTAATTACGGCTGGTTCCGGCAGCTTTTTCATACGCCGTAAGCGCCCCGTCGAGGTCCCCGAGCGCGAAACGTGCATTGCCGATATTCTGGTATTGCTGCGCATCGTTTTTGTCGAGTGCAACAGACTTCTCAAAAAAGACGAGCGCGCTGTCGGGCTTGTCCAGGGCGAGATAGGCGTTGCCGAGGCCGTTCATCGCCTTGACGAATGTTGAGTCGAATGTGACCGCTTTCATGAAATGCACCGCCGAACCGGTGTAATCCTTTTTGTCGTAGAGGGCGACGCCGAGGTTATTGTAGGCTGAAGCATAGGTGGAATCGGAAGCGACCGCCAGTTTCCACTGCTCAATGGCACCGTCGATATCGCCCTGGTTATAAAGCGTCTTACCGGTATCGTTGTAATCCCCTGGACCCGGTTCGTCCGCGGCGTAAACTGCTGAGGTGAGGGAAACCATCAGAAACAGAACTATGCCGATAAACAGGGCCTTCATATCGGTTATTTCCTTTTCATCACGGAGCTGCTTTACAAATTTCTGTCCTCTTCTTATAGTATCGCACATTTAACTGTTTTATGCAAGAGCCCTTTTCGCCGGTCCCTTTCAGAACACTCTCGTTTTCTCCACAAACTGTACAGCAAATTGACATGTAACAGTATGCACGGAGCCCCGAATATGGCGAAGATTTCTTCCATCATCCATAAAATCCAACCGGACAGATTCACAGTCAGGTCAGTCCGTCATTTGTTTTCCCCGGCGTGGTTCATCTCGTTCCAGACGGCGCAGAGCCACATGAGAGCCGCCCGCCGCTGGCCGATTGGTGAGAAATGACGCTGTGAATTGATGTCGCCGCGGTTCTCTCCGCCGAGGATATCCGTATCAGGACCCGGGCCGAACCCATCCATTGTCCAGAGCCGGGCGATTGCGGACCGTATTATCCCCTCCGCTTCGGGCTCGTTATATACAGTCGGATGGAACGTCGATTTGGCCGGAAGCCATGCCGGCTCACATCCCCACTCCTTCACCGCGGCTGTCCTGATGGTGACGAGGTTCAGGACATACGTGTCTGCATCGACACGCCCGAGGACATCGGATTCCCCCTGCTGCCACAGCACGGCGCGGAAGGTTCCGAGGGCTTTCCCGCCTTCAATCAGGTTTTTGAACAGCGGTGTCCCCGGAAGCCATTGCGCGGATGCTGTTGCGGCAAACGCCACATTCACGAAACCTATTGGCACTCTCGCCAGTGGCACAAGGAGGTCGCCGAAAGCCGGCCATAGTGTCCCGGCACGGTATGATGACGGCGTCGGCAGGGGATCATGGGCGATCCGCCACTCTCCGGTTCCGGGATCGCACACAGCGACCCGTCCCTCAGGGTCCTGGACGCGGAGCTGCTCGTCGTTGCAGTTGTCCGCGTATGACTGCCCGGCGATGAGGAAGAGTTCACCGACGCCGACCGGCTCGACCGAACCGGCCGCCCGTACTGCACTGCCTTCCACCGCCCTGACCTCGAACCGGTACCAGCCGCCCGCGGGCACATCGGCCATCGCAGAGTTTTTGCCGCCCCCGGATATTTTCAGCGCCGTCCATTCTATCCCCGTGCCGAACGCGTTTTTCAGGGGCACAGCGCGGTATTCGAGCCGCGCACCTGCGGGAGGAGCCGATGTGAACCGGACAGGGACCGCTCCATGACCCATCGCCGATTCGGAGCCGTGGATATGCGCCAGAGCGGGGTTGTAATCCTGACGCTGGACAATCTGGTACGGAACGGGAGCGGTGAGGGTGAGTGCGGGTGTCTCTTCCGAAGCCGCGCGCGAGTGATACCCTCCGCAGAGGGCTGTCAGCAGAAGAAAGCATCTCAGGGTTTTGTACATGGGGGTGTTCCTTTTTGTGAGCAGCGTTTTATCCGTGACTCAAACATTCTTTCCGCATAACAGTATGTAACGGTTAAATGTCGAATTCATCTCTCATCCCAATCCCGCAAAACCATTTTCATCCCCGTTACAATACATACACCCCCGTATGAAAACCAAGCATTATTAAAAAAATCATCCCTGCTCGCCGCACTGCGCGGTGTGTTCTTTCAACTCCCATCAGGAAGACTCTTATGATGCGGCAATGCTCTGAAAGCAAAAAAGGTGCTTGTTTTAGTCGGTATGAATAACTATAATAAATAGATATATTTTTTGTGGAATGTACTGTTTACGAAACGGAGGTGGGGAAAAAATCCATCTCGAGTAAAGCGCCTTACCACTTCCGCCTCAAGTCTCCCGAAAGATACCGTGAGCGTCGTATTTTTTGAATTCGTTGTTGATAGAAAAACTGAAAAATGAAAAAGAAATCCCTGGTATATACCCTCTTTATTCTCCTGATGTGCGGAGGATTCGCGTTCGCACAGCAGTGGGTGAATTACACTCATGAAAACAGCGGCCTTGCTGATGACGAGGTTCGCGCAATCTGCATTGATGAAGGTAACGTAAAATGGTTCGGGACCCGGAACGGTCTTTCACGGTTCGACGACCAAACGTGGACCACATACACGACCGGAGATAGCCTTGCCCACAATGCCGTCAACGCTATCGCCTTCGAGGTGACGACGCATGGACCTGAAATCTGGGTCGCGACCGACGGCGGCGTGTCGGTCATCAGTGTCGTGCCCGATGCCATCACCCTCGCCACGCCCTACAGAACAGACAATACGGGGCTGATTTCAAATACTGTTCGTGCGGCAGCCGTCGACGAATATCATGTCAGATGGTTCGGCACCGATACGGGTGTTTCGAGCTTCGACGGAAGTACATGGACATCGTTCACAGTCGAACAGAATTACTATCTAAAATCCAACGACATTCTGTCGATTTATTCTGTTGAAGGTTTCATGACCCTGTTCGGGACAGCGGGCGGTGGTGTGGCGCGGTTCGACGGCGTTACCTCGGCGACACCGCTGATTACGCGGGATTACAACATCGCCTCCGATACGGTTTTCGCCATCTATGCCGCAGAAAAAGGAAACGAATGGTACGGCACCGACGCCGGGCTGTCGCATCACACGAGCGAATGGCCCGATATCGGCTGGGTGACTTACACAACTGCGGACGGGCTCACCGACAATGTCGTCCGTTCACTCATCGCCGAGAATGATTCCGTTGTGTGGATCGGCACTAATAATGGATTGAACCGTTTCGATGGTGCTCGATGGACAACGTACACCACAAGCGACGGTCTTGCCGGTAATGTCATCTACGCGATTGCCCGTGACGGCGACGGTTCGTTCTGGTTTGGAACCGATTCCGGCGTTTCACACTACACGCCTGCAGTAACGTCGGTGGAAACAGAAAATACAGGGCTCCGTGTAGTGCGGATCGAGGGCGTGCATCCCAATCCCTTCAACCTGAACACGACCATTTCATTCGCAGTGCCCGCCGACGGCGCCGTCGAACTGGTAATTTACAACCTCACTGGTCAGAGAATCCGACGGCTGGTCTCGTCATGGATCAGGAGCGGCCACTGGCAGGTTGTCTGGGACGGGTGCGACGACGCCGATTCAAATGTGTCATCGGGGATATACTTCGCCCGCCTGAGCATGAGCGGTTATGCGGCTTCAGTAAAACTGACGGTCATAAAATAAACTATGCAACATTATTGTAGATACAGGCGTCAAAATAAAAAAATTCAATCACTCATTCATATTGTTTTCACCTGTTAACAAAAGGAAAAGAAAATGACAACCTGCTGCCGCACATCCTCCTCAAAATTCAAAAGCTCTCTGAAACACGGGCGCTGGCTGTTCCCCCTGTCGGGATTGATGGCGCTTCTCTGGTTTCTCGTGCGTGTCGTTCCCAAACCGAGCCGCGCGCTGTATCCCTGCCAGAGGGCTGCGACTCCGCTCGCTTCAGGATTTGTCGCCTGGGTGTTTGGGTCGCTGACGGGCTTGTTCCCTTCCGTTCTGGCATTTAAGCAGGGCAGGAAAGCCCTCGCCAGGGCACGGGTAGGCATCGCGGTCGTCCTTTTCGCCGCGGCGCTGGGATTCTTCACACAGTCCATAGTAATCAATGCGCCCGCAGGTGTGGCCGATGACGGCACTGCTTCGTTCGTACCCGAGGCCGGCAATCAGCCGCTCGGTGTCGGGAGAGGTATCAATCCCGGCCGTGTCACCTGGGTTTACAATCCCGACGCGGTGAATTTTTCCGTCAGGGATTACTGGTGGAGCGACAGCAACATGGACCAGGAGTTGGTCAACGAGATGATGTCGAAAACACTCAACTGGCTTACCGGCGAAGAAACCGATGCCGCGGCATGGGACGCCCTGTTCAGGTCCTTCAACATATCCCGCGGAAACGGGGATGTCGGATACCAGCCCGGCCAGAAAATAGCCGTCAAACTGAACATGAATAATTCTGATAGCGGTGATTGGCGTACACAGTTTTGTACAAGTCCTCAGGTGACCTATGCGCTCGTGAATCAGCTCATCGAAAACGCCGGTGTTCCCGGCTCCGCGATCACCCTGTACGACGCTTCACGCGGAATCGGCAATCCGGTCTACAATAAAGTCCGCAGCAATCCCGCCCAGGATTACCAGGACATCCAGTTTGTGGTGAGCCCGGCAAGACCGGGAGCGGGTCGGATAACGGCAGTTCACGATACATTGGTCGCTGTTCATTTCGCCGACAAGGAAATGGAAGACGCTGATTCGACCTTCCTGCCGACCTGCGTGACCGAAGCCGCCTATCTGATCAATGCGGGACAGCTGAAAGGACACAGTCTCGCCGGTGTCACACTCTGCGCCAAGAATTTCTTCGGATCGCTTTACCGTCCCTCAAACTCAACTACTTCCGGACAGATGGCATGGACCCCCACGGGAACTGATGTAAATAATGAAGATAATATCATTCCCGACACTAATCCTTCAATTGGACCCGGGATGCACGGTATCCACGGCTATATGAACCCATTCTATGTCGGTTTTTGGTATCTTGGAGCAAATCCTATGGGTTCTTATAATGCACTTGTCGATTTGATGGGTCATGACGACCTCGGCGGCAAAGTCATGCTGTTTCTTGTCGACGGCCTTTACAGTTCAACGGACCAGGGAAGTAATGTAGCGAAGTGGAATTCCGCTCCGTTCAACAGGGATTGGACATCGAGCATTTTCGCTTCACAGGATATCATCGCCATCGAATCTGTCTGCCTGGATTTCCTGGTAAATGAGCCGACGATGATTTATAACAAGGGAGCGCTCGACAACTATCTCCATGAGGGTGCCCAGGCCGACAATCCGCCTTCCGGCACGTTCTATGATCCCGAAGCCGACGGCACCCGGCTCGCGAGCCTCGGTGTCCACGAACACTGGAACAACGCCTCCGACAAGCTCTACAGCCGCAACATGGGAGCGGACGAAGGCATCGAGCTCGTTCGCGCTCCTTTCGCGCCGCAGAATGTGGTCGCCGCAGCCGGTGAAGGATTTGTCGACCTGTCCTGGGATTCCTGCGTCGTCACCGACAGCTACACGGTCAAACGCAGCGATTCGAGTGACGGCGAATATACGGTGATCGTCTCGGATCTGACCGAACCCACATTTTCCGACACCGATGTCACCGGCGGCGAAACATATTATTATGTCGTGACCGCTGTGAACGTTTATGACGAAAGTTTCAATTCCACCGTGGCAAGCGCTACCCCGGAGAGTCCGGTCGGTGTCGAAACGGAACCCGCGGCGTTTTCGCTCTCCCTGAGCTGCTTCCCCAATCCTTTCAACTCGAGCACCCGCATTTCGTATTCGCTCCCGGAGGAAAGCCGGGTAATCGTGCAGATTTACAACATGCTGGGGCAGCGGGTGGCGACACTCATGGATACACAGCTACCTGCCGGCAATCATTCGTTCGTGTGGAATGGCCGCAACGATCACGGGGAATCGATAAGCAGCGGGATGTATCTCGTCCGTCTGAATTCCATGAACAGCTCGCTCACCAACAAGGTCGTTTTGTTATATTAAAAGAGGAGGGCGGTAAAAAAGTATTTTTTTACACGCCCGATAATGAAATATATTGTCTATCCTTCTCGATATAAAAAAGGCCCGGTTATCGTATCCGAGCCTTTTTTGTTATGAAAGCCGTGCTCCAGGTCAGATTTTTCTCCCGTTCACCCGGAGACTCTGTTCATCAACATCGATCCCTCTCCGCTGCGTCAGAGCGCCAGCGCGACGAGTCTCACACGTGAAAGAGGGGGAATTCTGTCCGGGACGTGCCCTCCTTCTCTTGCGGGCACAAGAAGGGGTCAGGGGGATGAGTTTATTTATATGAGAAACAATAAGTTCCGCATGAGCTCAATTTAATCGAAAGAATTCCCCGATGCTTGCGTCGGGGTCAAAAAGGATGAAAATCCGAAACTGTGTGCATGCCCCCTTCCTGTCACTGCGTGACATCCTTCCCCCAGAAGGGGGCAGGAAACTACGATTCCGACTATGCACCAACAAGTCCTTGCCCCCATTGGGGGAAAGGTGCCGTGCTTGTGCGAGGCGGAAAGGGGGCTTTTTTTGATACCTCGACCCTTGTGTCGGGGCAGTTCATTTTATGAATAGATCGGGTTAGTATTAATTTTTTTATCTTGACATAAAAAAGTAATTTGAATATTCTGATAGTACTTCTCATAGATTTACCTTTCGGGATTATGGAGTCAATAATGTTTAAAAAATTTTTATCCATTATTTTAACTATTGTGCTTACCGTTATATGGACTTTCCAACCCAACCCTTCTTTTTCTCAGGAAATGAAAAGATACACCATTGCGGTGCTTGATCTTGAAGCAAGCGGAATATCTCAATCGGAAGCATCATTCCTCTCACAACATCTCCATGCCCAAATAACCCGGGTCTCAACTTCAGATAACTTTAAAAATACAACTAACATTGACTATACTGTTCTTGAACGGTCCCAGATGTATCAAATCTTTGAGGAATTCAAAGTACAGGACTTCGCGTGTGCAAGTGATTCATGTGTAATTGAAAAAGGGAAAATGCTCGCCGCACAAAGAATCATTGTTGGATCTGTCGGGCTTGTCGGAAAAACCTATTCTATTACGACTCGTATTGTCGATGTACAATCTGGAAAAACCTTGAGCATTGCAGATTATACTTATTCCGGACCTATAGACGATCTTTTAACAACCGGGATTCAAAAAGTAGTCAATGATCTTTTCTTTGCCGAAAAAAAGAAATCACATAAAAAGGTTTATATAATTGCAGGTACTTCCGCAGTTGTCATCGGAGCAGTTTTAGCAGCAATGCAAAACAAAAGTGATGGAAATCCGGAAAAACCAGGAAATATTTTTATTAAAATACCCGTCCCTGAAGATTGAAAGTTGATACTATGAATAGATATTTAGTTCTTTTTCTTATTATCTTTTTAATGACGTGTGAAAAGGATCGTTCTCCATTACAACCTCTGGAAAAAGGAACCATAAAAATAGCATTCGTTAATGAACAGATTATACAGAATAGTTACACTGACTCACTTAACATGGAATCGAGAGCCGCCAAACAAGCCCTGGTCAATCAATTAGAAGTTCGTATACTTAAAAGCGACAATACACAGGTTGATTCAAAAACATTTTCCCCGTCAGGTGGTTATTTTGAAGGATATATTCAAATCAAAGCTCAGAACAATCTCAAAGTACTGTGCATCGGAACACACAACGGTGTTGTCGAGCGATTCGGTGTAGACGATGATGTTGATGTCCAGGCGGGAAAAACGACCACAGCCGATATTACCGGATGGACTGACCCTTATATCCCTCAGATAACCGGCATTACACCCAATCCCAGTACGACCGGCTCATACACGGTGCTCTGGAGTCAATCAGCAAATGCCGCAACGTATGTGCTTCAGGAAGCTGATAATCAGGAGTTCAGCGGCGCGGTTGCATCGTATTCGACAATAAGTCATCAGATCAGCATTTCAGGGAAAGGAGCCGGAACAAGATATTACCGTGTCCAGGCCGATAACGACTACAG
>Ga0315284_10001136_pt1 | contig 37585 bp, 37 predicted proteins | sample YL17G09_16_MG_FD_203696 | JGI IMG/M metagenome (GOLD analysis project Ga0315284, IMG submission 203696) | Sediment microbial communities from Yellowstone Lake, YNP, Wyoming, USA - YL17G09_16 | ecosystem: Environmental > Aquatic > Freshwater > Lake > Sediment | place: USA: Wyoming | collected...
TTTTATAAAAAGGATAAAAAATGTTTTATGGATAATTAAAGATAAAAATATAGCAGTTTGGGGACTATCTTTTAAACCGAATACAGATGACATAAGAGAGGCGCCATCAATTGATATAATAAGAGAGTTAGAAGAAGCAAAAGCAAATTTAAAACTTTATGATCCTAAGGCAATAGAAAATGTTAAACATATTTTCCCAGAAAAACAGAATATAAAGTATTTTGATGATAAATATAAAGCTTTGAAAGATGCGGATGCATTGCTTATACTTACAGAATGGGATGAATTTAAAAAAGCGGATTTAAATAAAATAAAAGAAAATATGAGGCTTCCTATAATTATAGACGGAAGAAATATTTATCAACTTAAAGATATGAAAAAGAAGGGATTTGGATACTATAGTATAGGCAGAGAATATTTTGACCCGAAAGAGGTGTGGAAATGAAAAAAGTCTTAATAACCGGGGCAGCCGGTTTTATAGGAAGTCACCTATGTGATAGATTTATAAAAGAAGGATTTTATGTAATAGGTTTAGATAGTTTTCTTACCGAGAGCCAGGATAATATTGCTCATCTAATAGGTAACGAGAGATTTAAATTCATAAAATATAAAGAAATTAAGTTAACAGCGAATAGATTGGATTATCTTCTATAGGAAAGAGTAGAAAGTGTAAATACCACTATAGTATAGCGAAAAATAAAAGAGATCTAAATTTAAAAATAAATTTTCTTTGGTGAGATTTTCTTTAAAAAAGGAGTGAAAAAATAAAATGATTAATTTAAATAAAAATATCACAGAGATAACTGAAACGACAACTGTAGACATGAAGACACCTGCAAGTTTATCTTTTAATAATCATTTGTCAATTCCATTTTCGGATAGGAGGATTGCAGATAGGAGAATTTTTAATAGGAGAGATATTGAAACCAGCAATATTAAAAAAATAACAGTCGTAATACCAGCATTAAATGAAGAACAAGCTATCGGATCCGTAATAAAAGAAATACCAATTAATGAATTAAAAAAAATGGGATACGAAGTAGAAATTATGGTTATTGATAATGGTTCAAAGGATAAAACAAGGTATGTAGCCAATAGTCATCGGGCAAAAGTTATCGTCCAGCCAATTAAGGGTTACGGTAATGCCTACAAAGCAGGATTTGCTAATGCTACAGGAGATATTATCGCTACAGGAGACGCAGATTTAACCTATCCTTTTGGTGATTTGCCAAAAATAATTAAAAAGATGGAAGATGAAAATTTAGACTTCATTACTACAGACAGACTGACTAACCTGCAACCAGGAGTGATGAGTAGAACCCACTATTATGGAAATCTTTTGTTTCAATTTATAAGCAAAACACTATTTGGGTTACCGTGTAAAGATAGCCAATCTGGAATGTGGATTTTCAAAAGAAGTATTTGGCCTAAATTAAATGTTAAATCTTCAGGCATGCCCTTTTCGCAAGAGCTAAAAATAGAAGCTTATAAAAATGGCTTTAAGTGTGCTGAAGTTCCAATTATTTACAGAGCAAGGGTAGGTGAGGTTAAACTTAGTACCTTAAAAGACGGTCTTGGCAATATGCTCCAGCTGATAAATAAAAGAATTTTTGGTTAAAGCTAAACAAAATTAAAATGATGAAAATTCTAATTTTAACCCATTATTTCCAACCACATATAGGTGGAATTGAGATTGTCGCCTATAACCAAGCAAAAGAGATAGTTAAGAGAGGACATCAGGTTACAATAATAACTAGTAAGATAGGAGAAGAAGCTGAACAAGAAATTATTGATGGAATAAAAGTCATTAGAGTGAAAGCCTGGAATTTTTTTGAAAACCATTTTGGGGTTCCTTATCCTATATTTTACCCAAAATTGTTACTTAGATTGAAAGAAGAAATAAAAGATAATGATGTGATAAATACACACGGAATAGTATGGATGCAATCTTTTTTTAGTGCAATAATATCAAGAATATTTCAAAAACCAATAGTATTAAATCAGCATAATACTTATATAAATTATAAAAATCCTATATTAAGATTAATAGAAAAAATTGCAGATAAAACCATTGGAAGATATACATTAAATTCAGCGAATCAAATTATTGCTGTAAGCGAAGAAACAAAGAAATATGTTTTATCAATTGCTAAAAAACTTAATAATATATCTATACTTTATAATGGTGTGAATTTTAAGAGATTTAAACCTATTAGAAATAAAAAAATAGTAAGAAAGAAATTTAAGATTAATCCAGAAGGATTTATTTGTTTGACTATTAGAAGAATTACATTTAAGAATGGAATAGACACCTTTCTCCAGGTTGCTAAATTCTTCAATAAAAAAAGAGAAGACATACTTTTTGTTTTAGGTGGAAAAGGTCCAGATACAGATATAGTTAAAAAATACATAAAAGAGAATCATCTTTCTAACGTAAAGCTTATTGGTTTTGTATCAGATGAGGAATTGCCATATTACTACGCTCTTTCTGATATTTTTATATTGCCTTCTAAAACGGGAGAGGGTTTCCCGATGGTAGTAATCGAGGCATTTGCATCAGGTTTACCAGTAATAGGAACAAATACTGGCGGACAAATTGAAATTATCAAAGAAGATCAAACAGGTTTTATCGTAGAACCAAACGAACCAAAACAAATTGCAAAGAAAATTGAATATTTGTATGAAAACAAAAAATTACTAAAAGAAATGTCAAAAAATTGTAGAAAATTGATCGAAAAAGAATTTAGCTGGGAAAAAAATGTAGATAATCTTTTATTTGTATATCAGGAAGTATTTAAAAATGCAGTTAAAAAATAAAAAAGTTCTAGTTACGGGAGGAGCAGGCTTTATTCCTTCACACGTAACTGATTTATTAGTGGAAAAAGGTGCGATAGTTACAGTGATAGATAATCTTAAAACTGGTAGTCTAAAAAATCTAGAGAAATCTAAAGATAGGATAGATTTTTACAAGATAGATGTTAGAGATTATAAAAAAGTTAAAAGTATGGTAAGGGAACAAGATATTGTTTTTCATTGTGCTGCTAATGCAGATGTTCCCTATTCTGTAAAGCATCCTAAATATGATTTTGATACAAATACTATTGGAGGATTTAATATTTTAAAAAGTTGTGTAGACTTTGATGTTAAAAAAGTAATTTTTGCTTCTTCTGCGGCTGTCTACGGTGAAGCTAAATATGTTCCAATTGATGAAAAACATCCCTTAAACCCTTGTTCACCCTATGGAGCCTCTAAATTAGCAACTGAAAGCTTGGGTTTTGCTTATTACAAAACATACGGACTTCCTTTTGTTACAATAAGGATTTTTAATACATATGGGGAAAGACAGCCAAGATATGTTATGTATGATTTATTAAAAAAGCTGTATAAAGATCCCACTAAATTAGAGGTTTTAGGAACAGGAGAACAAACAAGAGATTATTGTTATGTAACTGATACAGCAAGAGCATTTATTTTAGCAGCAGAAAATGATAATGCTGTCGGGGATGTATTTAATTTGGCTGGAGGAAATCCAATTAGCATAAAACAACTTGTAAAACTTTTGCTTGAAATTTTGAAATTAAAGGACGTAAAAGTTCACTATACTGGAAAAAGTTGGAAGGGAGATATTGTTAAATTGGTGGCTGATGTTAGCAAGACTAAGCAAATATTGGGCTTTGAACCAAAGGTTAGTTTTACAGAAGGTGTACAAAGATTACACAACTGGCTAATGAAACAAGAGGAAAAGGCAATTTAGTTAAAGAACTTCAAAAACAATAGAAGTTTGCTTAATATTCGAATTTTCAAAAAATAAATCTGCCAATTTAATAAAAGAGAAATTGCAAAAAGAATTATTAGAATTTTGGAAAATAGTTCAGGCCAAAAGATGAAAAAAGTCTGTATGGATTTAGCGAAAAAATATGACTGTGATAAGATTGTCGATGAAACTGAGGAGGTTTATAGAACATGAAGGGGTTAAAGATTATCCAAACCCCGGCAAGGTTTTATCCCTCTGTTGGTGGAGTAGAATATGCAGTATATTATTTATCTCGTGAATTAGTAAAGCTGGGTTATAAAGTTAAACTGATTTGCGCCAATGAACCAAAATCCAGTCTCAAAGATATTGAAGGGATAAAGGTTGAAAGATTGAATTATATAGGTAAGATCACCAATACCAACATTACCCTTAATTTACCTTACAGATTGCTAAAAGAAGATTACGATATCATACATACCCATATGCCTACACCTTGGTCTTCTGATATAAGTATCTTCATCTCAAAGTTAAAAAATAAAAAAACAATAATTACTATACATAATGATATTGATAAACATGGTTTTTTACCCAAACTTTTGTCTGATATTTATTTAAATACTTTCTTTAAGATCTTATTGTATTTAGTCGACAAAATAATTATTGTAAATTCTGAGTGGGAAAAAACATTTGTGAATACAGGAAACATACTGAAGAGATATAAAAATAAAATTACTGTCATTCCTAATGGAATCGATCTTGAATTATTTAACGCAAATGGTAACAAAAAACTTGAAGATATCCTTCTTTTTGTATCGACCCTTGATAAACATCATAAATTTAAGGGGTTTGATTATTTGCTGGACTCTTTGAAAATTGTGGTTAAAAAATATCCGAAGCTCAAGCTTTTAGTAATTGGAGAAGGAGAATTAAAAAATTATTATTCTAAGAAAGCGAACTATATGAGCTTGGATAAAAACGTTATTTTTCTTGGCCAAAAAAATCAAGATGAAGTAGTCAAATATTGTAATAAGGCATCTATTTTTATTTTACCCTCAATTGATATAGAGGGCTTTGGTATAGTTTTATTAGAGGCGATGGCTTGTAAAATTCCAGTAATTGCTACGGATATCGTAGGAGTTGCTAGAGAAGTGAGGCAAAATAATTGTGGAATTATCATAAAGCCAAGAGACTCGCTATCCTTAGCAGAAGCCATAATTAAGCTATTGAAAAATCCAAAATTAGCTAAGAAAATGGGCGAAAATGGCAGAAAGTTAGTTGAGAGTAAGTATAGTTGGAAAAGTATCTCTAAACAGATTAATAATATTTATCAAGGAGTAATTTCATGAAAGAAATTGATGCTTCTATTATATTATTAACCCTAAATGCCGGGGAAAAGTTTAGGAAAGTATTGAAGGCGGTATTTAACCAAACATATAATAATTTTGAAGTAATAATTATCGATTCTTCTTCTATTGATAACACTTTAGAATACGCAAAAATGTATCCAATAAAAATATTCAAGATTCCTCGTAGTGATTTTGGGCATGGTAAAACAAGAAATTTAGGAGCAAAGCTAGCACGGGGGCGATATGTGGTATATCTAACTCAAGATGCGATCCCTGCAGATAATAATTGGTTGGCCAACTTGCGGGTTAACCTAAAAATAGAGAATGTTGCCGGAGTGTTCGGTAGGCAGATACCAAATATGACGGCCAATCCGTTGGAATTTTTTAATTATAAGGAGGATTATCCGGACATCAGAAAAAATATTTCTATTCAAAATTACAAACAAAATAACGTAATCTTTTCTGATGTTAATTCTGCAGTTAAAAAATCAGTTATATTAAAATATCCATATCCGGAAAATGTTCCTGTAAGTGAAGACTTAGGTTGGGCAATAGGTATAATTAAAAAAAACTATAAACTTATATACGAACCGACGGCAGCTGTAATTCATTCACATAAATTTAGCTTAATTAATACTATTAAAATTAACTTTGACCATGGAGTTTCGTATAGTCAAATTTATCAACACGGAAATTCAACCTACCTCATGTTCAATAGCAAGAGAAGGTCTATCAATAAGATTAAGTATTTAATTAAAAATTACAAGTATCACTGGATATTAATTTCTCTTGCAATCGACACAATAAAGTTTCTATCAGTAACGTTAGGAAAAAATTATCGACGATTACCAGTATTCTTATTAAAACATTTTAGTAATTATCCAAATTACTGGGTAGAAGTATGAAAATGAAAATTTCTTATCGTGTTTCATATCTAGGATTTTTTTATTCCAGATTTAGAACATAGTTAAAAAATAGTAGAAGTATAAAAAGGATTTTAAAATATGGCAATAAAACTAACAAAAAATATACTATTTTTTGGAATTTTATTTTTTTGGTTGATCGTTAATCTTTTAGTCCTTTTTGACATTCAATACCTTTATTTTAGAGCAATTTTTTCTTTTATTTTCTTAATAATAGTTCCTGGATTATTAATTATGTTAATGATTAAAATCAGGGGAATTAGCTTTTGGGAATACCTTGTTTACACAATTGGATTAAGTATTGCTTTTTTAATGTTTGGAGGATTGTTTATTAATTGGACTTTGCCATTGGTTGGAATTGATAAACCGCTTTCACTATTTCCTCTATTTATTAGCTTGAATGCTTTCCTATTAGTTTCCTGGATAATTGCATATATACGGAATAAATTTTTCTCACTTGAAGTCATAATACCAAAGTTAAATCGACTGAGCATAGTTTTCTTTATAGTTCCAATAATTTTTCCCATCTTAAGTGTTTTAGGAGCAATTACGCTTAACAATAATGGCCAAAATTATCTTACCTTGATCATGCTCGGGGGAATTGCTTTACATGTTTTTTCTACAGTTTTATTTAGGAATGAACTAAAAGAAGACATATATCCTTGGGCAATTTTGATGATAAGTATTTCATTATTGCTAATGTATTCTTTGAGGAGTTGGCATATTTCTGGTTGGGATATTCATCAAGAATATCAAATGTTCCTATTAACAACAAAAAATTTTCATTGGAGTATATTAAATTTTCCTGGGCATGCATACAATGCTTGTTTAAGTATTACAATTCTGCCTACAATGCTAAATGTCTTTTTAAACATAAATGATGAATATATTTTTAAGTTAATTTTTCAGATAATTTTTTCTTTTGTTCCAGTTATTGTCTTCTTTCTTTCAAGAAGGTATGTAAAAAGTATAGTTGCTTTTTTGGCAAGCTTCTTTTTTATGTCACAATATTGGTTTATGGAGCAGATGCCTGCTTTAAATAGGCAAGAAATATCTATTTTATTTTTTGCATTATTTTTAATTGTATTATTTGAAAAGAATTTCAAATCCCCCATTAAGAAAAGCTTATTATTGATTATTTTTGGATTTTCAATAGTAGTTTCACACTACTCCACAGCTTATGTTGCTCTTTTTCTTTTTATCTTTGTTTATTTTATTTGGTTATTTTTCAGGAAAACCGAAAATAAAAAGATTTTTTCGAAGGTATATCAAAGATTGAACTTAAAGGAAAAAGGAATAATTAAGAGAGAGAAATATTATCTTGGTGGAATTTTGATTCTTTTACTTTTTGTTTTTAATTTTTTATGGACCTTTCAAATAACAGAAACCTCAAATAATTTAATTTATACTTTTAAGATGGTAACTGGTAATATGGGAAAGATATTTAAACTGGAAATGATTAGCGAACAAGCCAGATCAGCCTTGGGCGGGATTGGTAAAACTTATACCATTGATGATGTCAAGAATTATAATGATAATATTTCAGAAGAATATCATACCAATAAGGCTTACCTTAACTTTTATAGCACGGAAAAATATGCAAGTTTTACCATTGAGCCAAGATATTCAGGTGATATTTCCTCTACAAAAATTGAGGTAAAAATTATAAATGGATTAACAAAGATATCTCAATTATCTTTTGAGATATTTATTTTAGTTGGGTGTATCTATCTCTTATTTTTTTTGCTAAAAAAACAGATAGTACATCCCGAATACATAATTATGACTTTAGGTTGTATATTCTTAATAGGATTAATAATTTTCGTTCCCTACGTTTCTATTGCATATAATTACGAGAGGCTTTTCCAGCAGTGCCTAGTTTTTCTTTCATTAGCTGCTGCTTTAGGTATGTTGGTGGTATTCAAATTTTTAAAAAATAAAAATACAATATTTATTTTAATTTCTATAATTTCTATCTGGTTATTTTTATCTTATTCTGGATTTAATTCTAATATAGTTGGGGGAAGCCCACAAATGAATCTTAATAATTCAGGGGAAGAATACGACAGGTTTTATACTCATGATTCTGAAGTTAAATCTTTGGAATGGCTTTCAAAATATTATAACCAGAAAGATAAGATATATCTGGATAGATATGCAATCTTAAAAACATATTCTTTCTCAGGAATTAATGAAAAGAATATTCTAAAAGATATCTTACCTTCAACAATTGATAAAAATGCTTATGTTTACTCTAGTTATTTAAATACTATAAATAAAAGAACTTTTGCATCTTATGGAGAAGGTGAATCCAAGGTGTTGAGTTATAATTTTCCAACTGAATTCCTAAATAGTAACAAGAACAAAATTTATAACAATGGAAGTAGTGAATTTTTCAAATAATGAAAAATAATATTCAAATTTAAAAACATGTCTATAGATATATCAAATCCAATTAAACTCATCAAAGATTTTGGTGAAGCAATAACAAGTCCAAAGCTTTCTGTTATTATTGTAACTTGGAATAGGGAAAATGAGTTAATTAAATGTTTAAATGGTTTAGAGCATCAAGTTGAAAAGCAATTTGAGATAACAATTGTAGATAATGGCAACTCTAATTTGTTTAATTTTGAAGATAGGAGCCTTAAGTATATTCAATTAATAAGAAATTTCCGACCATCGCTTGCAAGAAATGCCGGTTTACAGTTTGCTAGAGCAAGAATTGTGGCTTTTTTAGATGATGATGCTATACCTGATCACATGTGGGTAGATAAAATTATCGCTGCATTTAAAAATAATAAAATTATAGCCCTTAGAGGGAAAATAATATCAAAAAATGCTAAAAATTTTTATAATTTAATGGCAACTCATTATGATTTAGGAAAAGCAATCATTCCAACATACATTGATATAGAGGGAAACTGTGCTTTTGATAAAGATAAATTGTTGAAAGTAAACGGTTTTAATCCGCAGGTTTTTAGTTCTGAAGGTCTAGAATTAACCTATAGATTGATTGGAAATAAAAACATATATTTATCGATTTATGACCCATCTGTTGTTATTTACCATGATTTTTGTGATTCTTTCTTTCATTTCCTTTCAAAATATATAAGATATGGTAAAAACTCAAAAATCTTAGAGAGAAAAAATCCTAAATTATCTGAGTTTGAGAAAAAATATTTAGATTTACGATTGATTAAAGATGATATAGATTTAAACTTATTATTACGCCTGAAATTACAATTCTTAAAAAAAATTAGTGTTTTAGCTAGTATCTTGGGTGCTTTCATTTCGAAATATCTAAACTTCAATTAATAAATATTTTAAACATAACCAATTGGAAAAACAGCTGGCAAATGATCCTAGTAATTATTAACCATTTGGAAATGGTAAACTAAATGCAATCTAAGGTGGAAAATGAAAATGCACCTTTTAAAAGAAACGGTTCTTTACTATAGTAGGAATAAGAATCAATACTATAAGGAAAGAACTGAGAGACGGTTGTTCAAATACTAAATAATGCTTTTAACTTTTGGTACACTTTTTCAGTTCATCACTAATACGAAAGTTGCGAGAATCGTTCTGTTTGGGGAGCCTGACAACTTCCAGCCCTTTGGCATTTTACTGAAGGGCTATTTTATTTCTTATAAATTATTTTCCAGAAAAAGAAGGATTTTGATAAGCAGAGGAGTATATAATAAATAAAGATATTTTAAACCAATATTTATCTTCTAAAATAAAAATAACCAAATATATATAATTTTAAATAAATTTAATATTGTAACCTGTATGAAGGTAACAGGAGAGATTTTTTCTTTTCACAAAAAAAGAAAAGACGCCGAAGAGGCAAAATACTAAAAGTATCTAAACTTTCAGGCAAAAGGACTGTTATTGGACAGAACTCTGGAGAGTTTTATACCAAAAAGCACCAATAGGGCAATTCCTAAACTTTAGGAACAACCTTACAGGGTTTACTAAAAGAACTATTTCCTAATTACATAGGAAGAATTTTTCAGGTAAAAGGACAGAATAAGAGAGTAATCTAATTATTTTTCTCTATCTTTTATATTGCATAAAAATAAAGAGGAGAAAGGAGTGATTGATAAGATAATATAAAAAATAAAAACACAGTATTAATTTTGACTATCACTTAAAATTTAATGTAGGCTGAGAGTGTAGAGGATTTTTACAAATGCCCAACTTATCTATCCAATCATTTATAAAATTTAAATAAAATAATTTAAAAGGAGTTATTTAAAAATGAAAAAACAAAATTTATTTTTAGTTATTTTAATGACCTTTGTTGTATGTTTACTCACAACAGGTTGTAACTTAACTCCTCCACTAATCGAAGAGGATTTCATTAACATAATAAGCGTTACTCCTGATTCCGGATTGATTGACGGAGTTGAAACTGCTTTTAAAGTGGTTGTAGAATATAACTTATTCTCATATGATAATGGTAGATTAACAATTGCTTTTACTAATAGCGAAGATACTCCTGGATATCATCTGATGATTATTAGTGCAACTTATTATATTAACAAGGGCTATGGAACATATGAATTTAATGTTACAACAAAACCAAAGGATTGGGGAAGCGAAGGAGTTTTTCTCGTATGCACATGTATAGATGAAGTACCACAAGTCGAAGGTCCGATGTTAATGTGCAAGCAAAAAACTTTAACATTTGAATAATAATTTTAAAAAAATATTTTTATTTTAGTCTTATTGATACCTAACTTTAAGAATTATAAATAATATAGGTGGGAATAGGGGAATAGACTATTTTTTCTTCTACAAAAAACACAAAAATTTAGCTATTCCCTTATTCTTTTCCCAAATTAAAAATCGGGTAAATAAGTTTTGTTTAAAATAAAAAAGAAGGATATTTTGGAATTTTGTAGAAAAGATATATCAAGGTAAAAGTTATCAATATTGCATATTGAGACCTGATTTTATAATTCCCGTAAATAAAATAAATGATAAAAAAATAAGAGAAAAGAAGGATTTTGATAAGCAGAGGAGTATATAATAAATAAAGATATTTTAAATCAATATTTATATTCAAAAATAAAAACATAAAAACGAGATGGAGCTCAGAGGAACATCAGAAATTTATTAACTTTTTTCTAAAAAATATGAAAAAAATTACAAAAAAACGTTTGACAGTTTGGGGAGGGTGATGATATTTTCAAAAAATATTTTGGAAAAACTAAACTATTACCAAAAAGCAGCTTCCAACCAATATCAAGCATTTGTTCGTTCCGGGATAAAAGCAGAATCACCCTTAAAGGCAATAAAAGGACAATTGTTTCTTGGCCAAAAGAATTTTATCGAGGAGATAAAACACTTGCTGAGAGGTAAAGAAAAATAAAGGAGATAACAAGAGGACAGCGCTATCTAACCAGGCCAGCCTTAAATGAGATTTTTAAAGGTAAGGACAAGAAGTCAAAAGAAAAGACCAAGTGAGGTATGAGGCTTACCTTCAGTATGGCTATACCTTAAAAGAAATAGCAGAATATATTGGCGTGCATTATGGTATAGTGCGCAGAGCGATTAAAAAAATTGTGGGGGAAGATGAAAAGTGATATTGCAAGACATGTCCCCATAATAGACCTTTCTATTCAGGAGCAGATAAGTCCATCGAGGGAAGATAGTAAAAGACAAACACCTAATATTTTTGACAATAAAGAAAGTTTAGGTATTTTCTTTAAATATTTAAAGAAAAAGAATATATGCTATTGTCCTTGCTCTGAACCTGGTAAAGGGGTAAAAGAAAAATAGAATGTATGTAAAAGCAATTACAACTGAAAAAGAATTTGATTTTGTAAAAAATGAATGGATTAATTTCGAGAAAAAAGTGGATAATAAAAATATTACTTCGTCCTATCTTTGGCAGATGACCTGGTGGCAACATTTTGGTCATGTTAATAATGGTCAATATGGATATGATAAAAAATTATATATTCTTTTCCTATATAACAAAAAAAAAGAACTCCGTGCTATTGCTCCTTTTTGTATTGTAAAAAGAAAGTATAAAAAGATATTTTATTATAAGGTTGTTGAATTTATCGCACAGCAATGGGGTGCAACATATTTAGATTTTATTTCTTCAAATTTATCAAAAAATGAATTCGACTATGTATTTGATTGGCTTAAAAAGAATAAAAAATATGATTATATTTATTTAAGCTGCATTCCGGAATTTACAAGTAATTTTGATTTAAAAGGTGAAAATGCAACTGTATTTTCTGGATGCCCAGTGATAGAAAGAGAAAGTTATTCTAATGTTAGGGAAAAATATTATTCAAAACGTTTAAAACAAAAATTAAATAGAATTCATCGTAAAATGATTAGAGAGGATACTTATATAAATAATATAATTATGAATGGAGAAAACATCCTGAATTTTTTTAATGATATTGTGCTTGTTTCTAATTCAAAAAAATATTCTGGTAAGCATTCAATTTATTTTGACTCAAAAAAAATATTATTTATCAAAGATTTAATACTAAACTTTTCTGTAAAATGTAATTGTATTTTACTTTTTTACAATAAAAAACTTTGTTCGTATAATTTAGGTTTTTATTATCATAAAGAATATTTTGCATTTGATGCAGCGTATAATAGAAAAATTGTTGAGTTAGCAAATTATTCGATAGGTAATATTACCTTTGATCAACTATTAGAAGATACACTTTTACAAGGAATAGACAAATTTTGCTTTGGCACCGGTATTGACTCTTATAAATTAGAATTTACTAAAAAAATCTGCAAAATATATAATGTTTTATACAAAGGAAATACTCCAATAAGTGGACTAATTTACAAAAAGAGATTATCAATGGATAGACATATTGAGAATAATTTTTTGAAAGAATTGAATGAAAAAATACCACAGGGGAATGATTAATGAAGAAAGATTTATTAACATGTAGTCGCAAGAATAAGTGCCTCTTTTACTGAAGCGCATATTTAACAAGTTGAAAGAATCCTACTACAATAAAACACACTTCCAGAAGCAGTACCGATCATTATTATTGGCTTATAATTTATATTCTTATTTTTAACCATTTTGGTTTTCTCCAAATAATTCAATCAACTTTCATACGATTGGGCAGTTGTTTAAAATATAACGTAGAACAACCAAAATTGCGACTATTAAAAAAATTTCTTTGATTTATTCATAAATATTTTATTAATTTTATTCCTACTTTAGCAATAAGAAAAATCAAAGAATAGAATCAACGTAATTCTTTATATGTTTCGGATTTTCGGGGTTTTCGCGGGTAATTGAGAAATACAAAACTAAAGAAGTTTATTAATAAATAATAAGTATATTACAGAGATTATTCCCTGTCCCACAATCCAACCTATTCCAACCCCGACAACCCCAAACAAATTCATCTTGAGTAAAAATACGCTAAGTGAAAGAATAGCAGACGCATTTATGAAATCTAATAAGATCAATAATTTTATTTTATGTTTTATATTTAGAATTACACTTCCAATAGCATTTATTGAATAAAATATTCCTGAAATCGATAAAAGCTTTAATAGGATAAATCCTTCTTCAGAATATTTTTTCCCAAATGCCAACAAAATATAATTTCCAAATAAAAAAGTTACAATAATTGCAGGGATAATAATTAGGGAAATTATTTTCATCGCTTTTTTTAAATGTATTTTTAATTCCATTTCGCTGTAGGAGCCTTCTGCAAATAGCGATTGAGAAATCGCTGTTGGAATAATGTAGAGAAGGCTTGCAATCATCATATCAATATAAAAATATGCCGAATACTTCGCCCCGATTAAATTTGTTATAAGTATTGGTAAAACCATAGACGGAAATCCTCCTAAATTAACAGCAACATAGTTTCCAAGCGAAAATTTAATCATTCTCTTTACTACACTTCTATCAATAGTTGGTTTGGGTAAGTAATTGAAACGAAGCATAAGAATCATAAGACCAAATAAAAAAGCTATAGCTATTGCTATCCCAGTAGACATGAATATACTATAGGCTCCTAATGCCACTAAAAATATCGGTAAAATTAATTTAACAAAGCCAGAAATTGAGTTTTTTATTAATACGAACTTAGACGATCTGTAGGCTATGAAAACATTTTCTGTTATTACATTCAGCGAATTGAAGACTACAAATAATATAAACAGTAAGGGAAAAATAATATTTTCTCTTAAAAAAGATAATTTTGGAGAAATTGTCTTAAGAAAGATTAAATAAATTATCGATATCAAAACCGACATTAAAGAAACTAAAATAAATGAGGTATTGATCTTTTTATTTTTTCTCTTCGATGTAGGTAGATATCTTATTATTCCATTTCCAAGGCCAAGGATGCTAAAACTCGAAATCAATGTCATTGTAGAAATAATAGTTGTTCCAATTCCTACCTGTTCAGCAGAGTATAGACGTGCATTTATAATCCAAAAGAAAAAACCTAAAAAAGCCCCTACTCCAGTGCTTAACATCAGAAAAATTGAATTCCTATATAAGGAGTCACCTGCTAGAAGGTGGTAAAATTTAGAAATTGTTTTTTTCATTTAGATAATGAAAATTCTCCTATAATTATACTTTATATGATTTGATATTATAGATAATGCTTTATAAAAGATATATAAGTGACAGTGAGCTACTTAAAATTAAAACTTATAATATATTTTTTTAGGTTAATAATCAAATGTGAGTTGAAAAACTTTGAAAGTATTAAAATAATAAAAGAATTCGACCTTAAACCTTTATTATTACTTACATTATGAGTTTCATTCTAGACTTGCAACCTTTATAAACATTATAATTAAACCATAAATAGATTTTTTGTATTTGTTTTTTACTAAAACCTGGCAGGTTAAATATAGCCTGTCTTCTTTCCATCTCTATATCTATTTACTCCTGTAAAAGGTTCATTTTTTTTGCATAATTCATATAAATAAGTACCAGGATATGGATAAAAGATATACTCTAAAACTTCTTTAGGTTGGCAAATTCTGCAGATTTTTATTGTTTCTTTAAAATCTTTAATTGTTTCTCCGGGTATTCCGATCATCATAAAAAAGTTATAGCTTAACCCATATTTTTAGCTAAATTTATTGTTTTTATAACATTATCTTTTGAATAATTTCTTTTTAGTATATCTTTTCTCACTCTCTCGCTGCCAGATTCTAGACTCATGATTAAATGTGAAATATTCGCTCTCTTGCACGCTTCTAATAGAGGTTCAAAATTTGCATTTGGTATTATTCTAATATTTAAACCAAAAGAAAGAGGTATATATAAAAATTCATTATATTTTTCGATTTCATTACATACTTCAATTGCCCATTTTTTATTTATATTGAAGGTTTCGACTTCCAGATAAATTTTTTTCCAGAGGATATTTTTCATGTATTAACTTTATTTCTTCAATAATATTTTGAGGGGATCTAACTCTTACATAATTACCATCAGTAATTTTTCTGAGAGCATAATTGCAACAATATATGCAGCTATATAGACATCCTCTTCCTAATATAATAGATATATTATTCCCAACAAAATTTGGTATATAATCTATATATTCTTCCCATATTGTTCTATCCGGAAAGGGCAAAAAATCAATTTTTTCATAAAAAGGTTCCATTTGGTTTTTTTCAATTGTGCCATCTTTTTTTATCCATAAATTTTTTATATTTGATGGAAATTCATTTTTTTAGAGTATATTTGCTAGTTCCAATATAGGTATCTCGCCTTCACTAATGCAAATTGCATCAAAACTATCCTTGGGTACCTCTTCAGGATTTAAAGTTGCATGAGGTCCTCCGATAATTAAAAATATTTCTGGAGAATGTAACTTAATAAATTTTGATATATTAGATATAAATTTACATTCTGTTGCTACAGAAGTAAAACCTATGATCTCTGGCTTAAAATTTTCTATTTTTTTTCTAACAATATCATAGTTTTTATTTCCAAAACTTCTACTTAAGATAAGTAGCTTAGTATCGTGATTAAATTGTTTTAAATATGATGATATATGCGAAATACCAAATTGTATAAAACTTTGATTATATAAAGGTTTTTCAATAGATAAAAGACTTTCAACTGAATAAATAAAGAGAATTTTCATTACCTAAATTGTTATCCTTGCTATTAATAATTAAATAAATTTTGTCTTTATAATACTATACAGGGAATTATAGAGTCATCCCGCGAGTTGCCTCACTAAAAAAGTTCTCCAAATTATTTTAATTATAACCTAATTCCCTTTATATTTAAAGAGAAAGATTATCTCTTTTAAATGTATGAGGAGGCAAAAAAGGAATGTTAACCATGAGGCAGAAAAAAGCCATAGCTAGAGAATAAAGAGATCAATACAGGAAATCATCTAAAAAAGAAAAGACTATAATGTTAGATGAATTTATTTTGCTTACCAAGTATAGCTGCTCCTATGCCGCCAGAGCCTTAAGGATAAAAGGAGTATTAGGGTATATGCAGATAGGAGAAAAAGAATAAGACTGGTAATAGATAAGAGGAAAACTAAAAGAAAGGAAAAAAAGATTTATGATGAAGGTGTTCTGGTATACTTAAAGGAGATCTGGAAAATAGGTGATTATATCTGTTCCAAAAGATTAGCCCCATACTAAAAGAGAATATCCCGGTATTAGAAAAATGGAGGGAAATTAAGCTGAGTAGTAAGGTAAGAGAAAAGTTCTTGAAGATAAGTGCGGCTACTATCCATAGGCTTTTAACTGATACAGAAAGAGATTCAGAATAAAAGGCAGGTCTACTACCAGACCAGGAAGTCTATTAAAAAAGAGTATCTGTTTATCCCTTTCTTCTTCCATGAATTCTTGTAATAGCCTCCTTAGGAGTTCTTTAATAAAATCCTTGTCTTCCTTTAAGGCCTCTTGAAAAACTTCTCTTAATGACGTACTATTTAGTTGGGTTATCTTTATTACCTCCTTAATGATTTGGTATTTGTTTTTTATTATGGAGGTTTTTAATGGCCACTTCAAGTTTTTTTAGATAACTTTTACAGAAAATATAGCACAGAACCGAATTATATTTAAGTATTCTATAAAATTATCATCTAATTATACAATAAAAATAAAATTTGAATAATTATTGTTTGGCATGTTTAAAGATAGTAAGATATGTAAAGCATAGTTCATAAGAAACAGTTTTTAGTTTTTTGAAGAATGATTATCCAAAGGTATAAATTGTATTATTTTCAAGTGGTGTTTACACTTTCTGTTCTTTCCTATAGAGAATAATACTATCTATTTGGGTTCAGGTAAAGCATATTTTCGCTTACCATCTAGTAATTTTTGATAAGGAATTTTACCCTTTAAGCTGTAACCTTGATTCGTTCTTTTAAAATTATAATCATAGATAAACTTATCCAGATCATCTTGCAGTTCAACTAAAGAAGAATACACCTTCTTGATCATAGCAATCTGGTAGAACTCTTCCAGTAGGGTACGATTAAATCTTTCTACTAGGCCATTACTCTTAAGGAGTCCTCGGTTTAATCCTGGTATGTCTTATTCTATTTTCTTTTAAGAATCTCTCATACTCATGTGTACTATTTGTCCAATGAGTAGTATATTCCTTACCATTATCGGTTAAGATTCTATCTAAGGGGATATTAAAGGCTCTATATATAGGTAATACCTTGGTCTTTAAGAAATTAATCGCCCTTACTGCTCTCTTATCAGTATAGATCTTGGCAAAACCGAAGCTAGCATAGGCATCGATACCAGCTTGCTGATAGATTCTACCTAAGCCTTTAATGGTACCGACATAGAAGGTGTCCTGACAGAAGAGATAACCAGGATAATAGGAATGAATATGATTTTCTTTTCCCTTGGCTTTCTCTCTGATATACCTTTCGGTTATTACCGGATTATCGGACTTCTCCCGGACATAGAAGAGTCGATCTAGTCGATGATTAAGTTTTCTTCTTCTTAGGACATTATATACTCCGGCTTCGCTGATGGTAATACCTTGTTGTCTTAATTCATTGACGATTCTTCTTGGTCCAGGAGTAGGATATTCTATTATGTAATTGAGAATGCTCTTTTCTTTATCTGGTTTTATTTGATTAGGCATCTGGGGTTTGGCTTTCTTCTTATCTTCTAGCCCTAGATAGCCTAATTTACTGAATCTTTTTAACCACTTGTAGTAGATGGTTCTGGATATGTTAAAGGTTCTACAGGTATGAGTAATATTCTTGTGTTTTCGTGCCTGTTGCAGTACACTATACTTGAAACTGGTAATAAAATCATCTTTGGTCAGGTGTGCTGTTCTCCTTCCTATTTTTTGAATATTTTGCTTTTAATATTCTATAGGAAAGACAACATGCATGACCAGTTTTTAACTAAACTGTAAACACTACTCGAAATTAGTACATATAAATATTAAAATGAGTAATCTAAAACATAAAAAAGATTGTAGATAAAAAAGACTCAAAAGAAAAAACAATGATAAAGCTTAATAGGTTTTATGAGTCTATAAAGATGGTTAAATGATTTGTTTAAAATGAAAAAAAGTATTTCACCAATCCAAGAAAGAATAGATTTTATAATTCCTTATCTAAAAAATATAAAAAAGAACACAAAAATAATTGATTTGGGTTGTGGGACGGGTTTACTTTCAAAAGAGATATATTTAAGAAAAAATATTAGTATTATTGGAGTAGATCTTGATAAAAATAATATTGATATTGCAAAAAAGCAATGTCCAGAAAATAAGTATTATTGTGCAGACATTAAAAAAATAAAAAATAAATTAAAAGCAGATGTAATTATATGTTCTGAAGTTTTAGAGCATCTTTCGAACCCATCAGAGATACTTAAAAAAATTAATAATGCAATTGATAATAAAGGTATTGTTTTAATAACTATACCTAATGGTTATGGACCTTGGGAAATATTAGAGAATCAACCTCTTGAAATTATCCGTAATTTTATTCAAGATAAACCTAAAGTAAGATATATTTATTATCGTATAAGGGATATATTTAGATTAGGAGCAAAAGATTCAATAAATTCCAATGAAGGGTCCAGACATGTCCAGAGATTTACATTGATTGATATTCTAAAATTATTTAAGAAAACAAAATTTAAGATTATAGAACAAAAAAATACTCATTTTTTTTCATCGTTATTGCCTTTTATAGTTATCAGAACAAAAATACCTTTTGTTTATCATTTAGACAGGTGGATTTGTAGATTAATACCTAAAAAATTTTCTTCAGGATGGGGTTTTTTATTAAAAAAAGAATAAATTTAAGTAGTTTTAATTAACCGTTAGTGGGTATATAAAATAAAAAAAACAATAGAACAACAAGTAAGGGAAGAAAATCTTAAGTTACACGATTTGGGTGCTAGAAACTTGATAATTACCCACCTTATTTAAGAAAAAAAGCGAATCAAATATTCTATAATTACTTAAAATTTATTAGGAGACCTTTCAAGAAAAAAATTCATAAGAACTTGTTTTTAACGACCACTAGTACAAAAAATGTAAATTTTCTATTTTTTTTCTAGTAATATCATAGTTTTTATTTCCAAAACTTCTACTTAAAACCAGACACTTTGTATCGTGGTTGTGCTGTTATAAAAGACTCCCACCTGTTTATCCCTTTCTTCTTCCATGAATTCTTGTAATAGCCTCCTTAGGAGTTCTTTAATAAAATCCTTGTCTTTCTTTAAGGCCTCTTGAAAAACTTCTCTTAATGACGTACTATTTAGTTGGGTTATCTTTATTACCTCCTCAATGATTTGGTATTTGTTTTTTATTATGGAGGTTTTTAATGGCCACTTCAAGTTTTTTTAGATAACTTTTACAGAAAATATAGCACAGAACCGAATTATATTTAAGTATTCTATAAAATTATCATCTAATTATACAATAAAAATAAAATTTGAATAATTATTGTTTGGCATGTTTAAAGATAGTAAGATATGTAAAGCATAGTTCATAAGAAACAGTTTTTAGTTTTTTGAAGAATTATTATCCAAGGTGTTTAAATATTAAAATGAGTAATCTAAAACATAAAGTTGTAAATATGTTTTTTTATTGTTTAGGTTTCTCTTATATTCTAAAATTCATAAATAGAAAAAAAATAAGAGTATTAATGTATCATGGGGTTGACAACCAGCAAACAGACTTTAATTTAGACATTCCTTCTTTAATAATATCAATTAAAAATTTTGAAAAACAAATTAATTATCTAAGTAAATCCTACAATATTATATCCATGTATGATCTAACCAGTCATATAAAAAAGAAAATTCCTTTTCCATCAAACTCAGTGATTATTACGTTTGATGATGGTTTAAAAAATAATTTTATTAATGCATTTCCCATTCTGCAGAAATATAATATAAAAGCTACAGTTTTTTTAATAACCGATTATATTGATACATTAAAAATAAGTTGGTTAAATAAATTTTCTTATGTTACAAAGAAAATTGGCTTAAGTGAATTTGTTGAAGAATTTAAAAGAAAATTTCCCGCATACTCAAACTTAATTGGGAAGATTGGTCAAAAAAATATAATAGAGCTTACAAATTTTATATTAAGATACAAAGTGGATGATAATATCAGAGAAAAGTTTATACAAGGTTTATACAATAAATTTAAAATAAAAATAAATAAGAGGAAAATAAAAGATTTATACTTATCTTGGAAAGAAATTAAGAAAATGGCTAATTCAGGAATTTCATTTGGAAGTCACACATCTACGCACCCCGTCCTTTCTATGTTAAATTATGAAAAAGCAAGAAAAGAAATCGTTAACTCTAAAAAAAATATTGAAGTCAAATTAGATAAAAAAATTAATCTTTTTGCTTATCCATATGGCAATAAGGATGACTTCGACTTAAATATTAAAAAAATTTTAGTCAATAACAATTTTTTATGCGCAGTTTCAGCTATTGACGGTTTTAATAACCTAAATTCGGATTTGTATGAGCTAAAAAGGATCTGTATTGTTGATGAACCATTTTATTATTTTAAAATGCGCATCGAAGGATTTGAAGGGCTTATTGAAAGAATTTATCAAAAATTATTTAGATTTTTTAAGAGAATTACTTTTTCACCTTCTCCATAATCCCCAATAAACCGCACTTACAATTAGGTTACGGATTATCTAAGTATAACCACCAAAAACTATTGTTAAATCCTTTCCCTGGTAATAGACCATTAAGCATTTAATTAGATAAAATTTTATCCTAAAATAGCTTTTTTGTATTTGTTTTTTACTAAAACCTGGCAGGTTAAATATAGCCTGTCTTCTTTCCATCTCTATATCTATTTACTCCTGTAAAAGGTTCATTTTTTTTGCATAATTCACATAAATCAGTACCAGGATATGGATAAAAGATATACTCTAAAATTTCTTTAGGCTAACAGAACCTCCCACGCTTTACTGGCCAACAGGTTAAGAGCTATAATCAAATTAAAGGAGGTTCAGAAAACATGGAAGGTGTCTTGAAAGATTTGATAACCAGGATAATAGGAATGAATATGATTTTCTTTTCCCTTGGCTTTCTCTCTGATATACCTTTCGGTTATTACCGGATTATCGGACTTCTCCCGGACATAGAAGAGTCGATCTAGTCGATGATTAAGTTTTCTTCTTCTTAGGACATGATATATTCCGGCTTCGCTGATAGTAATATCTTGCTGGTTTAATTCATTAGCGATTCTCCTTGGTCCATGAGTAGGATACTCTATTATATAATTGAGAATGATTTTTTCTTTATCCGGTTTTATTTGATTAGGTATCTGGGGTTTGGCTTTCTCCTTATCCTGTAGTCCTAGATAGCCTAATTTGCTCGAATCTTTTTAACTACTTATAATAAACTGTTCTGGATATATTAAATTCTCTACAACTATAAGTAATGTTCTTGTGTTTTCGTGCATGCTGTAGTACACTATACTTGAAACTAGCTAAAAAATCATCTTTGGTCATAAGTGCTGTTCTGCTTCCTATTTTGGATATTATGGTTATTAATATTCTATAGAAAAGATCACATGGATGACCAATTTATTTTAAGCTAAGTGTAAACACTACTCGAAATTAGTGCATATTAAGTTTGATAATTAAATAATAAATTTTTAAATTAATAGAGGCGATGATTTACATTTCATAAAATGGCCATCTGGAAATGTAAGGAACTAGTGATGCAAGTGGCTATTAAGTTTTTTTAATATTAGCCATTTAACCTCTATTGAGATTTTAAATGGCTAATATAGTTTATCGGGAAGTTAGAGCAAAATGTTAAAAAATTTAAAACATTCAATAGTATTTATCTTAATAGTAATAACATTACTTTTTGTTGTTGTTATGTCTTTGGCAGCTTCTAAACCAGTTCCAAATATAAATACAGCAAAAGTTAAGGCCCAAAAGGGAAATGAATCAAAATATGGGAAGTGGTCTGGCTTAGGGATGGTGCTTTATTCTTCACAAGCAAGTTATGTAGATACACTACTGGCTAATGGATTTACTGAGTTAAGAATTGATATTCCAGACTATCAAAATACTTCATGGCTTGCCTATTCAAAAGCGATACTTCCTGGGATTATTTCTAAAGGCGCAAAGGTTATTTGGGGAGTATCTTCAAATGCCTATAATAATACAGATTATACAATCACTGCTAAAAATTGGCCAACATTCAAGCAAGCTATATTAGATGCTGCTCAATGGGCACAAACTAACGGAGTATATGAATTTCAGTTGGGAAACGAAGAAGAATTTCACGTTGATGGGGACACATTGTCGGAAGCTCAATTAATTGCCAATCTTAAATCTGTTGCTACAGAAGTTAAAGGAATATTTACCAATGGGAATGTAAGTTATAGTTGCGCTTACGATTATATATCTAATTGGATTTCTGGAGGTAAAGGAGATATAGATATTTTAGCATCCAACATTTATATGGGTGGAACAACTTTTAATGATACTTGGAAAACTGAAATAGACAATCTGGTAAATGCTTTTGGGGCTGACGGCACATATATAACAGAATTTAATTTAAGTTGGACTTCTTTAGATGATTACTCTACAGATGAAACAGTACAGGCAGCAGCATTGACAGAAATGATTAAATATATTAAGGCTTCTGGAATGACCAGAGCATTTTATTACACTTGGAAAAACGACGAGTTTGGTGCTTTAAAAGATGATGGTACTTATAGATTATTATGGAGTCAGGCTCTACTCAATTCAGAGTCTGTAAAATTTGCTACTGTTCCAACAAAAATTAATACAATATCATTACCAAATACAATTGCGCTTATACCAAAGTAACCCGGATAGCACCAAACCCGGCATCAGGCTCTAGTGCCACGTCAACCTTGTAATGCCGTAGATATCGTGGTATATTTTCTTCATAATCAAATTAGGAGGATTGGAAATGAAGAAACACATCGTGATACTTACCCAAGAAGAACACGAAGCTCTTGGCGAACTCACTTCTAAGGGTAAGCACAAATCACAAAAGATAATCGATGTGCTGTTTCTGCTTGGTTGCAAGGTTATTTTCTTTAAATAAAGTAACTTTGTTTAGAAGGGATAAATGGCCCCCGAAATATAGCTCCGTAAACGTTTCATGTTTTACAGTAGACGCAAGAATAAGTACCTCTTTTACTGAAGGCACATATTTAACAAGTTGAAAGAATCCTACTACAATAAAACACACTGCCGGAAGCAGTAATCGAATCCTTATTATTGGCTTGTAATTTATCTTTTTATTTCTACTCTTACTTTTTCTCTTATTTATATTTAATCTTTGTGTTTTTAAATTAATTATGACTTTATTAATAGCTATTAAGAATATTTAATTTATTGGTTTTAATATAGCGGGAAATCCCAATCTGTAAGGAGGGGATGAGAGCAATTTTCCGAGTTGCGAGAATCGTTCTGTTTGGGTAGCCAGACAATAGCCATTTATTTGACTTTTACTTATTGAAGGGTTTTTTATTTAGAAAAACTTTAAATTAATGTCTAAAATTGTCTATTATGGGGAATATAGTAAGTAGATAAGGGAAATTTGAAAAGAGAATAAATTATCACTCAAAGTTGATAAAGGCAAACTATCCGAAAGGGTAGGACGCAAAGCAATGGGTCTAAGGCACACAAAGTGCTAAGGCAGCCAGGCTACCGACTTTTTTTTGTTTTGGAAATTTGAAAAGAGAATAAATACTTTTACTAAAAAGTTGATAAAGGCAAACTATCCGAAAGGGTAGGACGCAAAGCAATGGGTCTAAGGCACACAAAGTGCTAAGGCAGCCAGGCTACCGACTTTTTTGTATTTTAAAGGTTAATTCACATAACCGGATACTATTTTAAATGTATAAAAGGAGAAAATTGATGAAAAAAATAAGTATAATTATATTATTAATGATTGGCTTGTTCTTGCTACTATTAACGGGTTGCGGAATTACTCCAGAGATTGATATTGGAAATTCAGAATATCAAATTGATACAAGCGATACAGGAACCGTAGATACTGGAGGTACTGTGGCTACGGAAGGTGCGGGAACTGTAGAAGTTGATATAACCAAACCAGTTATTACCGGCTCACGAGCTCCACTTCCCAATGCCTTTGGTTGGAATAATATCGATGTGACAGTGAGCTTTAGCTGTGCTGATACTGGTGCAGTCCAATCCGGTATCGCTATAAACACTGTTGCAGGAAAGACTTTGACCACAGAAGGCAAAGATCAATCAGTAACCAATACCGGTGAATGTATTGATGCGGCAGGGAATATTGCTGATCCGGTAACTGTCTCTAATATCAATATCGACAAGACACCTCCAGTGGTGACACTTACTTTGCCGAAGAACGGAAAATATGGTTTAAATGAGTCCGTTACCGCGACCTGGTCTGCTACCGATGCTCTTTCGGGGGTAGAAGATTCTAAAGCTCCAAAAACTATTAAGATTGACACAAAATCGGTGGGAAAGAAGAAGATTACCTTACCTCCGGGACTAGTTATGGATGAGGCAGGTAACATTTCACAGGAAGTCACCATATCCTATGAGGTCTTGGAAGTTGATACAACAAAACCAGTTATTACCGGCTCACGAGCTCCACTTCCCAATGCCTTTGGTTGGAATAATATCGATGTGACAGTGAGCTTTAGCTGTGCTGATACTGGTGCAGTCCAATCCGGTATCGATATAAACACTGTTGCAGGAAAGACTTTGACCACAGAAGGCAAAGATCAATCAGTAACCAATACCGGTGAATGTATTGATGCGGCAGGGAATATTGCTGATCCGGTAACTGTCTCTAATATCAATATCGACAAGACACCACCAGTGGTGACGATTACTTTACCTGGTACCGGTGAGTATGTTTTAAACCAGTCAGTTACAGCAACCTGGTCTGCTACAGATACTCTTTCGGGGGTGGTTTCTCCGGTTTCAGGCTCTGTTTCGATTGACACAAGTTCGGTGGGGACGAAGACTTTCACCTTGCCTGCGGGTGCAGCTAAGGACAAGGCGGGTAATAGTTCGCTAAAAGTCACGATATCCTATTCGGTCATAGAGGATACGGAAGATCCGGAAACTGAAAACCTTCAAAAATGGTCTGGCTTAGGGATGGTAGCTTATAATCAACAGGTTGATGAGTACGTAAACATTTGGATTGATAATGGATTTATAGATTTAAGACTTGATATTCCAGATTACCAGAATACAGATTGGTTAGCCGCTTCAAAAACAAAGGTTATTACAGCAACTGCAGCAGGAGCAAGGGTTGTTTGGGGAGTATCTTCAAATGCCTATAATAATACAGATTATACAATCACTGCTGAAAACTGGCCTACATTCAGGCAAGCTATATTAAATGCTGCTCAATGGGCTCAAGATAATGGTGTTTATGAATTTCAGTTGGGAAACGAAGAAGAATTTCATTGCGATAGATGGAACCCAAATGCAACAATGAAGATACCTCAATTAATTGCCAATCTTAAATCTGTTGCCACAGAAGTTAAAGGAATATTTACCAATGGGAATGTAAGTTATAGTTGTGCTCACGATTATATATCTAATTGGATTTCTGGAGGTAAAGGAGATATAGATATTTTAGCATCCAACATTTATATGGGTGGAACAACTTTTAATGATACTTGGAAAACTGAAATAGACAATCTGGTAAATGCTTTTGGGGCTGACGGCACATATATAACAGAATTTAATTTAAGTTGGACTTCTTTAGATGATTACTCTACAGATGAAACAGTACAGGCAGCAGCATTGACAGAAATGATTAAATATATTAAGGCTTCTGGAATGACCAGAGCATTTTATTACACTTGGAAAAACGACGAGTTTGGTGCTTTAAAAGATGATGGTACTTATAGATTATTATGGAGTCAGGCTCTACTCAATTCAGAGTCTGTAAAATTTGCTACTGTTCCAACAAAAATTAATACAATATCATTACCAAATACAATTGCGCTTATACCAAGGATAACCAGATAGTGCACCAAACCCGGATTCAGACTCTAGACGACTATCCAGCTCGAATAAAGTGGTAATTATAGGAGATCAAACGACTGAAGTATCTAGTTTTGTATTAAGGCTTTAACAAGCCTGCCTGAATAGAAGTATCAATCCTGTAGAGCTTTATAATTAGGTTAATAAATTTGATATCTAGGAAAGTAACAGGCGTACAGGAAGCATATGGATTTGTATTTAGTGAAGAATTAAAAATAGAAATTTAAATAATAATCAGTTCTTAACAATAATATATAGAGCTTTTTTTTGCAAACTAGCAGATAAATTGAATTTCTGTATAAAGAGTAATTTGCCAAATAGTTGTAAAATTTAGAGATTGTTTTTTCATTTAGATACCTAAAATTATCTTATAGTTATAAATTAAAAATAAGATTTGAGTAACTATTGTTTTTTTAAATGATATAATATAGAATATCATTATGAGAAAAATAGTTAAAGCAGCATCTTTTACATTATTTATTTTTGGTCTACTCGGGTGGTTATATATAGCCGCAGTCTCTCTGGTACGCCCCGAAACTCTAACTATTCAATTAACCCATTTTGCTCCCTGGCCGAGAGAGGATACCTTTGGTATTGTCTCTTTTGCTATATCTTTTGTATCCTTTTTTATTTGGAATCTGGTAAAAGACAATAAATAGACTACACTAAAAGCCAGGGAAAAGCCTTAAATAGCAACAATAATCCTATTGATAGTAGCATGGTGTTCTCCCTTTTTCCTTATTTGTCATAAATTATTTTATTAAATCCTCAATAGACGTAATTATATATGAACACTACTACTTCACACAATCTAATATTACCAAAATATTAGATAAAGGTAAAAGGAAAAGGAAGAAAAATTTCAAAAAGGTGCGCATGGGAGGGTGGGGCAATCGTTTTTATCCCTCTTGAAATATTTCTCTTAATGAAGTACTATTTAGTTGGGTCATCTTTAATTACCTCCTTAATGGTATTGGTATTTATTTTTTATTATGGAGGTTTTTGATGGCCCCTTCAAGTTATTCTAATCACTTTTACAGAAAATATAGCACAGAACCGATTCAAAAGGTCGTTTTATTAGTTATTGGCATCAAGTTGATGAAATTATCAATTTAAATCCTGAAAAAGTGCTTGAAATTGGGATTGGAAATGGGTTTGTTTCAAAATATTTAAAAGAAAAAGGAATTAATATATTACTATGGATATTGATAGAAGACTAAATCCTGATATGGTTAGTAATATTACGAATATCCCTTTTGAAAATAGATCATTTGATCTTATTACTTATTATGAAATTTTAGAACACTTACCTTATGAAAAATTTTATAAGACTATTTAAGAAATTTTTCGTGTTTCTAAATCTTATGCAATTTTATCTTTGCCAGATACAAATAGAGTTTATCAATTTAATGTTCAAATTCCAAAAATTGGCGAAATAAAAAAATTGATTCCCTTGCCACAATTAAGGCAACTTCTTCATAAATTTGATGGTCAGCATTATTGGGAGATAGGAAAAAAAGGTTATCCGTTAAATAGAATTACTAATGATATAAAAAATGCAGGATTTAAAATAGTAAAAACATATAGAGTATTCGAAATTCCTTATCAAAGATTTTTTGTATTAAAAAAAGAGAAACAATTCAATGAAAAGAATAAGGATATTTATTAAAAGAATAATCCCGAGAACATATTATCGGAAAATATCAAATTTATATAACTATTTACGATCACTATTTTTATTTGAATTTAAATATAAATGTATTTTCTGTAAAGGACATTTTAGAAAACTTCTTCCTATTGGATTAAAGAATGATGTCGCTATGAATCTTATTGGTGGGGATATCGTTATAGTTTATGTCCCCGATGCCATTCAACAGGTAGAGAAAGATTGATTTATTGGTATATTGTTAATAAGACAAATATCTTAAATTTGGATAAAACAATAAATTTATTACATGTTGCTCCTGAGAGAAATTTACAGAAAATATTAAAATCTTTTTCAAATATTGAATTTGTTAGTGGAGATTTAAACCCATTAGTAAAAGGTTGTCGATGATTTGGATAAAAAGGTTGTTTTGTTTGTATCCCATTCAAGTGGCTTGTATGGAGCGGAACGTTCTTTATTCTCTCTAGTAGAAGGTTTAGATGCTAAAGGGTATATTAAACCAGTAGTATTATTACCAACAAATGGTCCTTTATATGATTTACTGACAAATGCCGGAATTCAAGTGATAATACATCGTTATTACTGGTGGATTGGGAAAAAAAACAGAATTATTAAAGGAGCAGCTTGTTTTCTATTTAATTTAGCAAGCTTAATTACAATAAAAAATGTATTAATTAAAAATATTAGGCCGGATATTATTTATTCAAATACTTTAGCTATCCCTTTTGGTGCAATGATTTCTTTACTATTAAGAAAACCTCATATATGGCATGCTCGGGAGTTTATACATGAAGATATGAATTTAGAATATTTCTTTGGTACTAATCTAAGTATGGCTTTCATTAGTAAAGCATCAGTAAAAGTAATATGTAATTCAATAGCAGTAAAAAAGAAGCTTGAAAAGAAGATTGAAAAAAGCAAGCTTATTGTTATATATAATGGTTTTAAATTTAATATTCAAAATAGTTTAATAGGGAAAATCAGATATGAACAATGCATTGTAAAGAAAAAAGTAATTAAATTGCTTATATTAGGTGAGTTGCGTCCTGGAAAAGGTCAAGAAGATGCTATTAAGGCTTTACAGAAGTTACTATTAATTAATAACAATATAGAACTTAACATAGTGGGAAGTGGTAGCGATGAATACATAAACTTTTTAAAATCTCTGGCAAAGTGTCTAAATGTTGATAATAAAATTGTTTGGCAAGGTTTTGTTTACGATAGCAATATGTATTTTAGGGATGCTGCAATAGTTCTACTATGCTCGAGGTCTGAGGCATTTGGGCGGGTTGCAGTTGAAGCTATGGCTTCAGGTGTGCCTGTAGTAGGAACTATAAGTGGCGGGTTGCCAGAGATAATCATTAATAATGTTACCGGTTTATTATACAATCCAGGAGATCATGATATGCTTGCAGCTCAGATTGAAAAGCTAATTAAAAACAAAGAACTTTATGAAAAGTGTTCTGTGCAAGGGCAAAAGCATGTTGTTGCGAAATTTGGAATCGAGGATTACATACAAAATGTTTTGAATGTTATAAATAAAACAGGCAAGGAGTTTGTTTCGTAATGGACTATGTTTTCACAACGGGAGGCGTTGGTTTTATTGGTACCGAGAAACTGCGTGAACTTTTAGAAAAAGAGTCGTAATCCATTGATATATAAGGCTCACAAAGAATTTGACTTTTCACCAAAAAGGTGAAGCAAATATAGACAAAAAGTGCCCTTGAAGTTGTATAATTAGTGGTCTTGAGCCTACTAAAAACCAAAGAAAAGGAGCACTTAATGATATGATTGACAAGGTTGAATTTACAGCAAGAAACCTTACATCAAATACAGGAGTTTTGGTACTCCTTAATTATACGGAAGAACAAAGAATATTTCAAGTTAAATATTCATTAAGTTATTTTGTATTATTTTTGGCCCGAGAACTTTTAATAAAGTTACAAAAATTTATCATAAATTAAAATATTACTTCTGCAATAGCATAAAATAAACAACATTATATTAGAGAAAAATAAATATTTTATAATATGTACTAAGTTCGAGTAGTGTTTACACTTAACTTAAAATAAATTGGTCATGCATGTGATCTTTCCTATAGAATATTAATAAGCAAAAATATTCAAAAATAGGAAGGAGAACAGCACACATGACCAAAGATGATCGTATTGCGAGTTACAAATACAGTGTACTGCAACATGCACGAAAACACAATAATATTACCTCTACCTGTAAGGTACTCAATGTATCCAGAACCATATACTACAAATGGTTAAAAAGATTCAGTCAGTTAGGTTATCTGGGGTTACAAGATAAGAAGAAAACAAAACCCAAGATGCCTAACCAAATAAAACCTGATAAAGAACAGATCATTCTCAATTACATAATCAAGTACCCGACCCATGGGCCTAAAAGGATTGCCAATGAATTAAAACAACAAGGGATTACCATCAGTGATACTGGAGTCTATCATGTCTTATGCCGAAAACAATTAAACCATCGCTTAGATCGACTCTTCTATGCCCAGGAGAAATCAGATAATCCGGTGGTCACCGAAAGGTATCTAAGAGAAATAGAAAAGAGACAAGGGATGCATATCAGTGCTTATTACCCTGGCTATCTCTTCTGTCAGGATACCTTCTATCTCGGTACCATTAAAGGCTTAGGTAGAATCTACCAACAGACCGGCATTGATGCTTATGCTGGCTTTGGTTTTGCTAAGGTCTATATGGATAAGATGGCCATAAGTGCGATTGATTTCCTGGAAACAAAAGTATTGCCAGCATATGGAGAATTTCATATACCTCTGGATAGAATCTTAACCGATAATGGCAAGGAATATACCACCCATTGGGCAAACGGTAACCATGAGTATGAAACCTATTTGAAACACAACCATATCAGACATACTCGAATTAAACCGAGGACGCCACAGAGTAATGGCATGGTAGAAAGATTTAATCGCACGCTACTAGAAGAGTTCTACCAGATTGCCATGATCAAGAAGGTATATTCCTCTTTGGACCAGCTACAAGATGATCTGGATCAGTTTATTTATGATTATAATTTTAAAAGAACCAATCAGGGTTACAGGCTAAAGGGAAAGATCCCTTACCAAAAATTCTTAGATGGTAAGCGAAAATATGCTTTACCTTTAACCCTATAGATAGTATTATGCTCTATAGGAAAGAACAGAAAGTGTAAACACCACTTGAAAGTAATACATATAATACATTAATAATCATCATAAAGGAGTAAAATCAATGAAAGGCATAATCTTAGCTGGTGGCTCAGGGAGTAGGCTAAGCCCCTTAACTAAAGTGATAAGCAAGCAGTTAATTCCAGTATATGATAAACCGATGATCTATTATCCTTTGTCTACTTTGATGTTAGCCGGGATTAAAGATATATTAATTATATCTACTCCCCAAGATTTGCCAAAATTTATAGATTTATTCGGCGAAGGTAAAGAGATGGGGCTTAATATCTCCTACAAAGAACAACCCAAGCCAGAGGGGATTGCCCAGGCCTTTATAATCGGAGAGGAATTTATCGGCAAAGATTCGGTGTGTCTGATACTAGGGGATAATATATTCTATGGTCATAATTTTTCTTTAACTTTACAGAAAATTGCAGTGTTAAAAGAGGGGGCTTATATCTTCGGTTATTGGGTAGCTAATCCTCAAAGATATGGGGTAGTAGAATTTAATGAGAATAACAAGGTTATAAGCATAGAAGAAAAACCTAAATATCCCAAATCAAATTATGCGGTTCCGGGTTTGTATTTTTATGATAATGAGGTTATCGATATTGCCCAGAACCTAAAGCCTTCGCCAAGACCAAGAGGAGAATTAGAGATAACTGATGTGAATTTAACCTATCTAAGGAAAGGTAAATTGAAAGTAGAGATTTTAGGAAGAGGTCATGCCTGGCTGGATACTGGGACCCCGGATAGTCTGATTGATGCCTCAAACTATATTGCCACTATCGAAAGAAGACAGGGATTGAAGATTGGCTGCATAGAAGAAGTGGCTTTTAGGATGAGCTATATAGATGAAAAACAGTTTCAAGAGATAATAGATAGATTGCCTGAAAATGATTATAGTAAATATTTAAGGGAAGTATTAAAAGATTATAAGATAAAAAGTAGGGTGAATGATGATTTTTAGAGAAGGGGAAATTAAAGGGATAATAATTGAAAAGCTAAATAGGTTTACTGATGAGAGAGGTTTTTTGGTAGAGACCTTCAGAATAGATAATTTGCCGGATAATTTACAGCCGGTAATGAGCTATGTCTCCTATACCAAGCCGGGGATAGCCCGAGGTCCTCATGAACATCTTAAGCAGACCGATATATTCTGTTTTATGGGACCAGGCAATCTCAAGATAAAGCTCTGGGATAATAGGAAGGAAAGTGATACTTACGGGAATTGTATGGAAGTGGTAGGGGGTAAAGATAATCTGGTAAAGGTAATCGTACCTCCCGGTATTGTTCATGGTTACAAAAACATTTCTAAAGATGAAGAGGGGATGGTGTTAAACTATCCGGATAGATTATATCGGGGCTGGGATAGAAAAGAAGAAGTTGACGAGATAAGGCACGAAGATAAAGAGGATGAATTTTATTTAGACTTTATTAAAGAGGACGAATAATCTATGATCTGGCTTATCGGTAATAAAGGGATGTTAGGTTATGAAGTAGAAAGACTGTTGAAGGAGCATAAGCTAAATTATCTGGCCAGTGATAAAGAAGTAAATATTTGTGATTATGGGGTCTTAGAGAATTATGGACAAAATGGGAAGATTAATTGGATTGTTAATTGCTCAGGATATACCCAGGTGGATAAGGCAGAAGAAGAAAAGGAGATGACCTTTAAGATAAATAGGGATGGGGTAAGAAATATCGTAAGGCTTTCTTTGGAAAGGCAGGCAAAATTAATTCATATCTCTACTGATTATGTTTTTAGTGGAGAAAAAGAAGGATTTTTAGGTTATACTGAGGATGATGAACCTAATCCCATTAATAGGTACGGAGAGAGTAAATTAGCGGGGGAGAAGGAAATTATCGGGGGTTTAAAGGAGTATTTTATAATACGGACGGCCTGGTTGTATGGCTTAAAGGGTAATAATTTTGTCTATACCATCTTGAGATTGTGTAAAGAAAGAGAAGTGATAAAGGTAGTGGATGACCAATTTGGCTCTCCGACATATGCTCGTGATTTAGCAGAAGTTATTTTGAAGATAATTAAGGATAATTCTTCTGGCTACGGAATCTATCATTTCACCAATGAAGGGGTTACTAATTGGTATGGATTTGCCCGGGTAATCTACGAAAAAGCAAAGAGCTTGAATTTGCTAGGGGGCAATAGAAGAGTAGAGATAAAAAATATTAAGACAGAGGATTATCCTACTGCGGCTAGGAGACCTAAGCGTTCGATTTTATCTAAAGATAAGATTAAAAAAGAATTTAATCTAAAAATTAGGGATTGGGAAGAGGCCCTGGATGATTTTTTAAATATTTTATCAAGGCAAATCAAGTGAGAACAAAGGCAGGAATGACAGGCAAAGGGGTTTATTTATAATGGAGAGAAGATTAAAAAATATTTTTGTAACTGGCGGGGCTGGTTTTATCGGTTCAAATTTTATCCATTATGTTTTTAAGAATACTTCTTTTGAAGGGAAGATTATCAATTTAGATAAGTTGACTTATGCTGGTAATTTAGAGAATTTAGCAAAGATAGATGATAAATATGGAGGGAAAAGGTATTTCTTTGAGAGGGCAGACATTGGTGATTTTGATAAGATTAAAGAAATATTTAAAAAATATAATATCGATACCATAGTTAATTTTGCTGCTGAATCTCATGTGGATAGGTCAATCTTCGGACCAAAAGAGTTTGTGCAAACCAATATAATGGGGACTCTTAATCTTTTGGAGGTTGCCCGGGAATGCTGGCGGAATAGGGAGAAAGAGGAGATTTTATTTCATCATATTAGCACTGATGAGGTCTATGGTTCAGTTGAAGATGGAGGATATTTTTACGAAACTACTGCTTATAAACCTAACAGTCCTTATTCCGCTTCTAAGGCTTCATCAGATCATTTAGTGAGGGCTTATTATAAAACCTATGGATTGCCTGTTACTATCTCTAATTGTTCTAATAACTATGGTCCCTATCAGTTTCCAGAGAAATTGATTCCCCTGATGGTATTAAATATCTTCAAAGAGAAGGGTTTGCCAGTATATGGCGATGGTAAAAATGTGCGGGATTGGTTATATGTAGAAGATCATTGTTCAGCAATTTGGGAGATATTAAATAGGGGAAAAACTGGCGAGACCTATAATATAGGCGGAGAAAATGAATGGGAGAATATAAAGCTGGTTAATTTTCTTTGCGAGAAGATAGGGCAGTTGCAGGGGAAAGATAAAGATTATTACAAGAAATTAATTACCTTTATAAAAGATAGACCCGGACACGATAGAAGATATGCCATAAATTGTGATAAGATAAAGCAGAAGCTGAGCTGGAGACAAAAGTTTGACTTTGAAGAAGGATTAGATTTGACCATCAAATGGTATATGGATAATAAAAGTTGGGTAGATAGAGTAAGAAGTAGAGAATATCGGAAGTGGATGGAGAAGAATTATAAGGCAAGATAAATGTAGTAATTATAAGTATGGTTACATTAAATATTGATTTAAATTGTATTACTTTCAAGCGGTGTTTACACTTTCTGTTCTTTCCTATAGAAAATAATACTATCTATCTGGGTTCAGGTAAAGCATATTTTCGCTTACCATCTAAGAATTTTTGATAAGGGATCTTTCCCTTAAGCCTGTAACCCTGATTGGTTCTTTTAAAATTATAATAATAGATATACTTATCCAGGTCATCTTGTAACTTGGATAAAGAGGAATATACCTTCTTGATCATGGCAATCTGGTAGAACTCTTCAAGTAGGGTACGATTAAATCTTTCTACTATGCCATTACTCTTAAGGAGTCCTCGGTTTAATCATTGAATTGTCTGTATATGGGTAATATCTTGGTTTTTAAGAGATCAATTGCCCTTACTGCCGCCTTATCAGTATAGACCTTGGCAAAACCAAAGCTAGCATAGGCATCGATACCAGCTGGTAGATTCTCCCTAGGCCTTTAATGGTACTGACATAGATTGAGTTTCCTTCTTCTTAGGACATTATATATTCCGGCTTCGCTGATAGTAATATCTTGCTGGTTTAATTCATTAGTGGTCTTCCCCCGATAAAACGGACACTCAGTTAAGCAACCATGGTCATTTTTTCGTATTCCTCAGGGCTATGATACCCTATAGAAGAATGTAATCTTTCTCTGTTGTAAAATATTTCTATATATTCAAATATATCTCTTTGGGCCTCGATTCTCGTTTCATACTTTCTCTGATAAATGAGTTCTACCTTTAAGGTCCGGTAAAAACTCTCCATCACTTTCATTATCGGAAACCATTCCCTTTGCGACTCATCGAACATAGGATACCTTTTTTACCCAGCAATACCTGGTAACACTCACTGGTATATTGACTACCCCGGTCTTCAATGCAGGAGTAAACCCTAAAGAGGGTTTTCTCTGCTTAATAGCCATATTTAGTGCCTCAATGACTTTAGTCTGGTGTTATCCGATTTTTCATTGACCATCCCACGATCTTACGGGAATAAAGGTCCATGATAGTAGACAGGTAGAGTGAGCCTTTCTGGGTATAGATATAGGTGATATCGGCCACCCAGGACTGGTTGGGCTTATTCACACTAAAGTTGCGATTTAAAGAGTTTGCTGCGACTGGCAGTGTATGTTTAGAGTCAGTAGTAGATTTCGTATTTCTTTTTGGCCATAGCATGAATCCCTGCTTCTCTCATTGATCTTTCCACCTACTTTTTACTCACCTGATAATCCTCTCTTAAAAGTGTCTGATGGATTCGGGGACTCCCATAGGTTCTGCGACTATGGTGATATATTACAATTATTTCTTGTTTTAAATCCATATCTTCTATCTTTCTGGTACTTTCAGGATATTTGATCCACTGGTAATATCCAGGCCGGGAAACCTTTAGCCCCTGGCACATCTTGGTGACACTTTAACCTATCAGTGTATTCCCGGATAAACCGGAATGAATCTACGGTTTTTTAAAAGAAGATGACCATAACTTTTTTTAATATATCTCGCACCTTTTGACCTCATCAAGCTCTTTCTTTAACCTTTTGATCTCCTCTTCTTGCGGGGTGAGCCTTTGCTTGCCATTTCCGGGGAAGGCCGGTTCTCCGTTTTTGCCATATTGGGTACGCCATCTCCTTAGATTACTATGGGCAATCCGAAAGGTCCTGGGCTACTTCTATTACTGTCTTTTCTGAGGTCAGACTGTGCCCGACTGCATCTTTCTTGAATTCCTCGCTGTATTGTCTCCTATTTCCTTCCATGTTTTCTTTAACCTCCTTTAATTTAATTATAGCTCTTAACCTGGTGTCCAGTAAAGCGGGGGAGGTTCAAAGACTGTTCTTATATCTTTAGGTACCTTGGTAAGATCAATATGAGCTAACTCTCCTGGGGCTAACTTTTCATAACGTTTGATTATCTTTTTCTGGCTTTCATTTAAGGGATAGCGTTTTTTGATCCTATCCATGGTAGCCGAAGAAGGGGTTCTATCTAAATAATAGGGCTTAAATAATAAGACCAATTCATAACGATTAGAGCCGAACCTTCTATAGGCTTTCAGGATATTGCGCTCTATCTCTTTGGGGGTTCTACGGGATCCTGGACGAGCCCCTCTTCTAGCAGGGAGTAAGGAATCATCCTGTTTTTTTCCTTCCTGCCATTTACGATAATAGCGTCTTAGCTCTTTATTGGAGATATAATGAGCAAGACATAAGTCTTTAACTAAAATAAAGGAACGGGGGAGAACCTTATTCTGGATCTTTTCGTATTCTTCCAGAATAGGCTTCCATCTTTTTACGAAGACCTGTTGATTAATTTTCATAATTAAGTACCTCCTTTGGTGGTATAATTATACCAAATAAGTTACTTAATTACTGAGCATTAACAACGGTTCTCTGTTCCTTTTTTAAAAGAGATTTTAGACTATTCATAGGGGATTTTTAGATGAAAGGTTGGCTATTTTACATCTCTCGAAGTAAAGCTTGGATTTTAACTTAACAAAAAGCAAAACCGGACTTAGTTTGAATTGTTAAGGAATTTTTCCCAACACAATTACCTTCTAAGTCTGGCTTTATTTTTTACAATAACTCTAATTCGGGAATATATTATTCAACATCAGGATATGAAAGATCCTCTTCAACAATCCTATCGAAATATTGCTCTTGGTAGTGAGGCATTTATCTAATC
>Ga0315284_10001137_pt1 | contig 37581 bp, 33 predicted proteins | sample YL17G09_16_MG_FD_203696 | JGI IMG/M metagenome (GOLD analysis project Ga0315284, IMG submission 203696) | Sediment microbial communities from Yellowstone Lake, YNP, Wyoming, USA - YL17G09_16 | ecosystem: Environmental > Aquatic > Freshwater > Lake > Sediment | place: USA: Wyoming | collected...
GGGATTTTTCAGAATTATACAGCAATATCAAAAGGTCCTCCTTGTATCCGTAGCGATAACGTAACTATGCGCAATAATGTTTTACAGGGCGGAACCCTGCCATCTAATATTGAATATACGAGTTATGCCGTGAATGTACAAGGCATAACCAACTTCTACTTTTACAATAATACTGTATCTCGTCAGCAATATGGTGGTCTGGCCTGTACCAATGGTGGAAATGTCACAATTAAGAATAACATTTTCTATGATATATATGGTGTAGCTCCTTATATTGCCGCATCGGGTTGTGCATTAACTCACTCAGAAAAGAATCTTAATGTAAGACATAGTGGAAGTTTTTCCTGCACTGGCAATCAGGCTAACGATATTTGCAATCAAGACCCTCTTTTTGTGGATTACGCTAACCGTGATTTCCATATTCAATCTGGAAGTCCTGCTATTGATACTGGAGTTACTTTAACTGGATTTAATTATGATAAAGACGATGTTTCCCGCCCCCAAGGCACCGCTTGGGACATCGGGGCGTATGAGTATGTGGAGGTCGCGCCGCCGCCGGATACAACACCGCCGGCCCCGCCCACTGGTCTCGCCGTAATGTAATGAAGGCGGAGCGGCGTGACGGTGCAATAAAATCTTAGTTGATGTATAATATAAAGTGATGTTTAGAAAAATTATTTTAGTTATTTTTTGTTGTTCAATCGCAGGATTTGTTGTCTGTGGTAGTTTGGTTTTGTCCAAAAATTTCGCAAATAATTTTGCCTCGGTGATTAATCAGATTTTTCCAGCCGCCCCGCCGCCGCCGACCCCGCTTTCTTCATCGTCGGAGCCAGTCTCTTCTCCCCTGGTCGTTAAAGAAACTGCGGCTGTTAAGGATACCGCTCAGGAAACGGCAGCCGTTAAAGAAATTGAACAAATCACTCGGCTGGTACAAATTGAACCAGCGCCGCCAAGTCAGTCAGTCGTTGAGCAGGTGGCTCAACAAATACCTCAATCAAGTTACGCCGCTTTATTAGATTACGCCACTCTGGCCGATTTAAATTCTCTGGAATCAAGACTTTTAACTTTAATCGGCCATTCTCAGAACTCTTCTCAAAACTATACCAATCAAGTTATTTATGCTTTCGCCCCGACTCAAAAGATTGACAACCTGGGCACCGTCACCATTAGCAACGCCACTGTGGCCAACGACCTGACTTTAGGCGGCAGTCTTTTAATGTCTGGCAATCTCACGGTCACTGGCACCCAAAGCTTTAGCGGCAATGCCAGTTTTTCCGGCAACGTCGGAATAGGGACGACGCCCAACAATCTTTTAAGCGTTTATCAATTGATAGATTTCAATAACACTGACTTTAATACCAAATTAGGTTATCAGGCGGGAAAGAATATAGTGTCGGGGGCACAATATAATACCTTTATCGGTTATCAAGCGGGTATGGCAAGTTCAACAGCAAGCACCGCTGCGGCAGATTATAATACTGCTGTTGGTTATCAAGCCCTCTACTCCAACACCACTGGCTACAATAACTCAGCAATGGGTTATCAAGCCCTCTACTCCAACACCACTGGCTACCTTAACTCAGCCATGGGTTATCAAGCCTTCTACTCCAACACCACTGGCTACTCTAACTCAGCCATGGGTTATCAAGTCTTCTACTCTAACACCACTGGCGCCCAAAACTCAGCCATGGGTTATCAAGCCCTCTATTCCAACACCACTGGCAACTATAACATAGCCATGGGTAGTGCTGTCCTCTTTGCCAATACCACTGGCAGCGGTAACTCAGCCATGGGTCTTAATGCCCTCAACTCCAACACCACTGGCTACTATAACTCAGCAGTGGGTTATAGCGCCCTCCGCTCCAACACCACTGCCAACTATAACTCAGCAGTGGGTTATCAAGCCCTCCGCTACAACACCACAGGTTCTTACAACACCGCAAATGGTTATAATTCCCTTTACTCTCTAAAACCACAAAGTAAAGCAATTACAGGATTTGCTGATTATTCCGGAACTGTGGCTGGAACTGTTTTAGCTACTTCTACCGCTCACGGATTATCAGCGGGCACAACCGCAGGTGTGGGTATTTATGGAACAACTAATTACAACGGAACTTATACTGTTACCTATATTGACGATAATAGTTTCTATTTCACTCACGCTTGGTCGGCTAATGACGCCACCGGTTGGTGGGGAATTGACGCCCAAGGAAAGAATAATACTGCGCTGGGAACTTATGCTGGATATAATGTAGCAACAGGCACCGCTAATGTGTTTCTCGGCTTTTACGCCGGAGCATACGAACTCGGCTCCAACGCTTTTTATGTAAATAATGTTAACGAATCAACTCTCGCCAATGATAAAGCGTATTCGCTTCTTTATGGAACTTTCTCTGGCACTGCTGGCTCACTCACCGGTCAGCAACTGGTGATAAATGGCTACGTCGGCATCGGGACGAGCACTCCTTATAGCAAATTATCTGTCTGGGGAAGCGGCACAGGAGCGACATCGCTTTTTGAGTTGACAAACTCTGCGTCAACGACCCTGATGACGGCATTGAATAACGGCAACATCGGCATTGGCACGAGCAGCCCCTCTTACGTTTTAGATGTTTCTCCACTTAGCGGAGTAACGAATGATTTATTGCGCGTGGCTTCGTCCACCACGGGACTTGGGTTAGTAGTAAAAAACAGCGGCAACGTCGGGATTGGGACAACTACTCCTTCGCGAGTTCTGGATATTAGTGCGGCTCGCGGCAACGCTGTCGCGGCTGGGTGGGATGCTTGGAGCTCGGAAAAATATAAAAAAGATATTATATATTTGGGAGAACAAGATTATTCTAATATTTTATTGGAGATTTCCAATGTTAATATCGTGACATATTTATATAAAGGGGAAGATTGTGTAGGAGAGGGGGAAATCTCCCCTAACCCCTCTTTACAAAGAGGGGAACAGTGCAAAAAGCGCTTGGGGTTGATTGCCGAAGAAGCGCCCAGGGAAGTTCTCTCGGTTTCCGGCGATTCAATTTCGCTTTATGATTTGGCTTCGTTTACTTTGGCGGGAGTCAAGGCCTTAAACGTCAAGATGAATGACCTGGAAAAGAGGATAAAAGATTTAGAAAGCAAATCTTTTAGTCAATCTTTGTCTGCTTTGGGCGGCGATAATTCATTTTCAGCCACTTTGATTTCAGACATTCTAAAATCACTCGGTGCGGTGATAGAAAACGGTTGGCTGAAAGTTCAAAACCTGACAGCCAGGACCATTTTAATTGAAAAAACCGACAACCAAAAAAATAATTCTATCGGCGAGGACGTGGTTAAATCGGGAGAGACGGAAGCAAAAATTGCCAGCGAGCAAATAAAGAATAATTCAAAAGTATTTATCACTTTCCGCAATGACTACGGTTCGCGATGGTGGCTCGCTGAACAAGGCGATGGGTTTTTTGTGATAAAAATTGCTCAACCAATAGAGACCGATGTTAATTTTGATTGGTGGGTAATCGGCATTGTAGAACCCTTTGTTGAAAGTTCGGGTTCCATTGGTCCTTCGCCATCTTTTACTCCCGAACCATCGGCATCTCCCCAGTCAGCGCCATCTGAATCTCCGACACCGTCTGAATCTCCGACTCCGACTGCCGAAACTCCGCCATCGTCGCCATCTATATCTCCGGAATCTTCGCCTTCTGATTTGCCGATCGGCGATTAATTTTTCCGTTTTTTTATCCCGCACCTTTCCCCAAAAACACAAAGGTATTACTAAATCAAGCACCCCAATTGGGTGCGTGATAAATAATTATGGTATAATCCTGATTTTTTATCCAGCACCTTCCAGAATACCCCGCAGGAAGGTGCTGGATTTATAGGAAAGGTGCGGGGCGAGCAAAAGGTGCGGGATTTATGTAAAATTTCTAACGGGATTGACCCCCACACCTAATCCGGATAGAGCCGAAGGCTCAAAGAGACACTCCACATTAACAACCTATTTTTATTAAACCGATTAAGCTTCAAAACTATCAGATTGTCTTCCCAAAATCCAGATTAGGTGTGGGGGTTGACTACTTTTTTTAAAGGGTATAATATATAAAAACTATTACAGATTGAGGAAAATAGTGTCAGATAAAGAAAAAATTACCAAAAAAACAGGACAGGTTATTGAAGCGTTGCCCAACGCCACTTTTAAAGTTAAATTAGAAGATAGCCGAGAGATTTTAGCCCATTTATCCGGCCGGATGAGGATAAATCATATTAGGGTTTTGGTGGGTGATAAGGTGATAGTGGAAATGAGCCCGTATGATAATAACCGCGGTCGGATTGTATTGCGAACGCAGGGCAGATAACAGACGTGCTAAGCAAACCGTTCTCTTTCGGAGATAATTATTTTTTTCGAAAGGGAGGGTCTCGCGGAAGCAAAACGGGATTCAGGGGAGCTTGGCGCGTTTTGTATTCCCTACTAATTACGAATTGCAACCAATTACGAATTCGTAATTAGCGGTAATTCGTAATTTGTAGGATTATGAAAGTTCGAGCTTCGGTAAAACCTATCTGCCAGAAATGTAAGATTGTCCGCCGCAAGGGTCGCTTGCGGGTGATTTGTGTTATTAAGAAACATAAGCAGCGCCAGGGATAAGCCCACATAACACATAACACAAAACATATAACAGAAGACCAGTCTTTTTAGAGAATTGTTATATGTTATATGTTTTATGTTATATGTTATATGAATTAATATGCCAAGAATTGCCGGCGTCAATATACCAGACAATAAGCGCATAGAGATAGCCCTGACCTATATTTACGGCATAGGGCTAACTTTGAGTAAAAAGATTCTGAATCAGGCAGGGGTTAATCCTGACGCTCGCGCCAACAAATTGACAGCCGATGAAGTTAACCGTTTAAGAGATATTATTGAAAAAGGATTAAAGGTTGAGGGCGAATTGAAGCATGAAAAAATGATGAATATTAAAAGATTGAAAGACATCGGTTGCTATCGCGGCATCAGACACATCAAGGGATTGCCGGTCCGCGGGCAGCGCACCAAAACCAATACGCGCACGGTTAGGGGAAATGTTCGTAAAACCATGGGTTCAGGGCGAAAAACAGCGGCAGAGAAAACCTAAAATCATATAACATAAAACATGTAACATGTAACAGAAAAGAAAAGAAGGAGGGAATACCGTAATCTGTTATATGTTATATGTTACATGTTTTGTGAATTGGCATGGGAAAGAAAAAAATCCAATCTCAAACTGAACAAGAGGTCCTAAAGGAAAAAGAAATTCAAGAGTCAACCCAAAAGAAAGTTATTGCTTCTCATCAGTCAAAGGCCAGGAGGGTGGACAGGGGACTAGTTTTTGTTCGGTCAACCTATAATAACACCATTGTCACGATTTGCGACAGCCGAGGCGATGTTTTGGCTTGGGCCAGTGCCGGCGCTTTGGGATTTAAAGGACCAAAAAAGGCCACCCCTTACGCCGCTTCAAAAACAGTGGAGACGCTAATAGAAAAAGTCAGAAAGATTGGTTTAACAGATGTGAATGTTTTTGTCAGAGGAATCGGCAGCGGTCGCGAAGCAGCGGTCAGGGCCCTGGCTTCTTACGGTTTGAATATCCTATCTATTAAAGATATTACTCCTGTGCCGCATAATGGCTGCCGTCCGCGGAAAGTCAGGAGAGTGTAAAGGGCTTTCTCAAAATTTTCAAGTCCCGCCTGCGGGACGATGAAAATTTTGTTAGAAAACCTTTACCCCCTCACTCAAAGATTTTCTTCCAGAAAATCTTTACGTAAAAATTTTTTCAAAAATTTTTGAGTGAGGGGGTGCTCAATTTTGCAGCCAATCAAGCTTCGCCTTCGCGATGCTCGCTCGGCTCGCTCTCTTGGGCAAAATTGGCATGGCCAGATCAACTAATTCAAAATGCAGGCAATGCAGAGCAAGCGGAGAAAAGCTTTTCCTAAAAGGGGAGCGTTGTTTTTCGGCAAAATGCGCCATGGTCAAAAGAGCTTATCCGCCCGGTAGCCACCGCAAGGGCAGGTCGCGACGCGGCACTTCGGAATTCGGCCGGCAATTATTAGAAAAGCAGCGCATCAAAAAGATTTATGGCATCTTAGAAAGGCAGCTCAAGAGATATTTCAGAGAGGCCCAAGCGCAAAAAGGTGACGTCCGGGAAAACCTGATGAGAAAATTTGAAATGCGGCTGGACAATGTTATTTTTCGATTGGGCTGGGCAAAGTCGCGTTCTGCCGCCAGACAGCTAGTCAATCACGGCCACGTTTGGGTGAACGGCAAAAAATTGAACATTCCTTCTTATGGAGTGCGGCTGGGCGATACGATTTCGTTAAAAGAAAAAATAAAGAAATCAAAACTGACTGAGAATTTAGCGGTTACCCTTAAAAAATTGGAAGCACCCAAATGGTTATTTTTAGACAAAGAGAAAATTGAAGCGAAGGTCTTGGGTATCCCAATGGTTGACGATTTAGGCGATTTGGCGCCAGTAGGTTTAATTATAGAATTTTATTCAAGATAGCTACAAGAATACAGATAAGTACAGATATACAGATAAAAAATCATTTTTGCATATCTGTATATCTGTAAATAATCTGTAATCTGTAGATAAATTATGCAGATAAATTTGCCTCAAAACCCAAAAATTGTTAAATCCGAAGGCAACCGAGCCATTTTTGAAATTGAGGGTTTATATCCTGGCTACGGCGTGACTTTGGGCAACACCCTAAGGAGAATCCTTCTTTCTTCTTTACAGGGGGCGGCGATTGTGGGCGTTAAAATAAATGGGGTTCATCATGAATTTTCAACCATTCCCGGTGTGATGGAAGACGTCATTGAGATTATTTTGAATTTAAGACAAATTCGTTTTAGGTTGCATTCGGCCGAGCCGGTAAAATTGCTTTTGAGCATCAAAGGGGAAAAAGAAGTGAAGGCCGGCGACATAAAAACCACCTCTGAAATTGAAATTATTAATCCGGAACAGCCGATTGCCACCATCACCGACAAAAAGACGGAATTAGAGATGGAAATTGAAGTTGATTCCGGTTTGGGTTTTGTGCCGGTTGAGGCCAGAAAAAAAGAAAAACTGGAAATTGGGGTGATGGCGGTTGACGCTTTGTTTTCGCCGATGCGCAAAGTCAATTTTGAAGTAGAAAATATGCGGGTGGGCGACCGAACTGATTATAATCGTTTGCGTTTGGATATTGAAACCGACGGCAGCTTAACTCCGGAGGAAGCCCTCCAGAAAGCTGTTAAAATTTTAGTTGAACAATTTCAAGCTTTAATAATTGAAAGTGAGGAAGCGCCTGAAGTTCAGTCATCTTCCGGGGCGGGGGGCGAAAATAAACTGGAGGCAGTGGAAACCGACGACACCAAAATCAAAGTTGAGGATTTAAAGCTTTCAACTCGGACGGTTAACGCTTTGCTGGCTGGCGGTATTAAAACGGTTGGCGGCTTAATAAAAAAGAACGAAGCGGCGCTTTTGGAAATTGACGGCATGGGAGAAAAAGGAATTGGCGAAATCAAAAAAGCCCTGAAGAAATTAGGATTAAGTTTAAAAGAGTAAAATCATATAACATAAAACACGTAACATGTAACAAAAAAGAAAAGAAGGAGGGAATACCGTAATTTGTTATTTGTTATATGTTTTGTGAATTGGCATGAGAAAGTTTGGCAGAAAAACAGATGAGCGGCGGGCTTTTTTGAAGGGTTTGGCCGCCAATCTAATTTTGAAAGAAAAAATTAAGACCACTCAAGCCCGAGCTAAAGAATTGCGGACGCTGATTGACTGCTTGATTTCCTGCGCTAAAAAGGGTGATTTGGCGAGACGAAGATTAATAGCTGGTTTTTTACCGGCTGGAGCGGCCAAAAAGTTAATTAAAGAAGTTGCGCCTCGGTACCAGGGCAGAGCGGGCGGTTGCACCAGGATTATCAAGATTGGCCGACGGATGAGCGACGGGGCCGAGATGGTTTATATTGAATTCGTAAAATAGCTACGAAATACGATTTCCTCTACGAATTACGAAAACATACGAATATACGAAAAAATACAATAAATTTCGTATATCCGTAATAAATTCGTATTTCGGTAGCAGATTATGAAACAGATTAATCCGGTAAAGCAACATATTATTAATGCCGAAGGAAAAATCCTCGGCCGCCTAGCCAGCGAAATCGCTGTGCTTTTGCGCGGCAAACAAAAGCCGGGTTTCCTGCCTTATATTGAACCCAAGGACGAAGTAGCCGTTTTTAATACAGACAAGATAAAAGTGAGCGGCAAAAAAATGAAGCAGAAATTATACATTCATCATACCGGTTACGCCAAGGGTTTGAGACAGGAAAGTTTAGGAAAATTGTTTAGCCGTGATTCTTGTCAGGTGATGAGACGAGCGGTTTACGGGATGTTGCCAAAAAATAGAACGCGGGATAAAATAATTAAAAATTTAAAATTATTCAAAGGCGAAATAAAACACTAAAGAAACGAATATTTACCCCGTTAGAAAGCCCCGCCATTTATGGCGGGGATGATAAAAATAAATAATATTCATCTTAGAAAGGGTGGGAGTTAAAGCCCCATCTTTTCTAACGGGGTTTACTAAATTCAACGAAAATTTCAGTTAAATTTCGTGTTAGAATTAGTATTTGTGGTATGGAAAAAACTAACAAAACCAAAAAACCAAAAAAAGAAAAAAAGCCAAAAGCGCCTAAAGCGGAAAAAGCAACAGAGCAAGTGGCGGAATCCGATGAAAAGGTTGATATTAATTTAGTTAAAGAAGAAAAAAGAGCCAAGCGCTATTTTGAGTCCGTCGGCCGAAGGAAGAGCGCGATTGCCAGGGTTCGGCTTTTCACCATCAAGCCGTTTGAGGGAGACGAAGGTAAGATCACGGTTAACGACAAATTTTATAAAGTTTATTTTCCGACTTTGGAATTGCAGCAAATTGCCGAAGCTTCGCTGCGCAAGTTGAAATCCTTAAACCGCTTTGAGGCGGTGGCGCGCGTTAAGGGCGGCGGCATTCGGGGTCAGGCCGAGGCGTTGCGGCATGGATTAGCCAGAGTCCTAACTTTGTTTAACGCCGATTTCCGCAAAAAGTTAAAAAAGGCCGGCTATTTGAAGCGCGACCCGCGAGTTAAGGAGCGAAGGAAATATGGTTTGAAAAAAGCCAGAAAAGCTCCGCAGTGGCAGAAGAGATAGTTTTTGTCAATCCGTCCGCCTTTGGCGGAATAGGATGGCAGAAGAGGTAGATTCCATTATTTAAAAAATCGCCCCGCCCTTCGCGAGCGGCGGGACGATTTTTGTTTTATGATAGATAAAATTAATAATTAAGATTGATTCTGAAAAGTTGATTTTGGGTAAGATAATACAAATAATTATTTTTGTCATCAAAATAAATTTTGGGTTGAGGAGCTTCAATTAAATCAATGGTATTGCGTTGGTCGCGGCCGTCCAGTTCAATAATTTTTATTTGGTCGCCGACTACAAAGGCAAGGTGTTCGTTGTCGGAATAAAAAATTACTTGCGATATTTTTTGAGCCAAGCGCGTGATGAGTTCTTTGTCGCCGGCACTTTTGTATGGCTGGATTAAGATATCTTGCAAATAAAAAATCCAGATTTCATTATCGGTTGAGTAGACAATTCTTTTGTTATCGCTGGAAATTTCAGCTGTCTTTATTTGGTTATTTATGGTTTCAAAAATTCCAGTTTCGTTGTTTAACCAAGCAAGGGCACCTTTTGAAGAAAGAGTCGTAAAAATTTTACCATCGGAGCTAATAAGCTGGTAAGCTGAATCCGGCGGTAGCGGCTCCTTGGAAATTTGCTCTTTAACAGAGCCGCTCAAATCCGTTCTATAAAGAATAAAATTAGCTTTAGAAATATAAAAAATATTGTCATTTTTTAGCAGCCAGCCAGCCGTGGAGCTGGCGATATTTTGAGCCAGGATTTCCTTTTGTTTCTCGGATGGCGAATTCAGATAATATTCAATGGTGGAGGTTGCGTTGTCGGCAGAAAGTTCCTTTTTTGTTTGCCTGGGGAAAAGCATAATATTTCTTGCTTCGGTGACCAGTCCCGGCAAGACCTCCAAGGTTTTTTGCCAAGGATAAAAATCATTTTTAGAAATAGTGATTTCGTAAAAACTGGGTCGCAGATGAGAAACAAGTCTGGGTGTAGTGTTTTTGTTTTTGCCGTTGATGGCAATTTGGGCGCCGTTCGGGGTTGATTTTAAATAGAGGCCGCCGGTTTGAACCAAGGCGTATTTTTGCCAATCAAAAGAATAGCCCATCGCGTAGAGGATGGTCGGTGGCGTGGTCAGAATAAAAACGGCTACAAAGCCATAAAATAAAATACGGCGGGTCGTTTTGGTCACACTGATATTATATGTCGGGAAAGACAAAAATGGCAATAATAATTTTAATGCCATTCTGACTTGCCAGGTAGTAGAAATTCGACAGCATTCGCTATTTGGCGGAGAAACCAATTCCTTCTTAAACTGAGATAATTAAATGAAGACAGTCATTTCATCATCAGCCGGACAATTAGTCGAATTTTCACTACCTGGCTTGCCAGAAGCGGCTATTTAATTTAAGATTAAAGAAAAAGTTTTCTATATGGATAAAAAATTTGTGATTAATGGCGGTCAGCCATTAGCCGGCGCCATTCGGGTTAGCGGAGCTAAAAACGCGGCTCTTAAAATTTTCCCCGTGGCTTTAATGACGCGCCAACCTATCAGGGTTTCCAATCTTCCCGAAGTTGAGGACTGCCATCGGGCCCAGGAGCTGCTGACAGCGTTGGGGCACAGCGTCAAAAAAATAAAAGAGGGCGTGGCGGACATTCAATATAAAAGCCAGGCCTGCGTTAACTTGCCGGCTGATTTGGTCAATAAATTTCGTGCCTCGGTGATGTTTGTCGGGCCGCTGCTGGCTGCCTGCGGTGAAGTTTATTTTCCTCATCCGGGCGGCTGCGTCATCGGTGCGGGTGCCAGGCCCATTGATATGTTTTTAGATGGTTTTACCAAAATGGGCGCCAAGGTTGAAGTTTTAGAAAATAGTTATAGATTAAGCGCTTCAAAATTAAAAGGCGCTAACATTTTTTTTTCGAAAATAACCGTGACCGGCACAGAAAGTTTAATGACTACCGCTTGTCTGATTGAGGGAGAGACTATTTTGAAAAATTGTGCGATGGAGCCGGAAATTCCGGCGCTGGCACAGTTTTTGAACAGCATCGGCGCAAAAATTGAGGGCGCCGGCACGCCGACAATAAAAATTAAAGGGGTGAAAAAGTTGCGAGGCGGGGAATACCAAATCATTCCCGACCGCATTGAGGCAGGCACTTTTGCCATGATGGCGGCGGCTTCAAACAGCGGGCGAGTGCTGATTAAAGATTGTCAGCCTGAGCATTTGGAAGTCCTCTGGTCGCATTTTGATAAAATTGGCGTCAATTATAAATTATCTAAAAGCAGCATTGAAATTTTGCCCAGTAAAAAACTGCTGGCTGGCGACGTGACGACCCACGAATATCCCGGCTTTGCCACTGATTTGCAGTCCGCCTACACGGTTTTAATGACCAAAGCGCATGGCTCCAGTTTAATTCACGAAACAATTTACGACCGAAGATTGCTTTTTACCGACTTGCTTTCTCAAATGGGCGCTAATATCATTATGGCTGATCCGCACCGTGTCGTGGTGAACGGCCCGACAAAATTATATGGTCGCAAGCTGGTTAGCCCGGATTTGCGGGCGGGGATGGCGCTGGTGATGGCGGCGCTGATAGCGGAAGGAAAAACGGAAATTGGGAATATTTATCAGATTGATAGAGGGTATGAGAATTTAGATGAAAGATTGAGAGGATTAGGCGCGGATATTAAAAAAATTTAAAATTATTGCTACAGAATACAGATAAATACAGATATACAGATAACCCTAACCGGATTCTTTTTTAAAAAAAAGAATGGGAAATCTGTATATCTGTAAAAAATCTGTATTCTGTAGATATATTTGTTTATCAAAAAAATCGGCATAGACCTGGGTACTGCCAACACTTTGGTTTATGTGCCGGGCAAGGGAGTTATCATCAACGAGCCGACCGTAGTGGCGGTGTCAACCGACGACAACCGGATTTTGGCCGTGGGCAATGAAGCCAAAGAAATGCTGGGCCGTACGCCCGAAACTATCGTCGCTTCCCGTCCGATGAAGGATGGCGTGATTGCCGATTATCGGGTGACCGAGGCCATGCTGCGCTATTTTATAAACAAGACCACCGGCGCGTTGCGTCTTTTTCGGCCGGAAGTTATGGTGGCGGTGCCGGCCGGCATCACTTCTACCGAGCGGCGGGCCGTGATTGAGGCCACGCTCAATGCCGGCGCCAAAGCCGCCTATGTGGTTAAAGAGCCGGTGCTGGCGGCTATCGGCGCTGGCATTCCCATCAACGAGCCGGTCGGCCATATGATTGTTGATGTGGGCGGCGGCACCTCCGAAGTCGCCGTGATTTCTTTGGGCGGCATTGTCGCCTGGGCTTCGGCCCGCGTGGGCGGCAACAAAATCGACCAGGCCATCGCCGAATATATCAGGAAAAAGCATAATTTAGCGGTGGGCGAGCGGACGGCTGAAGAAATTAAAATTGCCATCGGTTCGGCCTTGCCTTTGCCGCCTAAGGAGGAGCAAACGTACGAGGTGCGCGGCCGAGATTTAATTGCCGGTTTGCCCAAAAACATTGAAATTAAAACAAATGAAATTACCGAAGCCATCTCGGAACAATTGCGCGAAATCATCCAGACGGTCAAGCTGGTTTTACAAGAAACGCCGCCGGAACTTTCCGCCGACGTCATTGACAAAGGCATGATTTTGTCGGGCGGCGGAGCGCTGTTGCGCAACATGGCCGAGCTGATTGAAAAAGCGACCGGCGTGTCTTGTTACGTGGCCGAGGAGCCCCAGCTTTGCGTGGCCAAGGGCGCGGGCATCGCGCTGGAACATTTGGAGGTTTATAAGAGGAGCGTGATGTCAAAAAAATGATTCATGATGCGGACATGCGAACATAATGCTAAACTTGCGAACTGCGAAATAAATTCAAAATTCAAAATGCAAATCTTAAAATGACAATGTAAAATGTAAAATAGATTTTTATGGAAAAAGCGGAATTGGAAAAAATTATAAATTATATTATTGAGCAAGGCGCGCTTGCCATAAAAAGCAATACTGATGAGGAACAACAGATTGCAATAGATTATGTCGCAATTTTTTCTAAAAATGAGGATGAATTCAAGAAGCTAGAGGCTGTTGTTGAATCAATAGGAAAAGAAATCGATAAGGAAACCGCGAGAACCGGAAAAACTTTTTTATTAAGTGAGCCCTTAAAAAGTCCAGTCGGTCCTCTTTTTTTAATAAAAATTAGAAAACCAGATAATACAAGGCCACAAAGAGGGGCTCCGGATTTTAGAGTTAAAAATTATCAAGAATTTAAAGATAAGTATTTGCAGTCGAGCGGCAATTTTACCTCGATGATTAGAAAAGATTATGAAATGATCGAGATCAAAGGCATCGATGTATTAGTCTATATTCCTAGCAAAACATTAAGTGAAAGAATTAATCTTTTCGATAAATAAAGATCAGTCTTAATTTCAAATTTTACATTGTCATTTTTCATTTTGAGATTTACATTTTTAATTTATGATTATTGGCATAAACGCCGCCGCGGCTCTTAAACAGCCGCGCACGGGCATTGAAGAATATACTTATCAGCTGATTAAACATTTAACGATGCTTCCGGAGGCAGCCGAGCATCGATTTTTGTTATACTTGCCTGGTGAAAATCCTCCCCAGCCCTCCCCCGTATCAAGTACGGGGCAAGCTCCTAAAGGAGGGAATAGTTTCCCTCCTTTAGGAAGGGTTAGGGGAGATTTTGACTTTCCCTTACCCGACAATTTTGTTGTTAAACAATTAAGATGGCCTTTGCCTTTTTTGTGGACGCAAATCCGGCTGGCTTGGGAGATGCTTGTGCGGCCGCCGGAAGTTTTATTCATTCCGGTTCATATTTTGCCGTTGATTCACCCCAAAAATTCGGTGGTCACAATCCACGGTTTGGAATATAAATATTTCTCGGAATATTACCCGCGGCTGCATCGGATATATTTGCGTTTCAGCACGAAATATGCACTTAAGCAGGTCAGAAAAATTATTGCGGTGTCGGAAAATACCAAGCAGGATCTGATAAAGTTGTATGGGGGAGACACGAGTAAGATTGAAGTAGTACATCATGGAATAATAAATCCACCCCAGCCCTCCTTTAAAAAGGAGGGAGTCGAAAAGGATTCCTCCCTTTTTAAAGGGAGGTTAGGAGGGATTTTTAAAGAAGGCGAGAGAGAGGTGCGCCGCCCTTATTTATTGTATATTGGTCGGATTGAGCAAAAAAAAAATATTGAGGGAATTCTGGAGGCGTATAGAATTTTGAAAGAAAAATATCAGATTCCGCATCAGTTGGTTTTAGCTGGCGCGCCCGGGTATGGATACGAAAAAATTAAGTTTCAAGTTTCAAGTTTCAAGTTTCAAGTTTTGCAGCTGGGTTATGTCAGTGATGAAGAAAAATGGTGCTTACTTTCCAATGCCGACATATTTTTATTTCCGTCTTTTTACGAAGGTTTCGGCTTGCCGGTGCTGGAAGCGCAGACAACCGGGGTGCCGGTGGTAACATCTTTTAATTCTTCTCTACCAGAAATTGCGGGCGAGGGCGCGTTGTTTGTCAATTCCAAAAACCCCGTTCAGATTGCCCAAGCGGTAAAAAACATAATTGACGATAAAAATTTGCGTGATAAATTAGTACAAGCGGGTTATGAAAATGTAAAAAGATTTAGCTGGGAAAAATGCGCGAGAGAAACATTGAAAATCCTCACAAATTACGAATCAGGGCGAATTAAGAATTCGTAATTCGAAGAAATTCGTAATTCGTAGGCATGATGAAAGTTGCCTTAGTTCACGATTATCTTACAAGATTTGGAGGGGCCGAGAGGGTGCTTTTGGAGTTGGCAAAAATGTTTCCGGAGGCGCCGATTTACACTTTTTTGTACGACGAGAAAAAAATGGCTGTCTGGTTTCCGGCCGAAAGAATCCGCGTTTCGTTTTTACAGAAATTTCCAGAATTTCTGCGCCGGCGCCACAAATATTTGCTGCCGTTTTTGCCTTTTGCGCCAGAAACTTTTGATCTGAGAGAATTTGATTTAGTGATTTCTTCCTCTTCGGCTTTTGCCAAAGGCGTTATCACCCGCCCGCGGACGATTCACATTAATTATTGCCACAGTCCGGCCAGATTTTTGTGGGATTATAATTTTGAATATCTAGAAGAGCAAAAGTTGGGGCTGGCGCGGGGGCTCGGAGTAAAATTAATTTTGAATTATCTGCGGTTGTGGGACAGGGCGGCCAGCCAGCGCGTGGATTATTTTATTGCTAATTCCAAAGCGACAGCCGCTAAGATTAAAAAATATTATCGGCGTGAGGCAAAAGTTATTTATCCGCCGGTTGAAATAGCAAATGGCGAATTGCTAATCGCCAATAGTAAAAATTTGGACAATAGTTATTTTTTGATAGTTTCTCAATTAACCCCTTACAAAAAAATTGACGTAGCGGTGGAGGCATTCAACAAGCTTGAATTACCGCTTGTCATCATTGGCGAAGGGCCGCAAAAAGAATATCTGCAAAAAATTGCCAAGCCCAACATTCAAATCTTGGGCTGGCGGCCGGAAGAGACAACGGCGGAATATTTTAAAAATTGCGTTGCGTTTATTTTTCCGGGCGAAGATGATTTTGGCATCGCGGCCGTTGAGGCGATGAAATATGGCAAGCCGGTGCTGGCGTTCAAAGCCGGCGGGGCGCTGGAAACCATTTTGCCCGGCATGACAGGAGAATTTTTCGAGGCACCGGAAGCTGAAGTTTTGGCGGATGGCGTGCGCCGTTTGCGCGAGAATTTAGCCCGCTACAGCCCATTGGTGATTAGCAAATGGGCGGAAAAGTTCTCGGCAGAAAGATTCAGGCGGGAGATGTTGGATTTTATTGAGAAAGTGGGGTATAATATCAGTATAAGCACCAAATTCCAAGCACCAAATCCCAAATAAATCCCAATAACCAAAATTCAAAACAAAAGGTTTTGGCCATTTGAGAATTGGAATTTGAAATTTGTTTGTAATTTGGAATTTGTAATTTGGAATTTAAACTAATTGGTCATCAACGCATCTGGAATTTTTTGACCCAAAGCGCGCAAAGGGGGCGGCTGGCGCACGCCTATTTGTTTGTCGGTCCGCCAGAAATCGGCAAAAAGACCCTGGCGCTGGAATTGGCCAAGTGGTTGCTTTGTCAAAATACAAAAAAATCAGCCGCTTGCGGTCAATGCCGTTCCTGCGTTGAAATACAAAAAAATCGGCACCCGGACGTTTTTATTTTGCAGCCGCGGCAAGAAGAAAAACGGGAAGTAATCAAGACCTTTGAGATTGGGATTGATGAGGTTGAGGTCTTGCGGCATCGGATAAGTTTATCTCCTTATAATTCTGTCTACAAAATTGCCATAATTGACGGGGCCGAGTGGTTGACGAGAGAGGCGGCTAATTCTTTTTTGAAAACACTGGAGGAGCCAAGCGGCAGAAGTTTAATAATTTTGGTCAGTTCGGCTTGGCAGTCGCTTTTGCCTACCATTGTTTCGCGCTGCCAATTGATTAAATTTTTACCGGTGGCAGAAGAAGAAATTTTGGAAAAATTGAAAAATGAGGCGAGGAACGAAAAAGAACTAAATCGGGCGGTTAAATTGTCGGCCGGTCGGCCGGGCCGAGCGATAAAAATTATTCAGGACAAAGAATGGCTGAACAACCAAAAAATCAATATTGAAAATTTTATAAAAATTTTAAAAGCCGATTTGGCGGTTCGTTGGGAATTAGCCGGGCAGTTAAGTAAAAACACGGCCGCGGCTAAGGAGATTTTATCGCAGTGGGTGCTGTGGTTGCGCGATCGGATTTTTGAAGGAGGCGCCTGTGATGATTTAATGACGGGGGAAAAAGAAAAAACAAATTATTCCCAAAAAAATTTGCTAAATTTGATTAAAGAAATCCAGAAAACCCAAGTAATTTTGGATAATCCGAGTTTCAATGCGAAATTGGCGCTGGAAATTTTAATGATGAAAATATAAAATCCTCACGAATTACGAATTACCACTAATTACGAATAGATTATTCGTAGCCGAAACCGCCAATTCGTAAATTCGTATATCGGTTTCGGGAAATTCGTAATTCGTAGGGTATTATGAAGAAGAATTTTTTAGTCATCACCGTTCTGCCTTTATTTTTCGCCACTTCCCTGGCCGCTTTTCCGTTTTCTTGTTTGCCCAGCCGCGACGGCGGCGTTTTTAGATCGGTGGACAGAGGGGAAAATTGGGAACAAAAAGTAATAATTTCCAAAAGCAGCACCATCGCCACCTCTAATGTTTTAACTATCGGTATTGATTCAAAAAATTCTAAAATTGTTTATCTGGGCACGCGCGGCGAAGGGATCTATAAATCAATGGACGGCGGAGAAATCTGGTATCACCTGGACGACGTCAACCAGGCGCTGGATAAAAGAGCCAATGTTTATGATATTGCTATTGACCCAAAAAATTCCGGCAATGTCTATATCGGCACCTATCAAAATCGGCTGGGCCGCTTTTTCCGCTCTTCTGACGGGGGTAAAAGCTGGGAAGAGACGTATCGGGTGGCGCGCGAACAATACGCTATTTTCGCGGTTGAGGTTGATTCCTATGACCCCTCGGTTATCTATATGGGCACGGCCGAAGGCGGTTTGCTTAAAAGCATGGATTACGGAAAAAACTGGAAGATAATTAATTGGTTTGACGACGTGATTACCGACATTAAAGTCAATCCGGCCGATACGCGGATTGTTTATGTGAGCACCACCCACAAAGGCATTTTTAAAACCAATGATAAGGGCCAGACCTGGCAGAGTTTGGAGGGTTTAAAGAACTTCCGAGAAGCGGAACAAATTGAGGTTTTAGTCATGGATAAAAACAACCCCAATGTTTTATATACCGGTTCAAAATTTGGATTATTGAAAAGCGTTGACGGCGGGCAGACCTGGCAGAAAGTCAATATTGTGATTCCGCCTGAATCGGTGCCGGTACGGGCTATCGCGTTGGATTCATTCACTTCAACTTTTCTTTATTACGCCGCCGGCAACGTGATTTATCGGACGCAGGACAATGGCCAGACCTGGTCGGTCCATCCGTTTAACAGTCAAAGGAATATTCAGGTTATCGCCGTTGACCCTCAAAATCCGTTGGTTTTGTATGCGGGGATGCATGAATAAATCATATAACATAAAACATGTAACATGTAACAAAAAAGAAAAGAAGGAGGCAATACCATAATTTGTTATATGTTATATGTTTTGTGAATTGGCATGTATAAAGATATCATTAAAAAAATCAAACCCGGCTTGGATAACGCGCTGGAGCATTTTAAGCAGGATTTGGGTTCGTTTAGGACCGGCCGAGCCACGCCGGCTTTAATTGAGACGGTGGAAGTTGAGGCCTATGGCGCTCGCTTGCCATTGAAACAACTGGCGGCTATCACGGTGCCCGAACCGCGGGTCTTGCTGGTTCAACCGTGGGACCGCAATATCATTAAAGATATAGAAAAAGCGATTATTGCTTCGCGCTCCGGTCTGTCGTTGGTATTGATGGGGGAGCAGCTTAGGGTGAATATTCCGTCCTTAACCGAAGAAAGCCGCAAAGAACTGGCGCGCCATCTTCGCCAGAAAATGGAGGCCGCTAAAATAACCGTGCGCAATTTAAGAGAGCAGGCCTGGAAAGAAATTCAGGAAGGGGAGCGGGCCGGTTTGATTCGCGAAGACGATAAATTCCGCGGCAAAGAGGAATTGCAAAAAACCATTGACGAATGCAACAAAAAAATAGAAGAGGCGGGCGGGGCGAAGGAGAAAGAAATAATGACAGTTTAGCTACAGAATACAGATAAATACAGATATACAGATACAATATTCCCCTCTTTTTAAAGAGGGGTTAGGGGAGATTTAAAAAGCGTTTTGTTATGGAATTAAGCATCAATAAATCCTCCCCCGGCCCTCCTTTAAAAAGGAGGGGGTCGTTAAATCTGTATATCTGTAAGAAATCCGTAATCTGTAGCAGAATGTGTTAACTATAATTATTTTCATTGTTATTCTGGGATTATTGATTTTTGTCCACGAGTTCGGGCATTTTTTGGTTGCTAAAAAAAACGGCGTGAAGGTTGAAGAGTTTGGCTTTGGTTTTCCGCCGCGGATTTTTGGCATCAAAAAAGGCGAGACGGTTTATTCTATAAATTTGATTCCGCTGGGCGGATTTGTGAAAATTTTTGGCGAAGAAGGCGAAGCCAAAGAAAATCACCGCTCCTTCGCCGCCAAAAAAATCTGGCAGCGGGCCATAATTTTACTGGCGGGCGTGGCGATGAATGTTTTTTTGGCGGCAATCGTGGTCAGCTTGGGCTACGGGTTGGGCTTGCCGACCGCCATTGACGATTCCCAGATGGTTAGTGGCGCCAAGGTTCAAATAACAGAGATTGCCCCTAATTCACCAGCGCAAATTGCCGGTCTAAAATCGGGGGATATCGTTGTCAAAATTTTAGCAGAAGAAGAATTAAATAATATCGGGAAAGTAAATGAAGTGCAGAATTTTATTGCCAAAAATAAAGGCGAAGAAATTGTTATGACTTTGCAGCGCGGGCGAGATGTTCGGGAAGTCAAAGTCGTCCCACGGATTAATCCGCCGGTCGGTGAGGGCGCTCTGGGGGTCGATTTAGCCCGCGTGACCAATGTTTTTTATCCTTGGTATCAGGCAATCTACGAAGGCGTTAAAACCACTTTTATTTTAATTTGGACAATTACAGTTGCTCTGGGTTATTTGTTCTGGCAGCTAGTGAGCCAGGGGCGCGCGCCGGGCGCGGAGGTGGCCGGACCGGTAGGAATTTTTTCTTTGACTGGCCAGGCGGCGCAAATGGGATTTGTTTATTTATTACAACTGACCGCTCTGCTTTCAATCAACTTGGCGATTATTAACGCTTTACCTCTCCCGGCGCTGGACGGCGGCCGCGTTTTATTTTTAATAATTGAAAAAATTAAAGGTTCGCCGGTGAGTCAAAGAATAGAGAGGGCGATTCATTCAGCCGGGTTTGTTTTTCTGATTATTTTGATGCTTCTCATAACAGTGAGGGATGTGATAAAATTATTTTAGGGAATGTTCTAAAGTTGGAGGGGGCGAGAGAGCAGCTTAAATCCTATTCCTATTTGGAATAGTTTTTTATTTTCGTTTGAAAGGGAATGTGGTACCAATTATGTGCTATCGCGCGGTATTGGTACTGACCGGTTGAAGCGGTTAAACCAAAAAATAGCGCAAGGTTTTAGGTGTGTGCACATTACCCGAAAAGCTTGACAAATATATATTGAAGTTATATAATATAAATAGAGAAAAGGAAGGTAATTTTGGGGTTTCAATCCAGCTCTTAAATAAGGCCAAAAAGCCAATTTACCTGCCAAAGGAATGGAGGGGAGGTTGGGTAATTTTTTACTCCGATCTCCTTCAGTCCTTTGGCAGGCAAATCTGGAAGTTCTTTAAGGAGGAAAAAAATGAACGGTATGAGAACTTTTATGGTTTATGTTTTGATATTTGGAATCTTAGCGGGTGCAGTCTGCCTTTGGTGGACCACCCAAAGCCGTTTGACCATCGTGGAGAAATCGGTGGTCGGGCAGGTTCAGAAGTATAATGAACAACGTAAAGCCCTACTGGAAGAAGTAGATAATAAAAAGTAGGGCTTAATCATATCGGGCAGGCGGGGAAACAAATCGGGGAAAAACAAAAGAGCCCTGATGAAATTTAACCCGTCTTGCCCCCTTTATCCGAATTCATCGAAAAAGAATATTGGTGGGTTCGGATAAGGGGAAAGTTTTTTTAGAAAATTAAATATTTTCCGGCAAAAACTAAATTGCCGAAATATATGGAAGGAGGTGAAAATTATGGACTGGTACGTTTTATTTCCTTTGAGTCTGATGGTAATTCTTGCGATCGTGGATTACAAAATTCCACGGAGTGAAAAAGAAGAAAGAGACTGGCTCGCAAGCATTACGCCAAGAGTACCATTCCGCGGAAGTCGCTCTTAGTATTATTGGAGAGCTCTGTCGTAAACTTACGGCAGCTCTCCTCCTTATCCGAATTCAGTATGCGAATAACGGAAATTCATGCGAATTCCGCACATGCGAATAGTGGGTTCGGATAAGGAGGAAAATATTTTAATAAATTAATTTTAAGTAAAAAGGCTTCTTTGAAAAAAGAAGCCTTTTTACTTTGTAGGGTTTGACCAGCAGCGTTAAAATTGTATACTGTAAATACGGAATAAATCCCTCCCAGCCTCCCTTTAAAAAGGGAGGAGTAATGTTAAAATTAAATGTTCAATAAACTCTTCGGAAAATTTTCCAAGGACGTCGGGATTGATTTGGGGACGGCCAATACTTTGGTTTATGTGAAGGGGCGGGGCATTGTGATTAACGAGCCCTCGGTCGTGGCGGTCAACCAAAAGACCGGCCAGATTTTAGCCATTGGCAACGAAGCCAAAAGAATGGTCGGCCGCACGCCGGGTCATATTGTGGCGATGAGGCCCTTGGTGGAGGGCGTCATTTCCGATTTTGAAGTGACCGAGCAGATGTTGCGCTATTTTATTAATCAAATCCACAAAAAGAGTTTGGCTTTTTTGGCGAGACCGAGAGTCGTTATCGGTGTGCCCTGCGGCGTGACGGAAGTGGAAAAACGCGCGGTGGAAGATGCGACGCGCAATGCCGGCGCCAGAGAGGTTTATTTGATTGAAGAACCGATGGCGGCCGCCATTGGCGCGCGCCTGCCGGTGCAGGACCCGGCCGGCAATATGATTGTGGATATTGGCGGCGGCACCTGTGAGGTGGCCGTGATTTCGCTGGGTGGAGTGGTGGTGGCTAAAAGTTTGCGCATCGCCGGCGACAAACTAAATGATGATATAATTCATTATGCGCGCGACGAATATAAATTACTTTTAGGGGAAAAGACAGCCGAAGATATTAAAATTGCCATTGGTTCGGCTTATGAACTGGATAATGAATTGCGTGCCACCATGCGGGGACGGGATTTAATCAACGGATTGCCCAAGGAAATAACCGTGACTGATAGCAATATTAGGGAGGCGATGCGCCGTTCTGTTAAAATCTTGGTTAATGCGATTAAATCAACGGTTGAGCAGACGCCGCCGGAACTGGTAGCCGATATTATGGAACGAGGAATTGTTTTGGCGGGCGGCGGTAGTTTATTGAGGGGTTTGGATAAATTAGTGGCCGAGGAAACGCAAATGCCGGTTCGGATAGCTGAAGACCCGCTCACCGCGGTAGTGCGAGGTTGCGGCGTGGTGCTGGAAGATATTGAAAAATTAAAAGATGTTTTGGTTTCTTCCCAGTATGAAGAACCGCCAAGATAATTCAAAATGCAAAGTGTCCCAGAAATCTCCGAGCGATAGCGAGGTTAGATTTCTGCGATCCCGTGATGTTTGCGATGCGATCTAGTCAACTCCGACTAATCAGCTCGGAGATACGGGATCGCGAAAATGTGATTGCTCACTTCGTTCGCAAACATTTTCGGGACAAAATGCAAAATGACAATATAAAATGTAAAATTTTAATTCATTTTGAATTTTGAACTGCCCCGACTTTGTCGAGGGTTCTCGATAAAATCGGAATCATTTTGCATTTTGATTTTTGAATTATTTCAGCGATGTCCAGAAAAATTCTATCTAAATCTATTACCACTTTTTTTCTTATTTCGGCAGTTATTTTGCTGCTGATTTTTTTTAATTTGAGGGGGTGGTTGGCTAGTCCCAAAAACGTGATTTATTTTATCAGCTCGCCATTTTTGAAATTTTTTCAACAGACAAGCAATAAAATTTACGGCACTTTTAATTTTTTGCTCACCATTAAAGATTTAAGCCGTGAAAATTATTCTTTAAGAGAAGAAAATAAAAATCTGCTTCAGGAGAATGCGATTTTGAAAGAAGCAGATCGTGAAAACGAATTATTGCGTGAGCGCCTGGCTCTGGGTGAGCCAATTGCTCGCCAATTAGTTTTGGCTGATGTGGTGGGTTTAAATCCCCAGCTTGGCCAGTATTTTTTAATTAACAAAGGGTCGGCTGATGGACTGGCGCCAGATTTAGCCGTGGTCAGCGCTAATAATTTTTTAATTGGCAAAGTGGCGGAAGTCGGCAGCCGCTCGGCCAAGGTCATTTTAATTTTAGACAGCAACTATTCGGTCAATGCTATCACCCAGCAAACTCAAATTAACGGAATTATCAGGGGCTCTCATGGTCTGGTATTGAATATGGAGATGATTCCGGGCGACCAAAAAGTTGACAGCGGAGAAATGGTTTTAACTTCAGGACTCAATGGTTCTATTCCCAAGGACTTAATTATTGGCCGCGTGGTCGAAGTGACCAAAAAAGAAAGCGAAATTTTCCAAAAAGCGACTTTACGGCCGGCGGCTGATTTTAAGAAAATAGAATCGGTTTTTATAATTCTTAAATAAATCCCGCACCTTTTGTTCGCCCCGCCGCTCGCGAGCAGCGGGGTGGGGTCTTCAAAAAAAGGTGCGGGATAAAGGGCAGTCATGATTTATTTTGCCGTTTTCCTGATTTCTATTTTGTTGGCGGTCGGGCAGCTGACTTTTTTTTCTAAGTTAGCGTTTTGGGCATTTAATCCGAATTTAATTTTAGCCGGCATTTTGTCCTACGCTATTTTCGGGCAGGAGGAAAAAAATCAGTGGTTCGTGCTCATTCCGGCCTTAATTTTGGATTTGTTGGTTGGCCGGCCTTTCGGTTTTTTAACCCTAGCTCTTTGGTTGACGTTTTATTTAATTGATTGGCTGGCGCGGATTTTATTCAGGCAAAACGATTGGCCGGCGATTGTCTTATTAATTATGTCCGGGGTTTTATTTTTTGAACTTTCCTTGGTCGGTTTAATTAAATTAGCGGGACTGCTCCATTTAATAAATAAAATTAATTTTGAATGGTTTTATTTTTATGGAACAATTCCGCTGAATATTCTGGGCAACGGAATTTTTTGCTTGTTTTTCGTTCGGCTATTACAAAAAATTATTTCTAAAAAATTAGGCGAAAAAATTTGAATTATCAGCTGCGTCCGTTATCTGTTTTATGAATAAGGAATACAAAGTTAAAAGAATTTTCAAAGAGGCGATTGAACCGGAAGAAATTTTGCTTGATGCGACTAAATCATCGGAACTGGAAAATCAGCGGCTTGAAGTGCAAATTAAGCCAAGAATTTTTAAGGCGTTTTTTTATTTGATATTGGCCGCCTTTTTGGTTTTGGTCGGCTACTCGGCCTATCTGCAAATTATTAAAGGTTCATATTATCAGGATTTGGCAGAGCGTAATCGTTTAAGGAGTATCCCAGTTTTTTCTTCACGAGGCATTATTTATGACCGTTTGTTGAAACAGTTAGTGCATAATGTTCCAATTTTTAATTTAGTTCTGACATTGTCCGATTTGCCACGTTCCGCCGTTGAAAAAGAAGCGGTCATAAAAAAAGCAGCCGAAATTATCGGTGTGCCGCCGCCGGAAATTTTCGACAAACTTAAAAATACAGATTTAAAATTGACTCCGACGATCATTGTCGGGGAAGACCTGAATCACGAAATTTTGCTTTTGCTTGAATCAAAAATTGAGCAGCTGCCCGGTTTTAGAATAGAAAAAAATATTGTGCGTCAATATGTAAACGCTTCTTATTTTTCTCATATTCTTGGTTATCTGGGAAAATTAGGGAACGATGACATCAGGAATAACCCGGATTATTTTTTAACGGAAAAAATCGGTAAAAATGGTTTAGAATCTTTTTATGAAGAAATTTTGCGTGGTCGGCCAGGCGAACAACTGATAGAGACCGATTCTCGCGGTCAACAAAAAAATCCGATAGCCCAAAGTCAGCCCCAAGACGGTCAAGGTCTGGTTTTGGCGATAGACAGCGAATTGCAAAAAAATCTTTATGACAGTTTGGTTCAGGCATTGAAAAGTAGGAACTTGAAAAAAGCCGTCGCTTTAGCCCTCAATCCGCAAAATGGCGGCATTCTGGCTATGGTGAGTTTTCCGAGTTTTGATAACAATCTTTTCGCCAGAGGAATAACTTCGGCCGATTATGACAAATTGTTCGGCGACGCGGCCCAGCCACTTTTTAATCGGGCGATATCGGGGCAATACGGGCCCGGTTCAGCGGTGAAGCCGTTGATCGGGGCGGCGGCCCTGCAGGAAAAAGTGGTCTCGCCTTCAACTAAAATATTTGATTCCGGAGAACTGGTTTTGGTTAATCAATATAATCCCGAAATAGTTTATAGATTTCCCGACTGGAAAGCTCACGGTATCGTTGATATTTATTCAGCCATTGCCCAATCCTGTAATGTTTATTTTTATACAATCGGCGGTGGTTATGGTAATATAAAGGGGTTGGGGATTGAGGGATTAAAAAAGTATTTTAGATTTTTTGGTCTGGGAGAAACCTTGGGAATTGATTTGCCGGGCGAGACGACGGGCTTAGTGCCCGATCCCCAGTGGAAGCAGCAAGCCAAAAATGAACAATGGTATACCGGCGACACTTATCACATTTCCATCGGCCAGGGCGATTTGCTCGTTACGCCCTTGCAGTTGGCCGTCGCGACCGCGGCCATTGTCAATGGCGGCAAAATTATCCAGCCGCACGTGGTTGACAAAATCGTTGATTCAGATAAAAATATTGTTAAAACGATTGAACCAAAAATTTTGCGAGAGAATTTTATTGAGCAAGACAATTTGGAAATAATAAAAAAAGGAATGCGTCAAACCATCACTGCCGGCACGGCCCCGCTGCTTAATAATTTGTCAATTCCAGTGGGAGCAAAAACTGGCACTGCCCAGGTGGCCGGCCAGCGCAATAGCAATGCCTGGGTGACGGTTTTTGCTCCCTACGATAATCCTCAGATAGTGTTGGTTGTTTTGTTGGAAAACGCGGGCGAAGGGAGTCAGGTGGCGGTGCCAATCGCCAGAGAGGTTCTAGAGAAATATTTTAATAAAAATTAAAAAATAAAAATGCAAACTGCTTGAATTTTGATATTTGTCCCGAAACCGTCTGCGACAAAGAAGCAGATACGGTTTCGAGGATCCCGTTATCTCCGAATGAGTCGCTGTTTAACTAAATAGCGCTTCAGTCGCAGACGGACGGGATCGCGAAAATTTTATCTCACTTCGTTCGGAGATTTTCGGGACATTTTGAATTTGAGCATTAGCGAACATGCCACAATATTTAAGTCCCGAAGGACTGGAACAGCACAAAAAAGAATTAGAGGATTTAAAATTAAAACGTCAGGAAATTGCCCAGCGGCTGGAGGAAGCTAAGGCCCTGGGCGATCTTTCTGAAAATACCGAATACCTGCAGGTTAGAGAGGCGCAAGCTTTTAATGAGGGAAAAATTTTGGAGCTTGAACAGCTGTTGCGTGAGGCGCAGGTGATTGATAAAAATAAAAAAAATTCTGTGGTTCAGATTGGTTCAACGGTGGAAATCAAAAATAACGGCAAAAGTCAAAATTTTACTATTGTTGGCTCGGAAGAGGCCAATCCGGCTGGGGGCAAAATTTCCAATGAATCACCCTTGGGTAAGGCCTTTCTGGGGCATCGCACCGGCGAAGCAGTCGAGGTGGAAACGCCGGGCGGGAAAGTTAGCTATAAGATAACGTCTATTAAATAATTTTTGACAAGAATCGCTAATTTTTTTAATTCCATTTTTACTTAATTAAAAATTCAAAAATCAAAATGTAAAATGACAATGTAAAATGCAAAATGACCCTTTAGGGTCATCCTGAGGGCGTAGCCCGAAGGATCTCATTCAATATTGCACGGGATCCTTCGCTTCGCCCCTCACTTGTTTCAAGTGAGGGGCTTCGCTCAGGATGACGCTACGCGTCAATTTTAAATTGTCATTTTGAACTTTACGTTTTGCGTTTTGCACTTTGAATTTTCAAAATGTCTCTCGAAAAAATAAAATCCGACCGTTTAGGAAAACTGGAGTGCATCAAAGCGAGCAATCTCAACCCTTATCCGACAGAAGTTTCTCGTCAGCGTATTTTGGTTTCTCGGGCTCTGAAAAAATTTGAAGAATATTCAGCCAGTAAGAAACTGCTTTGCCTGGCCGGTCGCCTGCGCCTGATTCGGCTGCATGGCGGTTCATCTTTCGCCGATTTGGAAGATGAATCAGGCAAAATTCAGCTTTTTTTCAAAAAAGACGAATTAGCCCAAAAAGATTATGAATTTTTTACCGATAATTTAGATATCGGCGATTTTATTAAGGCGGAGGGCGAACTTTTTCAGACGCAGAAAGGCGAAAAAACTTTATTGGTTAAAAAATTCCATCTGCTGGCCAAAACGCTCAATCAGCTGCCCGACAAGTGGCATGGTTTAACCGATACGGAGGAGCGTTTTCGCCGCCGCTATCTTGATTTGCTGATGAATAAAGACATCAGCCAGCGTTTTCGCCAGCGCAGCGCCATCATCAAGAATTTACGAACTTTTTTGGAGGCCAGAGATTTTATTGAAGTGGAGACGCCGATTTTACAGTCCCTGCCGGGCGGGGCGCTGGCTAAGCCCTTTAAAACCCATTTAAACGCGTTGGACATTGATTTATATCTGCGAATCGCGCCGGAATTGTATCTGAAAAGATTGTTGGTTGGCGGTTTTGAGAAAATTTATGAGTTGGGTCGGTGCTTTCGCAACGAAGGCATGGACAAATCCCACAACCCGGATTTCACCATGCTGGAATTTTATTGGGCTTACGTTGATTATGAGCAATTGATGGAATTGACCGAGGAATTATTTGAATTTTTGGTGCCGGAATTGGAAATTGAATATCAGGGTAATAAAATAGATTTCACGCCGCCTTTCAAAAGAATTTCCATGCGCGATTTGTTGTTCAAAGAATTATCAATTGATATTGATGAAGCCAGCCAAGAAGAAATGATGAAGGAATTGGCCGCCAGGGGCGCCAAACCAGAAGACGACAAGGCCTGTCGGGCAGTAGACGCGCTTTTTAAAATTGTCAGACCAAAATTAATTGAGCCAACTTTTGTGATTGACCATCCTTTGGAGATGTCGCCGCTGGCCAAAGAAAAAGAAGAAAAAACCAAGAAAAAATACGCGCAGCGTTTTCAGCTCATCATCGGCGGATTGGAATTGGTTAACGCTTATTCGGAGTTAAATGATCCGTCAGAGCAGGCCAAGCGGTTGAGAGAGCAGGAGAAGCTCCACAAAGAGGAAGCGCGCTATGACGAAGATTTTATTGAGGCCCTGGAATATGGCATGCCGCCGGCCGCCGGCTGGGGGCTGGGCGTTGACCGGCTCGTCATGCTTTTGACAAATTCCCCATCCGTGCGTGAAGTGATTTTGTTCCCGGCGATGAGGGAGAAAAATGAGTAAGTTTATAAGTTTATAAGTTTATAAGTCAATGAATCAGCGTCAGCTATTCCGTTTAATTATTCCGGCGCATCCGTATAAAAATGTTTTTTCGGCCGTTTCAAGCCGGATGACGTCGCTGGGGCCGATTTTGGTCGCCACCAGCGTTAATAAATCTTTTTGGGATGTTGATGTTGAGGTAATTGATGAAAATAATTATCTGGGTCCCAGGGATAAAAATAATTTACCCCGCACCACAGAATGTCACGGGCGTGAGCCCGGTAGCACAAAATTTGTGCTACCGGGTGAGCCTGTGGTGCGGGGTTTACCCGACCACAAAATTTTACAACAACAATGGCCGGCGGATTTTGTCGGTTTTTATTGCGGCTTGACATCAACCATGCCCAGGGTTTTTGACTTGGCAACTTTTTATCAAAAAGAAAATGCGGTGACCATCGCCGGCGGCGACCACGCGGCACATCTGCCAGAAGAAGCGCTTGGCAGTGGTTTGGATATTGTGGTGCGCGGGGAAGGGGAATTCGCAATTGTTGAAATAATCAAAGCGATAAAAAATGGCACCGGTTTGGGGAGGATCGCCGGAATTTCTTGGCAAAATAATGGCAAAATTTTTCACAATCCACCAAAAGCTTTGCAAATACCGGATTTAACCGATTTGCCCTATCCGGATTTTGGTCTGTTGCGCTTTGCCAGAAAAATGATTCTTTACCCCATTAACCGAACCCGCGGCTGTTCGCGCCGCTGCGAATTTTGCACGGTTAAAAGGCAGCCGCGCTGGGCCAATCCGGAGAAAGCGGTTGAGGAAATTGCTTGGCTAGTTCAGACCAAAAAAGCCAGATATTTTTTTATTGTGGACGACCGCTTGAACGAAGACGACGAAGGGACGAGGAAATTTTTTGAATTGATAATAAAAGCCAAAGAAGAGGGCTGGCTGCCCAAAAACACATCGTTTAGTGTTCAAATCCGGCTGGAAGCGGCGCGGGAGGAAGAACTTTTAAAATTGATGCGTCGGGCGGGAGTGTCAATGGTTTGTATCGGTTATGAATCGCCGATTGCCGAGGAGCTGAAGGCCATGAAAAAAGGAATTAAGCCCGAAGATATGGTTGGCTATACCAAAGTTTTCAAACGCCTGGGTTTCTGGGTTCACGCTATGTTTATTTTTGGTTATCCGACGCAAAGCGCAGTTGAAAGCGTAAAAATGAGCGCGGCGGAAAAAGTGAAAGAGTTTAAAAAATTTATGCGCCAAGCCAAGCCAGACACCATTCAGGTGCTTTTGGCCACGCCGATTCCGGGCACCGAGCTTTACGCGCGGCTAGAAAAGCAAGGCAGAATTTTTCCGAGAAACCTGATTGGCTGGGAAAATTACGACGGCGGGCACCTCTGTTTTAAACCAGACGAACCAATGACGGCCGAAGAAGTGCAGCGCGCCTCTATCGCTATTATGAAGTGGTTTTATTCGGGCTGGAATTTCTGGAAAATACCGCTTTTAATTTTGTCATTTCCGTTTATTGTGCCTTTCAGTTTTAGTTTTTGGAGCCGCCGCTGGCGCAATTCTCTTTGGGGCTATGCGGGTTACCTGATTATTAAAAAATGGTTGAAACTAAACAAGCAGAGCCAGTGGTTGGAGCGTTTGTCTTTAGCGCAGAAAAGAACAATAATTAACCAAATTTAGTCCTTTAAGGAGGGCGACATGAAATACAATAAATTAGTTAGAGATAGAATTCCTGAGATTATTAAGCGGCAAGGAGGAAAAGCGATTGTTCACATTGCCAGCAGAAAAGAGTATTGGCAGAAGCTAAAAAAGAAACTAGTTGAGGAAGCAATTGAATTTGTTGAAAAGGAAAGCCCAGAGGAAATCTCCGATATCTTGGAAGTCGTTGATGCTATCTGTGTCTTCAAAAGGTTTGATAAAAAAGAATTATGGAAAGTTCAACGTAGAAGAGCCAAAGAAAGAGGCGTATTCAAGAAAAGAATTATTTTGGAGGAGTCGTAAAAATTACAGGAGCGGCAGCGATGCCGCCTTTTTATCCCGCACCTTTTTTAAAGACCCCATCCCGCTCAGCGGGGCTGTAGTTGGGTTAGCCCCTTAGGCGAGCAGCGGCTGAGTCTAAAACTCCGCTGCGAGCCCCGCACCTTTCCTATAAATCCAGCACCTTCCTGCGGGGTATTCTGGAAGGTGCTGGATAAAAAATCGGGATTATACCATAATTATTTATCACGCACCCAGTTTGGGTGCTTGATTTAGTGATACCTCCGTGTTTTGGGGGAAAGGTGCGGGGCGAGCAAAAGGTGCGGGATTTATTTTTTGTGATATTATAAATACGATGATGTCAGTTTTAAATCAACAAAATTTTTACTGGACCGAACACGCCAAGATAAAAATGCGCCAATACCGGCTGTCCGAAAGCCGCGTTAAGCGCGTGCTGCGCTTTCCCAAACGCCTGGAAGTCGGCGTGGCGCCAGAGACAGTGGCCGGTATGCAGCCGGCCGGCTCAAAGAAACATCCCTATGAGATTTGGGTGATGTGGACAAATAGCAAGTCGCCAATAGCCAATAGCAAAGCGAAATTCAACGCGAGGCAAAAAACTACAATAATCAGCACCTGGCGGTATCCGGGAATCAGTCCGGTTCACGAGCCGCCGCCGATTCCGGAGGACGTTTGGGAGATGGTGCGAAAAATGAAAATATAGAACTTGTGACAATTCTGATTTTTAGGTAAAATAAGATTAAACGTATGTTGGACATAAAATTCATCCGTGAAAATAAGGAAGCGGTTAAAGATGCGGTCAGAAAGAAGTATCTCAAGGTTGATATTGAGCGGCTTTTGGCGTTGGACGAGAAACGCCGCGAGTTAATTCAAAAATCAGAAGCTATCAAGGCCGAGCAAAACAAACTTTCCGAAAAACTGGCCAAAGAAAAAAATGAAACAGATTTAGTAAAATCAAGAGAATTGAAGGACAAGTTTAAGGAGCTGGAAAGAGAATTGAGCGGCGTGGAAGAAGAATATGATGCGCTGATGTGGCTGGTGCCCAATATTTTTTCTTCCGATACACCCGTTGGGCCGGACGATTCAGCCAATAAAGAATTGACCAGGTGGGGCGAGCCGCCGAAATTTAATTTTGAAATTAGAGATCATATTAAAATCGGTAAGAATTTGGATATTATTGATACAGAAACAGGCGTTAAGGTTTCCGGCTTCCGGGGCTATTATTTGAAAAACGAAGGAGCAATTTTGCATCTGGCCCTGCTTTGGTATTGCTGGCAGAAAATTATCAAGAGCGGTTTTAAGCCGCTAATTGGGCCGACTTTGGTAAAAGATTTTGTTTTGCTGGGCAGCGGGCATTTTCCTTTCGGCAAAGATGAGGTTTATCAAATTGGCAATCCGGGCAGATTAGCCAGTGGCGAAGCAATCGGCGAGCCGCTGTATTTAGCCGGCACTGCCGAGCCGACGCTGCTGGCTTATTTTTCAGATAGAATTTTATCCGAAAAAGATTTACCGATTAAAGTTTGCGGCTTTTCCCAGTGCTATCGTTCGGAAGCCGGCAGTTACGGCAAAGACACGCGGGGATTGTATCGGTTGCATGAATTTAGCAAAGTGGAACAGGTGATTTTGTGTCAAAACAATTTAGCCGAATCCGGCAAGTGGTTAGAAGAAATGCTTCATATTTCCGAAGAGATTTTGCGGGATTTGAAATTACCCTATCGCGTGGTGCAAAATAGCACTGGCGATATGGGCGCGGGAAAATATAAAATGTACGACATTGAAACCTGGATGCCCGGCCGGGGAAAATACGGCGAAACGCATTCCGATTCCAATTTGACCGATTGGCAGGCGCGGCGGCTGAATATCAAATATAAAACAGGCAGCGGTGAGGTGAAATTTGTCCACACCCTAAACAACACCGTCATCGCTTCACCCCGAATTTTGATTGCGATTTTGGAAAACTATCAGCAAAAAGACGGGTCGGTGGAGGTGCCGAAAGTTTTGCGCGATTGGTGCGGGTTTAGAAAAATTAAAGCGAGAAAATAAAATAGGGGTCGCTGAAATAAGACCCCTATTGATGTATAACGGAGTGTTATTCCTCCGCAGTTTCTACTTGTAAGAAAGAGCTGATCCCGAGTTCGACTAATGGTATAGTCATTTCAACGCCCTCCATGGCAGGCTTGATGTTATCTAATAGTTTCTCTTTTTTATCATATTTTTTTTCCAAACATCTTCTTAAGAATTCAAGGCCTGCCTTCAGCCTAAGGATATGGGCACCTAGGGTTGCACTCGCACTTGTCGGCGGCATAGCCTCATAGCCCAAATTAATGGCGTAGACTATATTGACTAATTGGGATGCTGCCACTGCGTACTTCTCTTCTTTTATAAAATTGAGCGCCTCTTCCTGATAATTATTGATGCCGTTTCTGATGTGTTCTGCCCAATTTGTGCTCATAGTACTCTCTCCTTTCATCATTTACGGTGTGATAAGAACATATTATTTTTAGCATAAAATTAAGTTTAAGTCAATGAAAATAAAAATTGCTCTTCTTCTTGGCGGTTTTTCCGCCGAGCGGGAGATATCGTTTAAAACCGGCAAAATGATTGCCAAAAATCTTGATAAGAAGAAATATCAAGTTTTTTTGTTTGATCCAAAAGAGAATTTGGAAGAATTTATTGCTCGGGTAAAACAAAAAAAATTTGACGTAGTCTTCCCCGCGCTTCATGGGCCGCTGGGCGAAGACGGGACGATTCAGGGATTATTAGAATTGTTTGACGTGCCCTACGTTTTTTCCGGCGTTTTGGCTTCGGCTTTGGCGATGGATAAAGTAATGACCAAAAAGATTTTAGAAACGGAAAAGATTTTGATGCCACGCCACGTTATTTTGGGAAAAAACTATCGCCAAAGCGATTTGAAAAAAATAAAATTGCCGGCGGTGGTTAAACCGGTTGATCAGGGTTCTTCGGTCGGGACTTTTATTGTTAAAACCGAGGATGAGTTAAAAAATGCGATTAAAGAGGCTTTTAAATTTGGTCCTAAAATAATGATTGAGGAATTTATTGACGGCAAAGAAATTACCGCCGCCGTTTTGGGTAATGCCAAGCCGCGCGCCCTGCCTTTAATTGAAATTCGGCCTAAAATTTCTCATTTTTTTGACTATCGCGCCAAGTATGAAGTTGGCGGCTCGGAAGAAATTTGTCCGGCGCCCATCAGTAAAAATTTAACAAAAAAATTTCAGCAGATTGCGGTAAAAATTCATCAAGTTTTGGGCTGTCGGGGGGTGACGCGCTCGGATTTTATTTTAAAAAACAACAAGCCCTATTTTTTGGAAATCAATACGATTCCCGGTATGACCGAAACCAGTCTGGTGCCGCAAGCGGCCGCCAAAGCGGGAATATCCTTTCCGAAATTATTGGATAAATTAATTGAACTGGCGCTGGAGAAATAGATTGAATTTGCCGCTTTTTTGCCGCCAAAAAAGCGGCGGAAAAAACCGCCGCGCAGGCATAAAATTTTGAGAAAATCTGGCTCGCTGCACGTAAAAATTTACTATCCACAACGCCCCGACCTGACGGTCGGGGCCCCACCACAGCACGTAAATTTTTACCTTCCGCTCGCCACGATTTTCTAACAAAATTTTTGCCAAGCGCGGGAAACGAAAAATTTCTATGCGTTTGAATCGCCGGAAAAAAATTTGCTATCCGGTTTTTGCCACTTTTAAAGAAGAAAAACCTCCCAAAAAAGCGAGGAAAAAAATTAGTTGGAAAATCTGGCTTTGGGGAGGAATTTTTATTTTGGTTTTGGGCACTGTGATTTATTTAGCTTTTTGGGCGCCGTTTTTCAAGATTAAAGAAATTAAAGTCAGCGGCGCCAATTTTGTTTCGGCGGCGGAGATTGAGGCAGCGGTGAGGGCACTGGGCCGGCAGAAATTTTTAAAGATAATTCCGCAAGATACTCTTTTTGCCCTATCGGGCAAAAAAATAGAAAATAAAATTTTAACTGGCTTCCCGGCTTTGCGGGAAGTAAAAGTCAAAAAAATTCCGTTTGATAAAATTGAAATTTCGGTTAAAGAAAGAGAGTCGGCGGCGATTTGGTGCCGAACAAAAGCTGAGCCGATTTTGGCGCCGGTGCCGGCCGATTTTGCCACCAGCACCGCGGCGGTTCAAAAAAAACCACCGCCCCAAAGCGAGCAGTGTTTTTTTATTGATGAGGAGGGCATCGCTTTCCGCCAGGCGCCGGAAATTTCCGGGACGCTGGCCACCACTTTTTACGGTTCATCGGCCCAGGCGACGGTTTTGGGAAATCAAGCGGTGGCTTCCTCAACCATAGCTTTCGCCAAGCAACTTAAAAAAGCGGCTAGAGAAATCGGATTAGAAATTACCGTTTTTTTGTCCGAAGACCAGGTCTCACAGGATTTGTCGGTTTTGACGTCCGATGGCTGGTGGATTTATTTTGACGTCAACCGCTCGGCCAAAGCGCAGATGAATATTTTGGATTCTTTATTGAATGAGGAAATTAAAGGTAAAAGAGTCAATTTGCAGTATGTTGATTTGAGAATAGCCAATAGAATTTATTATAAATGATTTTCTCGTTACTTTTCTGGCAGCCCCAGTACTAGAGTATAGCTCAGTACGGGGTAAACAGAAAAGCATGTCCCGTACCAATCGCCGTAGGCGATTTGGTGCGGGATAACCAAAAGACTGCGCCCGAGCGTCAAAAATAGAGAAAATAGGTCTCGCCTCACGATAAAAATTGCTATCCACAACGTCCCGACCTCACGGTCGGGGCCCCACCAGAGCACGCAATTTTTATCCTTCGGCTCGGCTCGATTTTCTGACTATTTTCGCGCTATGGGCGAGAAAATTCAAAAAATCCCAGCTTGGTCTAAATTTAGGCAAAATTTTTACATGGGTGGTTTATTAGAAAAATTTTAATCCCCGCGCAGAGTTTTCTGGCGGGGATTTACTGTATATCTAAAAGTTATTAATTCGCAATTTGCGGATTGACAATCATTCGCGGATTCGCATTATATTTTGTCAAACGAATGCGGCGGACCCCGTTAGAAATTCAACGGGACTCATTTTTTTTCTGATATAAATTAGCGAATCCGCCTGCGGCTTTGGCTGGAGTTTCAGTGTTTCTGATATAAAATTTCTAACGGGGCGGAATATAGTAGACAAATATTGAGTAGCCAATGGTGGCAACCGGTTTGAATTTATCAAGCCAGTCGTAATAGCCGGTCGTTTCTTTGAATCCGGCAACCGCTTTGCCCCGGCCGCCTTGCAAAAAAGTGGCCGAAACCGCCAGCCATCCACCCGTGGCATTTAAATCTTTTGGCGAGCGGGTGCCCCACCAAGGCAGAAATTTATTTCCTAAATAATAAGAAGCAACCGCCCCGCCGAAATAATCAACGTAAATTTTATCAACGCCATTATCATCAGTCCATTTGGCCAATCTTTTTAAATCCTGCCCCCAGTCAAGATTGGAATCAGTCACGTAGATATATCCTTGGCTTGGGCCGCCGGTCAGTTCGTTGAAATAAGCCAAAAATGACGGGTAAATAGAAACGACGCTGACTGTCTGCCAGCCGATTAAAATTATCAGCAGAAGATATTTGGCGATAGCACCGCTAAATTTTTGGAAAAAGCGGCCGGCCAGACTCAATCCGGTGTAAACTTCCTCTTCATTTTTAATTTTGAGCCAATAGGCAATTTGGCCGGAAACTAAAATAAAAACAAAAGGGAAAGTCGGCAGGATGTGGCGCACGCCGATGTTGAGCGGCGAGCGGATGCTGAAACCCCAATAAAGCGCAATAAAAGCCAGCATCGTCAGCTCGGCCAGATGATTGGTCCAAAATATCCGGAAATTCAGAGGTTTAAAAAGTTTCTGTTTGACAAAAGCGATTAATGCCAAAAACACGGCGATAATCGTTAGAATATGAAGCGTCAGCGTTTCTTTGAGCAGATACATCAGGGGAAAATAAACTTTGGAGCCAACAGCCGAAACCTCGCCTAAAAAATAAGTGGTGTTGCCGCCGGCGGAACGCTGCAAGACCATGGCTAGTCCCAGGCCATATTGGGCCAGCGCTCGCCAGATTGGTATGCCTGCCAAAAAATAAATTAAATTTGCAATCGGCCTTATGCCAAACGAGGATAAAATAAATTTAGCATCTTGCTGTTGTCGTTCAATGGGATAATTTATTGTATGAAAAACATATACCGGCCAGACAATTATCACGTAACCCGCCGTCATTAAAATAATGAGGCCTCCCAAATATTTCCAAATATTTTTCCAAACAACCGACCAGAATTTTTCTTTCCGGGATTGTAAATAAATCCAGACCAGCGTGATGAAAATAAATAGCGGGATGAGCAAAAAAACGGAAAATTTTGCCAATTGCGCCGCTCCGAATACTAAACCGGCGACAATCAAGTTTTTTTTGTTGGGATTTTTTAACCAGCGGACAAAATAATAGCTGGCAATGAAGATGGCGGCAGCCGCGGCGACATCGGTGGTCACAAACCGGCCGTGAGCCAAAAAGGTGGGCGATAAGCTGTAGAAAAACAATGCCAACAGCGCGGCGCCCTGGCCGAAAAGTTCGCGCGCCCACTTAAAAACATAAATGCCCAAGAGCAGCAAAATTAAAAGCATCGGCAGCCGGCCCAAAAACAGCATCAAGTCGGCGTTGTTGCCTTCGCGATACATAAAATCAAAACCAAAATCCCATTGACCGTTGATATCAGTTTTCCAGGCAGGAATTTGATAAGGAAAATTTATTGGCTGTCCGGTGATTTTAGAATAAAGCCAGACCAGGCCCCCGGCTAAATCTTTTATTAGCGGCGGGTGTTCCGGGTTAAGCCGCATGTCTTGTTGGGAAATGTAAGAATAACCCGCCGGCAGATGGGCCACTTCGTCCATAATGGCGGAATCGCCCAGGAGGCTGAAAAACGCTAAGCCCAGCATCAGGGTTAGCAGAAAGGCGGCTATGAGATAAGTTATTTTATTCATAGGACTTTTTGCGAAATAATTTTTCGCCAGGATTGGAGACGGCGGCGGGAAATGGCGCGGTGGCGCCATTTCCCGC
>Ga0315284_10001138_pt1 | contig 37581 bp, 29 predicted proteins | sample YL17G09_16_MG_FD_203696 | JGI IMG/M metagenome (GOLD analysis project Ga0315284, IMG submission 203696) | Sediment microbial communities from Yellowstone Lake, YNP, Wyoming, USA - YL17G09_16 | ecosystem: Environmental > Aquatic > Freshwater > Lake > Sediment | place: USA: Wyoming | collected...
CCTCGGCCGCCTCTTCCAGGCGGCCGGCCTCCCAGGCGGTCAGGCCCAGTTTGACCTGGGCCTTGACGTAGGCCGGGTTGACCGCGACCGCCGCCCGGAACTCGGCCAGGGCCTCCTCGGTCCGGCCGGCGCTCTTCAGGAGCAGGCCGTACCGGTAGCGGTAGTCGGGGAAGTCCGGGTGCTCGGCGACGGCGGCCGCATGGCCCCTGAGTTCCGAACTCAACACCTCTTCCGGGTCGAGGCCGTCAACGATGCCGCCGAGCGCGGCGCCCGGCACGCCGAGGGCGCGGCCGACGGCCTCCGACGCCGCCGCCCTGAGCATCACCCGCGACACCTCGCGGTAAAGAGCGGCGGAGTTGGGTGCGATGCGCGAGGCCATCTCGACCGCCTCGTCGGCCTCCTCCTGACGCCCCAACTGGCGATACGCCACCGCCAGGCCGGCGTACGCCTCCAGGTAACTGTCGTTGACGCGGATCGCCCGGTTGTAATGATGGACCGCCTCGTCAGCCCGGCCGAGTTCAACGAGCACCTGGCCCCTCAGGCCAAGGGCGTCCAGGTACCGCGGGTTGATCTTCACGGCCTGCTGGAGATGATAGTCGGCGGTCTCGATGTCACCGACCTTCACCAGGAGCCGCGCCGCACGGTAGTGCATGTCCGGATAGTCGGGATGCACGTCGAGAACGCGACGGATTTCGTCGAGGGCCTCCTCGAGCATGTCCTGCTCTTCGAGGCAGTCGGCCAACTGGCAGTGGGCCTCCCAGTTGTCGGGCTCGATCAGGAGGGCCTCCTGGTACTCGGCGACGGCGGCCTGGGGGTCGCCCTGGCGCACCAGGAGCGACGCCAGGTTCATCCGCGTCTCGAAGTTGCCGGGATCGTCGCGCTTGAGGCTGGCGTAATGGCCGGCGGCCGCCCCGAGGCTGCCGGCCACGAGTTCCAGCGCGGCCAGCCGCTGCCGAGACGCCGTGTGATGGGGATCGGCCGCCAGCGCCGTCCGGTAGGCCTCGATCGCCTGCTCGGTGGATCCGGCCCGTTCGTGGAGTTGACCTATGACGTAACGCACCGTGGCGGCAAGGCCCGGCCTCGCGGCAACCGGACCAAGCACTTCGATCGCGCCGGGGGCGTTGCCGAGGTCGCTGACGGCGGCGGCCAGGGCGACGCGGGCATCGTCCAGTTCCGGGTCCAGCCGAACGGCCGCCTCGAGCGCCTGCCTGGCGGAGGCCAGCCGCCCGAGTTCCATCTGTTTCAGGCCGAGCGCCAGTTGCAGGTCCGCCCGCCGCGGCGCCGCCTGGACCCGCTCTCTGAGGACCTCCAGCGGTTCGTCCTCCGCGGCCTTCAGGAACTTGCTCAGGTACCCCGTGAAGTCGCCGGTCAGGCCTTTGCCGAGGAGCCGCAGGAGGTAACTCAAGGCCGGCCTCCTTGGGTCCCGGCCGCGGCGCCGACCGCCGCCAGCCCCAACCGCGCCTCCTCGCAGCCGGCGTCCAACTCGAGGGCCTTCCGATACGCCTCGGCCGCCTGCTCGCGCCGCCCTTGCTCCGACAGGAGCCGCCCGAGGTTGACATGCGCGTCGAGCCAGCCCGGGCGAAGTTCGGTGACGCGGCGGCACCGCTCGGCCGCCAGGTCGCGCCGGCCCTGCTTCTCATAGAGCCGCATCGCCAGCAGCGCCGCCTCGGCATACCGGGGGTTCAGCGCGAGGGCCTTCTCGGCGGTGCGGATCGCCGTCTCGATCTGCCCGAGCGCGTCGGCCACCAGGCTGAGGCCGAAATAGAGGTCTGCGTACGACGGATGCTGGTCAACCAGCCGCCTGAGCGCCCGCCGCACGGCCAGCAGCGTCTCCCTCGGCGGCTGCGGACCCCCGCCCTTCAGGGGCAGAAAAGCCTCGGCGAGTTCCGGGTCGCGCGTGATGAGATTCTCGATGAGTGCGGTGCGCGGCGAGAATTTCGGAGGGCGCCGTTCGGCCCGGATGCCCTGCTCGGCCAGCGCGCGGTCGGCCAAGCGCATGAGGCCGTCGAGTTCCGTGGCCTTGCCGCCCTGGCCGTCTCCTTCAACCGGAGCGTGCAGGCCGGCGAGCGCCACCGCCTGCCGCAGCGACCCTGCCGCCACGGCCGTCTTTCCTGCCATGCCCTGGGCCAGCGCGAGGTCCCGCAGGTACTGGGAGTTGCCGGGTTCCTGCTCGGCGGCCTTCGCCAGGTACCTTTCGGCCCGCTCGGCCTGGCCCGCCATGGCAAGCACCAGGCCCAGCATGTGCTCGAGCGGCGCGGTCCTCTCGGCGCGGGCCAGCCCCTCCCGGAGCACGTCGCGGGCCTGGACGAAAAATCCTTCGCGGCTCAGGAAGGCCGCTAAGCGGAGATACCCCTCATCGCAGGCCGGCTCCATCCGTATCCGGTCCCTCAATATCTCCTCGGCGCTGTAATCGTGACGTTTCTGCATCCGCCGTCCTTTCGGGCCGGGAGCACGGGACCCCGTCCTCTCTTACATCACGGGACGACCATCGCAGCGAAGCCCGCCTGGTTGACGCGCTGGGCGAGGGCCTCGGCCTCGCCATAGGTCCTTGCCCTGCCGACGCGGACCGCATGGAGGCTCTGGCGGTCCTGTGTCACGGTGTCCACTTCGGGCTGGAACCCCGCCTGCCGGAGTCGGCCGGCCTCCTGTTGCGCGCGGGCCTCCGACGCGTACGCGCCGGTCTGAATTGAGAAGCGGCCCGCCCGGTAGCGTCGGGCGGCTTCCTCACCGGCGGGGGTGTTCGGCTCGTGCTTGAGGATCCAGGCGAGGTACCCGTCGGCGGCCGCCCAATCGCCGGTCCGCTGGAGGCTGGTCGCCAGCCTGAGGTAGACGCGGCCGAGTTGGAGTTCATCGGCGGGGTTCGCGAGCGACGCATTGTAGGCCGCAATGGCCTGGCGGTCGGTCCCGTCCTCGAAATAGACGTTGCCCATCGCCGCGTAGGCGAGCGACCGGATCGCCGGATGCGGGTTGGAGACCGTCGCCGTCGAGAAGTCGCCAACCGCCTCGGCCCGGCGGTTCAGCCGGACGCGGGCCAGCCCCCGGTAGTAATACGCCTCGCTCCGGTGAGGCGAGTCCCGGTTCGTGGCCAGGTAGTCGGTGAAACCGTCGTTCGCCGCCTGCCAGTAACCCGACTGGTACGCGCGGTACCCCATGTCGAAAAACCGCTCGTCCCCGGAGGTCGGTCGCACCCCAGCCGATTGGCACCCGGCTGCGGCCGCAGCCCAGAGAATCGCTAAGACCATGGCCCTGTGCATCGTGCCTGGTTCCTCGCTGTCGCCGGTCGGGCGTCGCGCGGACTGCCGATTCGGGCGGAACCCCTTCGCCAGCCTGAATATCGGCCCCGGCGCACCATCCGCTTGAGGCAAAACGCACGCCGGACGAGACTTATCGGACGCACCACGACAAGAAAAAAGTTCACCGCAGAGACCGCAGAGATCGCAGAGAAGGCTTTTGCAGAGAAGGCCTTTTTTTGAGATTAAACTTCTTTTCTCTGCGGTCTCTGCGATCTCTGCGGTGAAATGTTGTCTTAGAGGTGCAGGCGGTCGCGGACGTAGGCGAGCACGCCCTCGGCGGGAATGCGTTCCTGCTTCATCGAGTCGCGGTCGCGGATCGTGACCGTCCCGTCGGCCGCCGTCTGGCCATCCACGGTGACGCAGAACGGCGTCCCGGCCTCGTCCTGGCGGCGATAGCGGCGGCCGATCGCGCTCTTCTCATCATAGAACGCCGCCAGGTGCTGCCGCACGTCCTCGTAGATGGCGTGGGCCTTCTCGGGCATGCCGTCCTTCTTGACCAGCGGGAAGACGGCCACCTTGACGGGCGCAAGTCGCGGGTGGAACCGGAGGACGACCCGCTTCTGCGGATTGCCCTTTTCATCGGGGGCCTCGTCCTCGTCGTACGCCTCGCAAAGGAACGCGAGGGTCGCCCGGTCCACACCGCCCGAGGGCTCGATCACGTACGGGAGGAACCGCTCCTTGGTCTCGTCGTCGAACCAGGTCATGTCGCGGCCGGAGAACTGTTGGTGCTGCTTGAGGTCGAAGTCGGTCCGGTTGGCGACGCCTTCGAGTTCCGAGACGCCGAACGGGAAGGCGTACTCGATGTCGGCGCAGGCGGCGGCATAGTGGGCGAGTTCGTCCTTGGTGTGGTCGCGCAGGCGGAGGCGGTCGGACTTGAGGCCCAGGCCGACGTACCACTTGAACCTCGCCTCGCGCCAGTAGGCGTACCACTTCGGGGCCTCTTCGGGGCGACAGAAGAACTCAATCTCCATCTGCTCGAACTCGCGGGAGCGGAAGGTGAAGTTCCGGGGGTTGATCTCGTTTCGGAACGCCTTGCCGATCTGGGCGATGCCGAACGGGAGTTTGATGCGGGTCGTGTCAACGACGTTCTTGAAGTTGGCGAAGATGCCCTGGGCCGTTTCGGGCCGGAGGTAGGCGCGGGAGGACGAATCCTCCATCGCCCCGATGTTTGTGGGCAGCATGAGATTGAAATTACGCGCCTCGGTCAACCGCCCACCGCATGAGGGACAGCAATAGGTCTCGCCAACCACCCCCGGCCCCAGTAAGTATGCTCTGTTGCCATCTACTGCGCATTTTGTGGGCGGTGCAATGCTTCCTTGCTCAGTGACGCTTACTATCTTCGCTCGCTTTGAGCCAAGAAGTCTCCGTACGATAGTCTGAAGTTCCTCGTCAGTAGTGCCAGGGGGTTCCAAGAACCTTGTGCCTGTGCTCCTGGCCTCCCCCGTCTGAACGAGGTTATCGTACGTGCCCACCTCAGGAGGGCTGTCGAGATCGGCTAAGCCTGGGGAGATTTCGTATATTTCAACAAAGGAAAAAAGGTCTGCCCGATATCGTGAGTTGCACTGCCTGCAATCCACCATGGGATCGGTGAACCCCGCCAGGTGTCCGCTGGCCTCCCAGACCTTCGGGTTCATGATGATGGCGGAGTCCAGGCCGACCATGTCGTCGCGGCTGCGGACGATGTCGTGCCACCAGGCGTCCTTGAGGTTGCGCTTCAGTTCCACGCCCAGCGGGCCGTAGTCCCAGAAGCCGTTCAGACCGCCGTAGATCTCGCTGCCTGGGTAGATGAACCCGCGGCGCTTCGCCAGCGAGACGATCCGTTCCATGAGGTCCTGGTCGGGTGACATGACAACTCCAGTCTAAAGTCCAAAGTCCAAGGTCAAAAACAACGCGCGGCGCAAGCGCCGCAGCTAAACGCGGCAGGTGGGCGCGTCGGCCCGGCACGACATTACGGCGTGCTTCCGCGCGCCGCTCGTTAAAGGATTGGCCACGCCCGCCGCCTTCCGGTTTCCGCTTTCCGGTTTCGGAGCAGCCAAGCAAAGCGAGCATAATAGCCGCCTGCGAGATGCCGGTCAACGCTTTTGCAGGCGGCCGGAAACCCGAAAACGCAAGGTTTTGGCCTTTTTCGGCCCGAAAACGGCCGTTTTCGGCCATGGAGGGCTTGACTTAAGAGAGGACATGATGTATATTTGAGGGATTCTTGACCTCTGCGGAGGTCAGGATGAGGTTGACCACGGACGTGAGGGGTTCGGGTCATCGCTTTGTCGGGACTCTATCGAGACGACGTGCTGGATGAAGTTGCGCGCGCCAACGATATTGTCGCCGTCATTCAGGGGTACTTTCCCCTGAAGCGAGCGGGCAAGGACTTTAAGGCCCTTTGCCCGTTTCATCCCGAAAAGACCCCTTCCTTCACCGTCAGCCCCGCGAAGCAGATTTTCAAGTGCTTCGGGTGCGGGCGCGGCGGAAGCGTCTTCAACTTCATCATGCTGAAGGAGAACGTGACGTTTCCCGAGGCCGTCCGCGTCCTGGCCGAGCGGGCCGGCATCGAACTCAAGGACGATCCGGAGGCCCGGCAGCGGGCCTCGGCCAGGCAGCAGTTGCGGAAAGCCCTTGACTGGGCCGTCCGCTATTTCGAGGCGAACCTGCGGCACCCGGAGACGGGAAAGCCGGGACGCGAGTACCTGGCGGGCCGCGGGATCAGCCCCGAGATGATCCAGTCGTTCCGGGTCGGCTTTGCGCCGGAGGGGTGGGACAACCTCCTCGTGGCGGCTGAGAAGGCCGGCGCCCCGGCAGCGCTCCTGGACGCCGCCGGCCTCGTTGTGCGGCGCGACGACGGATCAGGGTATTACGACCGGTTCCGCAATCGGGTGATCTTTCCGATCCTCGATACGCTGAGCCGGCCCGTGGGGTTCGGCGGCAGGACGCTCGCCGACGATCCGGCTAAGTACTTGAACTCGCCGGAGACGGCGCTCTTTCGCAAGGCGGAGAACCTGTACGGCCTCCCGCAGGCCCGTGCGGCCATCGAGCAGGCCCATCGCGCGGTCGTCGTCGAGGGCTATACCGACGTCATCATGCCCCACCAGGTCGGCGCGACGAACGTCGTGGCGACGCTCGGCACCGCCCTGACGGTCGAGCACGTGCGCATCCTCAAGCGCTATGCCGACGAGGTGGTCCTGGTGTTCGACTCGGACCTCGCCGGGCGGCGGGCGGCGGACCGCGGCATGGAACTTTTCATGGCCGAGGACGTCCGAGTTACCGTGGCGGCACTGCCCGAGGGGAAGGACCCCTTCGACGTCTGCCGCGAAGAAGGGCTCGAAGCCTTCCGCGGCTACCTCGCGGCCGCCAAGGACGCCCTGGAATATACGTGGGACCTCGTGCGTAAGGAGTTCAAGGCGGCGGAGAGCCCTGCGGCCCAGCGGCGGGCGCTCCAGGCGATGCTCGAGCGGCTGGCCCAGACGCCCATCCTGCTGAGTCGCGAACCGAGCGTTCGGCGCGACCTCCTCGTGGGGCGCATCGGCACGGCCTTGGGCGTATCGGAGGAGGCGCTCCGGCGGGAACTCGCGCGCCTGAGGCGGCAGCCCGGCCGCTCCGCCGGAGGTCTGGAAGTCGGCGCGAACCTGCCCGACACGGCGACGCGCGGCCGGCGGTGGGCGGCCGAGCGGGACCTCCTGACGGCCCTGCTCCACCGGCCGTCGAAGGCCGCCGAGACGGCACTTAAACTGGCGCCGGAGACGCTCCAGACGGACGTGTTCCGGCGGCTGTACGAGGCGATCCACGCCACGGCGTCGCACAAGGACGGCGACATCGAAAGCATCGTGCGGCCCCTGGACGATCCGGACCTCAGCGCCGCAGCGATTGAACTGTACGAGCGAGGAGAGGCGATCGAGGCCTGCCGGGACGAGGCCGACACCGGCCCGGGACCGCTGGCCCGCCTGCTCGAAGAAGCGGTCGAGGCGATCGCCCGACTTGAGGACGAGGAGGCGTCGGCGGCCCACGGCCGGGCCGCACGCCAGGTCGAAGGAGACGATGGCCGGGCGCTCGGCGCGTTTGCCGAGGCCCGGAAGAAGCGCCAGGGGTTTCTGCCGCCTTCCGCCAAGCGGCGGACGGCGCCGGGAACCTGAAACGGGAGGCGTGTCCTCCCCGTGTGTGAGGCAACCATGGTTGAGTCGACAAACGAGCCGAGCAAGGACACCAACGAGACGCCGAAGATGCCGGTCGAGCGCGAGATCGGGGCCCTGGTCCAGATGGGCAAGGACCGGGGTTACCTGACCTACGAAGAGATGAACGACCGCCTGCCGGACGACTTGGTGAGCCCGGAGCGCCTCGACCGCATCCTGATGACCCTGGACGAACTCGGCATCGACCTCATTGATCAGACCGAGGTGGATCATCGCCAGGTCAAGGCCGGCCCGGAGGCGGGCGCCGGCCCGTGGGACACCGCCGATGCGAAGAACCGGGCAACCGCCCTGGCGGCGCCGACCGCGGCCGAAGCGCATCGGCGGATCGACGACCCCGTCCGCATGTACCTGACGCAGATGGGCGAGATCCCCCTGCTGACGCGCGACCAGGAAATCTACCTGGCGAAGCGGATCGAACTGACGCGCAAACACTTCCGCCGCAAGGTCCTCCAGAGCGACTTCGCCATCTCCAGCGCGGTCGAGGTCCTGCGGCAGGTCCAGGGCGGCGAACTTCCGTTCGACCGCACGATGAAGATCTGCATCTCGGAGAACCTGGCCAAGAACACGATCATCCGGCGGACCCCCGAGAACCTCCCGACGGCCGAAAAACTCCTGGAGGCCAACCGGCGGGACTATGAACCCATCGCGGCGGCGACCGACGAAACCCGCGAAGCGATCCAGAGACGGATGCGGTGCCGGCGACAGAAGTGCGTCCAACTCCTGGAGGAACTCAGCCTCCGGACCTCCAAGATCCAGGCGATCATGAAGAAACTCGTCAGCATCCACTACAAACTGCAGGAGACCGACCGGCGGCTGGAGGAACTCGGCGAAGGCGCCGACGACGCCGGCGAAATCTCCGCCCTGAAGGAGGAATGCGAAGGCCTCCAGCGCCTGGCCGGCGAGGACCGCACGGCCCTGGCCGACCGCGTCTCGCGGATCCTCAAGTGCTTCGGCGAGTACGAGGAGGCCAAGCGGAACCTCTCGGGCGGAAACCTCCGACTGGTCGTCTCGATCGCCAAGAAGTACCGGAACCGCGGCCTCTCGTTCCTCGACCTCATCCAGGAGGGCAACACCGGCCTGATGCGGGCCGTCGACAAGTACGAGTACCGGCGCGGCTACAAGTTCTCGACCTACGCGACGTGGTGGATCCGCCAGGCGATCACGCGGGCCATCGCCGACCAGGCCCGGACGATCCGCATCCCGGTCCACATGATCGAGACGATGTCGAAACTGCGGAACATCTCGAAGCAGTTCCTCCAGGAGACCGGCCGCGAGCCGACCATCGAGGAACTCGCGATCGAGGCGAGCCTGCCGGTCTCCGAGGTGCGGCGCGTCATGAAAATCAGCCGCCACCCGATCAGCCTGGACCGGCCCGTCGGCGAGAGCGAGGACTCCTACTTCGGCGACTTCATCGAGGACGAGACCGTCGAATCGCCCGTCACCGCAGCCACCCAGGAGATGCTCAAGTCGAAGATCGATCACGTCCTGAAGACGCTGACCTACCGCGAGCGAGAGATCATCAAACTCCGCTACGGCATCGGCGACGGCCAGACGTACACCCTGGAGGAGGTCGGGCGGATCTTCCGCGTGACCCGCGAGCGCGTCCGCCAGATCGAGGCCAAGGCGATCCGCAAACTCCAGCACCCCGTCCGGAGCCGCAAACTCGAAGGCTTCCTCGACGGCCGGCGCGAAGAGTCCCGGCAAGGGTGACCCAACAACCTTTGCCGCTCGAGGCGGGGACCCTCACCCCCGCCTCATTTTTTTTGTGCCGTGTTCTCGTGCCGTCGTGCCTCCGCGGCTTGGCCCCGGGGATTCGCTGCGCTCATCCGCCGGGCGTGAGGGATTCGCTGCGCTCACCCGCCGGGCGTGCCTGTGTGCCCTCGCCCCCACGCGGGTATTTTTTGGCTTGCAGGGAGGCGGAGGTTCTGCTAGAGTCCCTGTCTTCATACGTGCAGCGGGGATGGTCTGTGGCCGGTTCTCTGTAGCGGGGGTTCGTGTGCGGCCGGGAAAAGACGTTGCGTGGAGCGGCCCGGGGCCTATAGAATGGCGCGGAAGAAAAGGCATGAGATTCTATCTGGTTGATCGCATCCGGGAACTGAATCCGGGCAAGCGGATCGTCGCGATCAAGAATCTGAGCCTGGCGGAAGAGTACCTGGCGGACCATTTCCCGATGTATCCGGTGCTTCCGGGCGTGATGATGCTGGAAGCGCTGGTGCAGACGGCGGCGTGGCTGGTCTACGTCGAGACGGACTTCGCCCGGCCGCTGGTGCTGCTGAAGGAGGCCCGGAACGTCCGGTACGGCAACTTCCTTCGTCCGGGCGAGCAGATGGAGATGGAGGCGGAGGCCCTGGAGATCGGGCCGGAGTCGAGCCGCTTCAAGGTCCTCGGCCGGTGGGACGACCAGACGTGCGTCCAGGCGAGGATCGCCCTGGAACATCTGACCATCGCCCAGGAACATCCGGAACGGGCGGATCAGGACGAGGTCTTGAGGGAGCACTTAAGGCAGCGGTTTCGGTTGATCGGAGGTCCTCACGCACTGGCAGCAGCCGGCCAGGCACCCGCTTGACGGGCGGCCCCCTAGGGCCTGAGGACGGGGCACTCTTGGAGGTGAGACGAGATGGCTTTGAGCCGCGACGAGATCATGGAGAAGGTCCGAGAAGGACTCGTGGATGCCCTCGGGGTGGACGAGGACGAGGTGACCCCGGCGGCCCGCATCGGGGCGGATCTGGGGGCTGAGAGCATCGATTTCCTCGACATCGTCTTCCGGCTGGACAAGGCCTTCAACATCAAGATTCCGCGGGGAGACCTGTTCCCCGACAACATCCTCAACAGCGAGGAGTTTGTCCAGGACGGCAAACTCACCGAGAAAGGCCTTGCAGAACTCAAGGTCCGGATGCCGTACGCCGACCTCACGGAGTTCGAGAAAAATCCGAACGTGCAGGACATGGGCGACCTCTTTACGGTCAACATGATCGTCAACTACATCGAGGCGAAGTTGAACACCGGGAACGCTTGAACCGGTATCTGTCCCAAATAGCATGAGCCCTGCCGCCGGCAGCGGCCCGGTGAGCCGTAAGCCGCTTGTGAGGCTTGCGGCTTAAGGCCCAAGCACGGCCGGGCTCGGTTTTCACTGTCCTCGCGCAGGGGTCCGATCCGATGCGGTGGATCTGGATTGACAAGTTCGTCGAGTTCGAGAGCCGGAAGCGCGCCGTCGCCATCAAGAACGTGACGATGGCCGAGGATCATCTGCACGATCACTTTCCCGGCTGCCCGATCCACCCTCCGACGCTCATGATCGAGGGCATGGCACAGACGGCCGGCATCCTGGTCGGCGAGGCCTTGAAGTACGAGAAGAACGTCCTTTTGGCCAAGATCGTCAAGGCCCAGTTTCACGCCCACGTCGAACCGGGCGATCAGATTCGATTCGAGGCGTGGATCCTCGGAGAGGTGCAGCCCGAAGGCGCGTCCATCGAGGGCCGCATTACAAAGGATGGCCAACTCGTGGCCGAAATCGGCATCCTGTTTGCCCATCTCGACCGCGAGCGGGCCCTGGCGGAGGTCGGCCAGGAGAACTTCGTCTTCTCCGGCGAGATCCTGCGCGTCCTGCCCCGCCAGGCGCCCGAATGAGACTCGCCGGGACGCCGGTCCCGGCAACCGAAGCCTGGAGGAGAGGTTGGAAGCACGTATCGCCATCACGGGTCTCGGCATTGTGAGCCCATGCGGCACAGGGGTGGAGCCCCTGGCCAGTGCCGTCCGCGAAGGCCGATCGGCCATCGAGGTCATGACGCGCTTCCGGGGTACGACCCACCTCAGCCGGGTCGGCGGTCAGGTCAGCGACTTCGATCCCACCCTGGGCATCCGCAAGGACCAGAGCCGTTACATCAAGAAGAACATCAAGGTGATGGCCCTGGACATTCAGTTGGCCGTTGCCGCCGTCAACCAGGCCATCCTCGATTCCGGCCTCCCGATCGGCGATTTCGGCGCGAACGAACCCGTCCTGCCGACCATTGACCACACGCGGCTCGGCATGGTCTTCGGCACGAACTTCATCCCGACCGACCTGGAGGACCTCGCCCACCCGGTCCAGGTATCGCAGGAGCAGGGCCGGTTCACGCTCCACGCGTTCGGCACCCGTGGCATCCCCCAGATGTTCCCCCTGTGGCTCCTGAAGTACCTGCCGAACATGCACGCCTGTCACTCGAGCGTCCTATGGGACGCCCAGGGCCCGTCGAACTCGCTGACGTGCGGCGACGCCGGCGGGCTTCTGGCGATCGATGAGTGTACGCGGATCATCAATCGCGGCACGGCAGACATGATGCTCGGCGGAGGGGCCGAGAGCCGCGTCAGGACCTTCGCATTCCTGCGGCAGGACCTCCTGCGCCGGCTGACCAAAGGCGACGGCGACCCCGCTCGTGTCTGCCGTCCGTTCGATGTGGGCCGCACGGGTCCCGTCGCCGCCGAGGGCGCCGCCGTGGCGATGCTCGAGCGGTGGACCAGCGCCCTGGCGCGCGGAGCACGGATCTACGGCGAGGTCCTCGGCACGGGCGCCGCCGCGTTCACGGCGGGCGTGAGCACCTGCGACCCCGACGGCCGCGCGGTCGCCATCGCGGTCCGCAGCGCCCTTGGGGACGCCGGCGTCGGACCGGAAGACCTCGGGGCGGTCTATGCCCACGGCACGGCCCTCGACTTCCAGGATCAGAGCGAAGCCCGGGGCCTGGAGGCGGCCCTTGGAGACGCCGCGGCCTCAGTTCCGGTCACCGCCACCAAGGGCGTCACCGGAAACATGGGCGCCTCGAGCGGCGTCGCCGACCTGGCGGTGGCGCTCGTGCTGGGCAAGCAGGGCCTCATTCCGCCCATCCTCAATTGCGACCGGCCGGACCCGGAGGTTCGGCTGAATCTGGTGCGGGGCGAGGCGCGCCCCCTCCGCAAGGATCTGATCCTCGTCACGACCAATGCCGTCGGCGGGCAAGTCGCCGCCGCCGTGATCCGGGTGAACCGATAACAACAGAGGGACGGAAGGACGAAGGGACGGAGAAAATCGGAAACCGGAAATCGCTGATGCGCACGTTGACCCGTTTAGCCGCGAGCCGCCAGGCAAGCGCGTTGTTTTTGAACTTGGAACTTGGAACTTGGAACTTTCGGTAAGCGACCGATGAAGCGACGCGTCGTCATCACAGGGATGGGGGCGATCACCCCGCTGGGGCTGACGCCGGAGGAGACGTGGCAGAATCTCCTGGCGAGCAAGAGCGGGATCCGGCCAATCCGCATCTTCGAGGCTGAGACGTTCCCGACGACGTTCGCGGCCCAGGTGCCGGCCGAGTTCGACATCCGCCGGTACGTCCGGGATCCGTCGGCGGTCAAGATGGCCGGACGGAACGTTCTGTTCGCCCTGGCCGCCGCCAGGTCCGCCATGGACGACTCGGGCCTCGCGCCGGGCGATTACGACCCGTCGCGGTTCGGCATTTACCTGGGCAGCGGCGAAGGCGTCCTCGACTTCATGACCACCGCCTGGTGCATGAGCGACAGCATCGGCAAGGACGGCGACATCAACACCGCTCGGTTCGCCGAACTGGGTCTCGAACGGTTCGACCCCCGGCGGGAACTCGAGGTCGAGCCGCACCTCCCGGCAAGCCACATCGCCTGCGAACATGGGCTCTGCGGCCCGGCCTATTCGTGCCTGACGGCCTGTGCCGCCAGCACCCAGGCCACGGGCGAGGCCATGGAACTCATCCGGACCGGGCGGGCGGACCTGATGCTGACGGGTGGCACGCACTCGATGATCCATCCGTTGGGCATCGCCGGGTTCAACCTGCTGACGGCGCTGTCGGTCGAGCCGAAAGACCAACCGTGGAAGGCCAGTCGCCCGTTCGACCGGAACCGGGCCGGCTTCGTCCTCGGCGAGGGATCGACCGTCATGATCTTGGAAGAACTCGAGCACGCCCGCCGGCGCGGCGCCCGCATCTGGGCCGAACTCACCGGCTTCGGCTCCAGCGCCGACGCCTATCGCATGACCGACATTCAACCCGAAGGGCGCGGCGCCGCCGCCGCCATCCGCATGGCGCTCCAGGACGCCGCCGTCGGCCCGGAGGACATCGACTACATCAGCGCCCACGGCACCGGGACCCAGGAGAACGATCGCGTCGAGAGCCTCGCCGTCAAGGCGGTCTTCGGCGAGTTCGCTTACCGCGTCCCGATCTCGAGCGTCAAGAGCATGCTCGGCCACCTGATCGCCGCCGCGGGCGCCACCGAACTGATGACCTGCGTCCTGGCCATTCGGGACCAGATCGTGCCGCCCACCACCAACCTCGAGACGCCGGACCCCGACTGCGACCTCGATTACGTGCCGAACGTGGCCCGCAAGGTCAAGGTCGAGGTGTGTCTGTCCAACTCGTTCGGGTTCGGCGGCCAGAATGACGCACTGGTTGTCCGCCGGTACGTCGCCTGACCAAGGGCTTCCGGCGGGACGTATGGGGAGAAGCGATTGTGACAGCCGTCATCGCCTTGGCCAATCGAATGGTCCTCGCCAGCGCCGTTCTTACCGACCCGGGCTCCGGCGTCGGCCGCTGGGTAGCGGCCAACTGGCTGATGTTGCTCATCATGGTCGCCGTAGGCATCGTCCTTGCGATCGCCCTGACGATCCTGGCCAAGTGGTCACGCATCGCCATGAACATCTTCCTGGACAACACCATCACCGTAACGACCAACCTCCAGGACTACGAGCCGTCCACCGGCGAGATCGTCAGTTTCATGAGCCGCGACGGCCGCACCCTCAGGGGCATGTTCGTGGACCGGCCGCCGGGCCTGCCGGACCGCGGTACGGTCATTTTCTGCCACGAGTTCAGCAGCGACATGTTCAGCGCCGGCCGTTATGCCTGGCCGCTGGCGAGCGCAGGGTACACGGTGTTCACGTTTGATTTCCGGGGGCACGGCCGCAGTTCCAGCCCTCGGGGGTACGAGGTGCGCCACTGGCCGAGCCAGCACGAGGTAAACGACCTGCTGGCGGCGGTGGCGTTCGTCAAGACCCGACGCGACATCCGAAAGACCGGCCTTGGCATCCTCGGGGTCAGCCGGGGCGCCAGCGCCGCCTGCATCGCCGCCGTGCTGAACTCCGACATCCAATGCCTGGTCCTGGACAGTGTGTTCTCGACCGATTACCTCGTCGACCACATGATCCGGCGGTGGGCGACGATCTTCTCGCACATCGACCTGTCGGAAACCACCGAGCCGATCTTCTCCTGCCGCCTCGTCCGCGCCATCATGATGCTCTACGTCGAACTGAAACTGCGGTGCCGGTTCCCGAGCGCCCGGAAGGCCCTGGTGCGGCTCGACCAGGTGCCGGCGCTTTTCATCGCCGGCGAGCGCGACACGTATGTCCGGCCGGAGTACCAGCGCACGCTCTTCAACACCAAGGCCGGCGAAAAGGAAATGTGGGTCTGCCCGAACGCCAAGCATAACCAGGCCGTGGCGACCGACCCGAAGACCTATGCGGAAAAAATCCTGACCTTCTTCGGCAAGCATCTGAGCGCCGGCTCTGAAGCCGCCGAACAGTCCGAATCCGCAAGCGGACGGAAACAACGCCAGATGGCCGGCTAGGCTTTGTCTGATCAATCGGGCGTTGGCCCGAGGGCGAGCGAATTCGGCCCTGGCAAGGAGCCCGAAGCAGGCGATTCGCTTCTGAATCATCGATGCAGGGCGACGCCGCCAGGGGCGAATGCAGCCGCCCGAAGCCAGACCGATTCATCAGACACAGCCTAGGCGCTGGGCCCATGAAAACCGCACTCTCGATCCGACTGCGACGGCTCCTCTGGCTCCCCGTGCGCATCGAGGCCTACCGCCAGGTGGCGAAGTGGCTGAAGGCCGTTCGCCACTCCCGCCAGACACAGGCCCGGGTGCTTGAGGAACTCGTGGGCCTCGTGGCGGGCAGCGATTTCGCCCGCGACTACGGCCTCGATCGCGTCCGCACCATCGACGACCTGCGGGCCGCGATGCCCGTGGCCGGCTACGAGCGTGTCGCGCCTTACGTGAACCGCGTCATGGAGGGACACACCGAGGCCTTGTTCGCAGCCGGCACGCGGGTCCACATGTTCGCGATGACCAGCGGCACGACCGGGGCGCCGAAATTGATCCCGGTCACCAGCCAGTTGCTGGCGGCGTACCGGCTGGGCTGGCACGTGTGGGGCGTTCACGCGTATCACGACAACTGGGACGCGTTCGGCGCGAAACTGCTCCAGATCACCAGCCGCCCGGACGAGGAGCGATCGCCCTCGGGCCTGCCGGTCGGCGCGATGAGCGGCATGACCGCCCAGTCCCAGCGGTGGATCGTCCGCTGGCTTTATGCCCTTTCTCCGGAGGTCGGGTTCGCGGGCGACATCGAGACCAAGTATTACCTGGCCTGCCGGTTGGGCCTCGCGCACCAGCGGATCATGCCGCTCACGGCCAACCTGAGCACGCTGCTGGCCCTGGCGCAGGCCATGGACCGGCACAAGGAAGACCTCCTGCGGGACCTGGCGGACGGAACGCTCAAGAAGGGCTTGGCGCTGGAGCGCGGCCCGCGCGAGCGCATCGAGCGCCGCCTGAAGCCCAACCCCCGCCGCGCACGCGACCTCGAAGCCGCCGCCAAGGCGAGCGGGAACCTCTATCCGAAGGACGCCTGGGACCTGCCGCTCATCGGGACGTGGAAGGGCGGCACGCTCAGCCTCTACCTCAGGGAAATGCCGCACTACTGGGGCGACGCCCCCATTCGCGACATCGGCCTGATCGCCTCCGAAGGCCGGTTCAGCATCCCCCTCCAGACGGAGGGGTGCGAGGGCGCGCTGGAGGTGGCGGGCACGGTCTATGAGTTCATGCCGGAGTCGGAGGCCGGCAAGGAAAACCCCGAGACGCTCCTCCCCCACGAAACGGAGAGGGGCCAGCGCTATTTCCTCGTCCTGACGACTCCGAGCGGCCTGTTCCGGTACAACATCTCCGACGTCGTGGAGGTTGACTATTTCCTGGGCGAGGCGCCGGTCATCCGGTTCTTGAACAAAGGCCAGCACGTCTCGAACCTGACGGGCGAGAAGGTCACCGAGTTCCAGGCGGTCACTGCCGTCAACGGCGCGATCGGGCGCCTCGGCCTTCCGATCGGCAGTTATTGCCTGTGCCCGACCTGGGACACGACGCCCTATTACAGCCTGCTCGTGGAAGAGGGCGAGGTGAACGAGACGTCGGGGCCCGCGCTGGCCGCGGCGGTGGAGGCGGCCATTCAGGGGCTGAACGTCGAGTACCGGCAGAAACGGTCGAGTTCCCGCCTGGGACCCGTGCGGGTCCGGACGATCCCGGCCGGCTCGTGGAACGCCTACGATGAGGCGGCCATCCAGGCCGCCCGGGGGCGCGCTGACCAGTACAAGCACAAGTTCATCGCCGGCAGCCCGGACTTCGAGAAGACGTTCCGGACGATCGCCTCCTACGGACCCCGCGATGAAGAGGTGGCCCGGTGATGCGGCCCCTCGACCACGCTCGGGACCGCCCTGAGCCCGTCGAAGGGCGGCCCCTCGACCACGCTCGGGACCGCCCTGAGCCCGTCGAAGGGCGGCTGAAGGTCGTGGCGTGCGACGTGCTTCGCCGCGAGGTCTACTGGTGTGCCGCCCGGTCGCGCGAGACGGTTGAGGTCGTGCTGCTGCCCCAGGGCCTCCATGATAACAGCGACCTGTGCCGCGAGCGCCTCCAGCCCCTCGTCAACGAGGCCGACCCCGAGCAGTGCGACGCGGTCGTGTTGGGTTACGGGCTGTGCAACAACGCCCTGAACGGCCTGCGGGCCGGCCGCGTCCGCGTGGTAATACCCCGCGCGCACGACTGCATCACGCTGCTCCTCGGGTCGAAGGAGCGATACGCCGAACTCTTTGCGGCGCGCCCGGGAACCTACTGGTTTTCGAGCGGCTGGGTCGAGTGCAAGGACGGCCAGGGCGATCGCGCCCCGCCGATGGCGAAGAGCGGCCTCGGCCCCCGGCGCCTGGCGGCTGATTTCGACGAACTCGTCGCGCGGTACGGCCGTGAAAACGCCGAGTACCTGGCCGCCTTCATGGGCGCCTGGGAGCGGCACTACACCCACGGATGCCTGGTCGAGTTCGCCTTTGCCGAGGGCCTGGGCCTGCCGGAAAAGATTGAGCGCCTTTGCCGCCAGAAAGGGTGGGAGTTCGTCCGGGTGCAGGGCGACCTCTCGCTGATCCAGGACGGCCTCGACGGCCGGTGGGACCCGGACCGGTTCCTCGTCTTGGAACCCGGGCAGCGTGTCCGGGCGGAGTATGACGAGGGCATCATCGCGGCTGAGCCGCCTGCTGTTCTGCCGCGCCCCAGCGCAGAAACGAGGGCAACCCCATGAGCCAGATCCTGGACGTCATCCGCCTGCTCGGCCTGCCGCAGGCCGTGCGGGTGAAGAAGCGGTTCGACGAGGCCCTGCCGCACGTCCGCGGGTATGCCGTCTGCTCGTGTCTGTGGGCGCTCCTGGAGACGGGGGTCCTGGACCGCCTGCTGGGGGCCGAATCCCTCAGCGTCGACGCGCTCGTCGAGGAGTGCGGCTTGAATCGCCACGTCCTCGAGAGCATCTTCTCGTACATGGACGCGCTCGGCCTGGTCCGGGCCGAGGGCGGCAGCGTCCGGCCGATGCCGAAACTCGCGCGCCTGATGGCCGAGCCGCGCGGCTTCTTCGAATTGACCTATGCCTACGAGCCGGTCTTTGCACGCCTGGGCGACCTGCTGCGCGGCAAGGCGGCCTATCCGGCGGACGTCCAGCGGCGCGGCAAGTACGTCGGGCGAGGCAGCGGCCAATTGTGCCGCACACTCCCCTACCCCATCCTGGCCGACATGCTCCGCCGCCACGGGGCCAAACTGGTCCTGGACCTGGGGTGCGGCGACCTGGCCCTGTTGTTCTACCTGTGCGAGACGATGCCGGCGATCCGCGCCCTCGGCGTCGACGTCGATGCGCCGACCGTCGCGTACGCCAGGGAGGTTCTTGCGACGTCGCCCTTCGCCGATCGCATCGAGGTCCGGGCGGCCGACATGTTCAACCTCGAGGGCATCGCGCGCGAGCGGCCGGACGTCGACGCCATTACCGCCGTGGACACGTATCACGAGTACCTGACGCCCGATAGTTACGACACGGTCGCCGGGCTGCTTGCGAAACTGAAACAGGAGTTCCCGCGGGCGCTCCTCTACGTGGGCGAGTTCTGCAAGCAGCCGCACGAAAAACTCCGCCGCCAGCCGACCGCCTTCTGCGAACATCACCTGTACCACGACCTCACAAACCAGACGATCACCGACGCGGCGACCTGGCGCCGGATGTTCGCCGAGGCCGGCCTGGAGATCGTAGAAGAGAAGGTCTTCGACATCGTCGGGCACGGGTACTTCGTACTGAGATAAGGGGCTGAGGCCCAAGGGCCCGTTTCGCCGCCGCGCCCGCCACAGGCGGGTAAACTTGCGCGGCGCGGCCGTTCAAGGAGCGATGCGTGGCACGAGTTGCGATTTATGAGGCCGATTACGAGTCCGTCGAGGAGGCCGTCGAGCGGGCGTTCGACGATTTCGCGATGGACCTGAAGCAGAAGACCGTCCTCGTGAAGCCGAACATCATCGGCGCCGTCAAGGCCGAGCGGGCCGTCTGCACCCACCCGGCCGTCGTCCGGGCGACGATCCGGGCGCTCGACCGCCGCGGCGCCGGCCGCGTCATCGTCGGCGACAACTCCGGCATGCGAGCCTACGGCTCGAATGAACAGGCCGCGCGCGTCGCCGGCATCCTTGAGGCCTCGGATGGCCGGTACGTCAACCTGGGCGCTTCGCCGGTGGCGACGCCCGTGGAATCGAAGTTCGCCGACCGCCTCGCCTTCTCGAAGGTCGTGCTCGACGCCGACCTCGTGGTGAGCCTTCCGAAGATGAAGACCCACGTGGCCACGGGGATCACGGGGGCCGTGAAGAACACGTTCGGCCACCTGGTGGGCGGCGAGAAGACCGGCCTGCACCGCGCGGCCGTCGGAGCGGAGAACTTCGCCCAGGCCGTGCTGGACGTCTTCCGCGTCCGCAAGCCCGACCTTTCGATCCTGGACGGCGTCGTGGCGATGGAGGGCCAGGGGCCGTCGGGCGGCCAACTTCGCCAGGTCCGTCGCATCGTCGCCTCCAACGACGCCGTCGCCCTGGACACCGTGATGGCCTCGATGATGGGCGTCGAGCCCAAACGCATTCCGATGCTCCGCCTCGCCGGTGAGCAGGGCCTCGGGCCGGTGACCCTCAAAGAGATCCAGGTGGACGGCCCGTTCGAGGTCGTCGAGGATTTCAAGATCCCGGCGATCAGTCCCGGCCTGGGGACGTGGCTCGCGCGGCTCGGGGGGAACCTCGTCGTCGCGCAGCCGCGGGTCCGGCGCAACAAGTGCGTCAAGTGCGGGTCCTGCGCAATGGCGTGCCCGGTCGAAGCGATCACGATGACCGACGACGGGCCGCGCATCGCCTACAAGAAATGCATCTCCTGCTTCTGCTGCCACGAGATGTGCCGCTACGAGGCGATGGACCTGTCGCGGCGGATGCGGCTCTTGCAGTGGCTGAAGATCGTGCCGTAGCCCGGGACCGGCCCCCGCCGCCCCATTGCACCACACCCCTTAGTACTACAACGCTACCAGGCTGGCCACGCTTGCCGGTGCCGGCAGCCCAACGGGCTGCAAGAATATAGCCCAGGGCAACGCCCTGGGTAGATGAAACGACCGTTTTCACCAAAGAGCCCTGAAGGGGCGAAACAAGTGGCCGGTTGTGTTTTGTTGCGCCCTTACAGGGCTTGAACCTAAAAAAACCGGCCCGGATACCCAGGGCGTTGCCCTGGGCTGCTGTGTTTCAGCCCTTTGGGCTGAACGGCAACCGTGCTTTGTAGCGTTGTAGTATTAGCGCCTATCCGAATAACCGGGTCGTGACGAGGCCGAGCGAGAATGCCGGGGCCGGCTCCAGCGGCGTCCATCGGGCCTGCTGCCGTGCGGCGGCGGCGCCCGCGCGACCGGGGCGGGGCCAAAGCCAAAAAGGAAGCGGCCCCGGCCCTTCCGGGCCGGGGCCGCTTGGGATGCCTGCCGGACCTCGATGCGGCCTTACGGAACCAGGAACGAATCGTTGGACGAACCCGCATCCAGCGTCGTGGTCCCATTGTAGGACGCCTCGTCGTTGTAACTCTCGAGCGTGGTGAGTGTCGCGGGGTCAAGGGTCGTGGTCGAGGTCTGTCGCTTCAGCCAGATGTTGTCCCACGAAAGACCGCAGTACGGGTGGGCCTGCCACTCGACGTGCCCGTCCAGGTACAGGACGTTCTGGCCCTGGAACTTGTGGTTCGGGCTGTTGAGTTCCCAGGCCTTGGTGATGCCGGTGCCGAGGAGGTTGGTGTTCCAGGCGGATGTGACCTCGGTCTCGGGGAACAGGGGGGCCTCGCCCAGTTTCACGTCGGTCACCCTTCCCTCGCCGCCGGCCGTGCCGCCGCTGCCGCTGTAGAAGTCAATCCGCATCGGGTTGGCGTCGGCACAGACCGCCAGTTCCGACGGTTTCGAGGCGGTTTCGGCCAGGCGATACTTGCCGAGAAGGTCCTGGTACGAGTAACTGATGTACGACTCTCCGCGGAAGTCGCGGACTGCACGGAAATCGACGACCCTGGAGTCCACCTGGTGGCTGCTCGCCGACGGGCACCGGAACAACTTCGGCCCGACCGCCGTGTTCGCCACAAGGGTCCACAGGTTCGCCGTGTTCGACTTGATGTCGGCCTTGTTGTCGCCGACCGTCGTGCCCGACCCGGTGCCATTCAGGGAATCCTGATCCGTTCGGGTGTTGCCGACCTTGTCCCATTCGCCCGAGTCCACGTCCGACGGATAGGCCTTCGGCCACCGCTGGTCGTGACCCGACGCCCAGATCTTGCACGTCGTCCCGATCTGCTTGAGGTTGTTCGTGCAGGTCGCCTTGTTGGCCTGCTCGACGGCGTCCAGCAGAGCGGGCGTCAACATCGTCGCAAGAATCCCGATGATCATGATGACCACCAGGAGTTCGATCAGCGTAAATGCTGTACGTTTCATAAGTGCCTCCTTCGACGGCTCGGCGCCTCTCGGGGCGCCCCATTGGGAAAAAGAGAAAAATGCCGGTCCTATTCTCTACTCATTCGACACAGTGCGCCAAATCGGTTGATGCGCGTTTTCCTCCTTTCTTATCCCCCCAGAGATCCCTCAGGGCTGTGCAGACCCTTACGGCAGGCTCCCAACCTCTCCCCGGTATCATTATCCGCGCAATGGGCGACATTGTCAAACCCCAAAACGGCCTGTCGGCCCGCGACCCCCGCTTAAAGGGGCGGCCCCGGCCGCGCACCGGGGCCGCCGTGTGGCCGCCCGCCCGGGCCCTTCAAGGCGCCAGCACCGTGTCGGTCCGGTCGCCTGCCGGCAAGCCCTGGTTCGTCCTGCCATAGGACCCGCCGTCGTCCCATGAGCGGAGGCTCTCGATGTCGGCGGGGTTCTGCTCGGCGCCCGTGCGATTCCGGGCCGCCCAGATGTTGTCATACAGCCTTCCGGCGTACGGGTGGTCAACCCACTTCACGTGGCCGTCGCCGTAGAGGACATTCTGGCCCTTGAAATCGTGGTTCGGGCTGTTGAGTTCCCATGGACTGCCGCGGCCGATCGTTCCCCACTCCGTAACCTCGAAGGAGGGATTCCCGGCCAGTCGCTCGGCCACCTGGTCGGCGAAATCCGCCCGCTGCGGGTTCGCGTCGGCCGCAACGGCCAAACCCCCTGCGGCTGAGTCCGTCAGGCTGTACGGACCGAGGACGTTCTGGTAGGAGTAACTGACGTTCGCGGGCCCCTTGAAGTCCCAGACGGTGGCGTAGTTGCCGACGCTCCTGTCGGGCACGTGGCCGGATGAAGGACAGACGAAGAGGGCCGGATCCTCGACGGCCCCGGTGCGCACGAGAAGCCAGAAGTTGGCCGTGTTCGACTTGACGAGCCCCGGCATGGCGCCGCCCGGGCCCGCCTCGCGCGCCCCCCCGATCTCGTGCCACGTCTCCCCTTCGACGTCCCGATAGACGTCCGGCCACCGGTGATCGTGGCCGGAGGACCACATGCGGCACAGAAGGCCGACCTGCCGGAGGTTGCTCGAGCAGACGGTTCGGCGCCCCAGTTCCAACGCCCATGCCAGGGCGGGGAGCAAGGTCGCCGCCAGAAGGCCGATAATCGCGATGACTACCAGAAGTTCAAGCAGCGTAAAGCCAAGGAATGGATTATGGCGTTTCATGGCTTTTACCTCCCACAGCATGGCGCTCGACCCGAGCGCCTCGTGATGGGAAAAAGGGAATAAACCGAATAATCCCCATTCATTTGGCTGCAGTAGGCATCCCGTCTCAGTTCATTCGTTCTCCTTCCTGGGTCCCCCTGAAAGCCGATCTTCTTCAGGCGTCGTCGGGCAGGCGCCCCGCTCACCACTATTATTGTCGCACAAAGACCCTTCGATAGCCACCACATTCGCTGCCAGGCCGGCGGCCGCGCCGCCAACCAAGGGGCCGGCGCCACCCCGCGGATCGCCAAAACGCTTGTCACGGGGGCGGGCGTCTGCTAGTTTTGGGTGTCCGAGGCATAGGAGGAAAGAGCCGCCATGCCGGCCGAGGTCCCCAGCGAGTCCGAAATCCGCCGCCGCGCCGCCGAAGCCGGACAGGACGGCGTCTTCCGTTTCTGGGACGTGCTTTCGCCCACGAACCGGGCGCGGCTCCTTTCGGAACTGGCGGAGGTTGATTTCCCGCTCCTTACGAGGCTCGTCCGCGAACTCATCCTCACGGAGCATCGGCCGACCGTGCCGACGGACCTGGAACCGGCCCCGTTCGTCCCGCTGCCCACGACCGATGCCGACCGGCGGCGCCGCCGCCGGATGCACCGCCTCGGCCAGGAGGTCCTCGCCGCAGGCAAGGTGGCCGCCCTCGTCGTCGCCGGCGGCCAGGGCACGCGACTCGGGTACGAGGGCCCCAAGGGCGCCTTCCCGATCGGCCCGGTCTCCGAGCGGCCGCTCTTTCAGGTCTTCGCCGAGGGCATCCTTGCCGCGCGACGCGCCGGCGGCGCCTCCATCCCCTGGTACATCATGACCAGCCGCGCCAACGACCAGACCACCCGCGACTTCTTCGAGGCCCACAACTACTTCGACCTGGCGCGGGCCGACGTCAAGTTCTTCACCCAGGGCATGATGCCGGCGGTCGATTTCAGCGGCCAACTCATCCTCGCCGAAAAGGACGGCCTATTCTGGAGCCCGGACGGCCACGGCGGAACGCTCAAGGCCCTGGCCCGCTCGGGGATGCTGGCGGACATGCGCGAGCGCGGCATCGAGCACGTCAGTTACTTCCAGGTGGATAACCCCCTGGTGCCGCCCCTCGATCCGGTCTTCATCGGATACCACGTGGACGCGGCCGGCGAGATGTCGAGCAAGATGGCCCGCAAACGCGACGCCTCGGAAGGGCTGGGCCATTTCTGCATGAGCGGCGGGCGCCTGGTCGTCATCGAGTACACGGACATGCCGAGGGAACTGGCCGCGCAGCGGGACTCCGGCGGCCGCCTGCGGTTCGAGGCGGGGAGCATCGCCATTCACCTCATCGCGCGGCCGTTCGTCGAGCGCCTGACGTCGGATGAGCGGTTCGCCCTGCCCTTCCACCGGGCCGACAAGAAGATCCCCTGCGTCGGCGCCGACGGCCGCGCCCTCGAGCCCGCCAAGCCGAACGGCGCCAAGTTCGAGACGTTCATTTTCGATGCCCTGCCGATGGCCGCCAACCCGCTGGTCCTCGAGGTCAACCGGGCCCGCGAGTTCAGCCCCGTCAAGAACGCCACCGGCCGCGACAGCCCGGCCACCGCCCGGCGCGACATGGTCCGCCTGGCCGCCGAGCAACTCCAGGAGGCCGGCGTCGAGGTTCCGCGCGACGAGCGAGGCGATCCGAAGTTCCAGGTCGAGATCAGCCCCCTGGCCGCCCACAGCATCGAGGAACTGAAGGCCGAGGTCGCCCGCCGCGACATCCGCCACATCGCCCAGGACCTCTGCCTCGGCCCGCCGGAGGAGTGACCCGCCTGAAGGCGGCGGCCCGGCGCGTGCGTGGCACACCATGCGGTTAAAGATTGTTTCATACCCTCCCTCTCCCTTGACGGGAGAGGGAAGGGGTGAGGGTGAAATAGACCTCCCGCAACCTGGCGCCCCCTCACCCTACCCTCTCCCGCGAGGGGAGAGGGAACTGAAACGGCCTCCCAGCCGGCCGGGCCCGGCATCCACGGCCACGCAGACGGCGGTGTGGCCGTGCCACCCGCGCCGGGCTTCCCCACCGCGCCCCGCTGCATCAGAGGATCAGCATGGCGTCGCCGTAACTGTAGAAGCGGTACCCCTCGCGTTTCGCCTCCTCGTAGGCCGCAAGCACGGGCCGGCGGCCGGCAAAGGCGCACACCATCGCCAGGAGCGTCGTCCGCGGAAGGTGAAAGTTCGTCAGCATCGCGCCGACCGCGCGGAACTCGTACGGCGGATAAATGAAGAGGCGCGTCCACCCCTCGGCCGGGCGGACGTGCCCGTCCGCCTGCGCCGCCGACTCCAGCGCCCGGACCGTCGTCGTGCCGACCGCCACGACACGCCTGCCGCGCGCCCGCGCGGCTTCGATCCGCGCGGCAGCCTGGGCCCCGAGTTCGAAGTACTCCTCGTGCATCTCGTGCTGGGCCAGGCGCTCCGCGCGGATCGGCTGGAACGTGCCGAGGCCGATGTGAAGGGTTATGGTTGCCCGCTCGACGCCCCGGGCGTCGAGGGCCGCCAGGACGCGCTCGGTGAAGTGCAGGCCCGCCGTCGGCGCCGCAACCGCGCCGTCGCGCTGCGCGTAGACCGTCTGGTAGTCCTCGAGGTCGCGCCGGCCGCGCGCATCGGCCGGGCCGCGACGACGGATGTACGGCGGGAGCGGGGGCCGGCCGATCCGCGCGAGGAGTTCGAGCGGCCTGGCGCCGCCGGGCGGGCGGACGTGCCAGACACCGCCGCCTGCACGCCGCTCGAGGACGACCTGGCCGGCCGCCTGGCCGCCTTCGCCCACAAGCGCCAGCGTCTCGCCCTCGCGGATCCGCCCGCGGCCCGCCAGGAGCACCTCCCACCGCCCGCCTTCGAGTTCCCTGAGGAAGCACCCCTCGATGCGGGCGCCGCCCGCCCGGCGCGACGTGAACGCCGCCGGAATCACCCGCGTATCGTTCATCACCAGGAGGTCGCTCGGCGCAAGGAGCCCCGGCAGGTCGGTGAACCGCCGGTGCTCGACGTGGCCGCTCGGCCGGTCGAGCACCATCAGGCGCGACGCGTCGCGCGGACGCGCGGGTTCCTGCGCGATCCTCTCGGGCGGCAGGTCGTAATCGAAGTCCGACAGCAAAGGTCCGGGCTCGTCCATTGGCCTCTCCGTGCGGCCGCGGGATTGTAAACGACCGGCCGCCTGGCGGCAACCGCCTGCAACACCGGGCGCGGCCAAGCGGCAAGCGGCTGAGGTGCGCACCCGGCTTGACACTCAGGCCGAGGCGGCCCTACAATCACGCCCCATGAGACCGGTCCCCCAGAAGGTCATCTGGCTCCTCCAGTACGTCGCGGTGCGCGTCGTCGAGATGGTACTTCGGTGCTTTCCGATCAAAGCGAACCTGGCGACGGCCCGCTACGCGGGGGACGTCCTGTACGTCCTGGACCGGAGGCACCGCAAGGTCGCCCTGGGCAACCTCCGCGCCAGTTTCCCCGGGGCGAGTGAGAAGACGATCCGGCGTGTCGCGCGGCAATCGTTCGAGCACATGATCATGGTCGGGGCCGAGTTCCTCTGCATGCCGCGCCTCACCCACTTCAACGCGTTTACGCGGTGCGTGGAGTTCGGCCCGCGGCTGGAGGACGCGCTCGGCCTGTTCGCCTCGAAGCGGCCGTGCATCATCGCCGGGGCCCATTTCGGCAACTGGGAGGTTGCGGCGTACATGCTGGCCTCCATGGGGACGCCTCCGACGTCGGTCGGCCGGCCACTCGACAACCCGTACCTCGACCGGCACGTCCGCACGCTCCGCGAAAAGACCGGCCAGAAGATCCTCTCGAAGTTCGGGATGACCGGCGAGGCCATTGACCGCCTGCGGGAAGGCGCGATCCTGGCGTTCCCGGCCGACCAGGACGCCGGCCGGCGCGGATTCTTCGTCGAGTTCTTCGGCCGCAAGGCCTCCGCCTACAAGAGCATCGCCTACCTCGCCCTCGAAGAAGGGGTGCCCATCGTCGTCGGCGGTGCGTACCGGACGGAGCGGCTCTCGGTGTTCCGCGCGATGGTGACCGACATCATTGACCCGACCGAATACGAGGAAGGCGTGGACGCGGCGATCGCCATCACCCAGCGCTACACGAAGGCCCTGGAGCGGCTGATCTGTTACGCGCCGGAGCAGTACCTGTGGGTCCACCGCCGCTGGAAGACGCGCCCGCCGGAGGAACGGAAGGCCAAAGCCAAGGCCCGCTGAGCCCCCCGCCGCGCGTCACGGGTCGTCGGCCACGCGCCCGCGCCGGCCCATCTGAACCAGAGCCGCCAGCACCAGCACCGCCGCCACACCCGGCCATAGGACGAGTCGCGCGAACCCCTCCCACGGCGCCCCCGGCCAGCCCTCCATCGCCAGCCGGACCGCGGCCACCACCGGGCTGGCCTCGAAAAGGCGCTGCGGCACAACGCCGATCGTCTCGGCGGCGCCGTAGGCGACGAGGATCGGCCCGGCTGTGGCAAGCATCGCACCAAGCATGAGCCACCTGCCGCTCGCGCGGCCGATGGCGACGTGTGCCAGCCGAATCGCCAGGCCCAGGGCCGCCAGGCCGCCCGCCGTAGCGGCCAGCGTGGGGGCGTCGATCGGCCGCCCGCCGACCGACCACGCCAAGCAAACAAACGGCGCCGCGAGCGCCGCAAGGATCAGGAGTTCCGCGAGGCTGCGGCCGAGGAGACTCCACGAAAGACGGCTCGTGCTTCGCAGCGAAGCGGCGCCGCTGCTTCGCAGAGTAGCATCGGCGTCGCGTCCGCCTCGCGCGGCCAGCGCCGGCCAGAACGGCCACACAACCACCAGGAAGAATGCCGCGCCCGCCACGAGCGCCGCCGGGGCCGTCTCGGCGCGGAGCCAGGCGAGCGGCGAGGTTGTGTGCGGCTCAAGGAGGAGCGACGGGGCAAGCCACAGAAGGAGCCAGAGGCACCAGACCGTCGGCAGGAGGACCCACGATGAACCGCGCGAGACCCCCCGGCTGCGCCCGTCCGGCGAGTCCGTCGCGTCGGTTGGCAGGCGGGCCATCGGTTAACTCCGCAGTTGGTAGGCGGTGGTGCTCGCGCGGCGGCGGATGACTTCGTTCGGGATGTCCACGTATTCGAGGACGCCGTCAACGTTGCCGACGCGCTCGTAAACGTACTCGAGATAGTCGGCCTTCGCGGCGACCGAGCGTTCCTGGAGCATGGCGGCCTGGGGCGTCGGGGCCTTGCCCCAGCGGATCTCGGTGTCGTTGACGGTGAAGAGGAGGATTTCGCTGCGGTGCGGGTCGCGGCGGCTGGCGAAGTTCGAGACGTCGACGGACTTCAGGCGGAGTTTTTCGCGGCGCGCGAGGAGTTCGGCGGCGATCTTCAGGCCCGCCTTGAGGCTGGCCTCGTCCCAGATGCGGCCGGCCACCGGCGGATCGGTCGCAACACCCGTCACCACCAGCAGCGGCAGGTCCTCGGGGGTCGGGCCGCACCCCTTGAGCACGGGCTCCTGGTAGACGCCCGGCAGGCGGACGCCCTGCTGGTCCACCAGGTAGAAGTTGCCGCGGCTGGCGACGAACGCAACCGGCCGGCGGAACTTCAGGTGGATCAGGAGCCGCCGGTCAGGGTCGGCCCGCGGATCGTTCTTCTCGATCCGCTCGACGCGCTCGATCCAGACGCTCCGCTCGTACGCCGCCGCAATCGAAGCGCACACCGACGGGTCGAGCAGGCTGAACGTCTTGGGCAGTTCCGGCGCCAGGGCCGCGATGTCCAGGTCGGCCTGCGCCGCGGGGGGCATCCACTTCGGGAGGCTGACGACCGCCAGGTCGCTTCGCGACACGAGGTAGTCGGGGTGGCTGCGGACCAGCCGCCCGAGGCGCCAGAACCCGTACACCAGGCCGCCCAGGACCGCCAGGACGCCCGCCAGGACGAGCGACGCCTTCAGAACCGGCCGTCGCCACGGCAAAGCCGGGCGTCTGCGCTGCCCTTTCGGGGCCGCCGCCTCTTTGTCTGCGGATGACTTTCCGTGTCGCGCCAACCTGCCTCTCCTACGCGTCGCGGTCCCGGCCGCGCCGTGTCCGCTCCAGCGCCAGTTCGACGATCCTCTCGCACAGCCGGCCGAACGTCATGCCGGCCCGCGCGGCCGCCTTCGGCACGAGGCTGTGGTCCGTAAACCCCGGGATCGTGTTCACTTCGAGCACGAGCGGCCGCCCGTCCTCGGGCAGCATCAGGTCCACCCGCGAGAGGTCGCGGCAGCCGAGCGAGTCATGGGCCGCCAGCGCCAACTCGACCACGTCCTTCTCGACATCGGGCGGCAACCCGTGGTCGAAGATGTACTGCGTCCGGTCCGAAAGGTACTTGGACTTGAAATCATACCACCCGCCCGGGACGCGGATCTCGATGACCGGAAGCGCGGTGCGCCCGACGATGCCGACGGTCAGTTCGCGCCCGCGGATCCGCCGCTCGATGAGAACAACCTCTTCGTCCTGCCAGATCGCATCGGCGGCGCGCTTGAGCGACTCCGCCGAGTCGCACATGGCCACGCCGATGCTGGATCCGTCGGCGACCGGCTTGACGACCAGGTCGGGGCCCAAGAGGTCGATCACCTTGCGGAGCATCGCGTCCTGGCCCCGCCGCGCCACGCGGAACGCCGGCGTCGGCACGCCCGCCTGGAAGAACCGCTCCTTGGCGGCGACCTTGTCCATCGCCAGGCGGCTCGCCTCGGGCCCGCTGCCGGTGTAGCAGGCGCCAACGGCCTCGAGCTCGGACTGGATGCCGCCGTCCTCGCCCCACTTGCCGTGCAGAGCCAGGAACGCAGCGTCCATGCCGTCGACCAGGTCCGCCGTGACGTCGCCCGGCCGCACGTCGCAGGCGCGGACCTTGTGGCCGCGCGACTCCAGGGCCCGGGCCACGGCCTCGCCGCTCTTCAGAGAGACTTCCCGTTCGCGCGATGCGCCGCCCATGAGGACGCCGACCGTCAGGGTCTGCCTCGGGGCGGACGTCTCGGTATCGGGTTCCATGGCATCCTGCGTCACGGCCACACCTTGACTTCGAGTTCCAGGTAGATGTCGAAGCGTTCCTTGACGGTCCGTCGGATCTCTTCGATGAGCGCCAGGACGTCGGCGGCCCTGGCCTTGCCGCGGTCCTTGACGACGATGTAGTTGGCGTGCTTGTGTGAGACCATCGCGCCGCCGATCATGTGGCCCTTGAGGCCGGCCTGGTCAATGAGCGCGCCGGCCGACATGCCGCGCGGATTCTTGAAGACGCACCCGGCGCTGGAGACGCCGGTGGGTTGGGTGTTCTTCCTGCTGATCCAGATTTTCTTCATCCGGGCGAGGATGGCCTTCTCGGAGTCGGGCATCAGGCGGAGTTCCGCATCGAGGACGAACCGGGCGGAAATGTTGCTCGATCGGTAGGCGAAGGCCAGGTCGTCCCGCTCGCGGTGGAACGTCTCGCCGTGGGCGTCCATGACCTTGACCCGCTCGACGGTCTGGCCGATGTCGCCGAAGGCACCGCCGGCGTTCATGCGGATGCCGCCGCCCACGCTGCCCGGAATGCCCACCAGGCACTCGACGCCCGCCAGCCCGTGCCGCGCCGCCTCCTCGACGACCTTCTTCAGGGGCGCGGCCGCGCCGGCGCGAAGCAGGTCCTCCTCGATCGTGATCCATCCGAAACCTTTGCGGTCGAGTTGGACGACGACACCGGGGACGCCCTCATCGCGCACGAGGAGGTTCGAGCCGTTGCCCATCGCCCAGACCGGCCGCTGGGCAGCATCGCATTGCTTGAGGATCTCTCGAAGTTCCTCCTCATTGCGCGGGCGGACCAGGTAATCGGCCTTTCCGCCGACGCCGAACGTCGTCATCGCGCCGACCGGGGCATCGGCCTGCACGATATCCTCAAGTCCCTTGAAGGTGGCCATCGTGTGTCCTCGTGGTGTGCCCCGGCGCGGCCTGGTCGGTGTGCGTCGCGGCCGACCCGCTTGCCAGGTCTGCCAGGATCGGGCCGGCCAGGCGCCAGACGTCGCCCGCGCCCATCACCAGGAGCACGTCTCCCGGGGCGAGGCTCTCGACCAGGTACCGGCGGATGCTGGGGAACTCCTGAATGTACAGGGCGTCCGCCCCCTGAGTCTGGATCAGTTGAACCAGGTCCTCGCTGCGGACCGCCTGTCGCTCGAGTTCGCTGTCCCGGACAAAATAGATGTCCGGCACAATGATTCTATCGGCGCGCGAAAGCGCCAGCGCAAAGTCTTTCAACAGAAACCGCGTCCGGCTGTGCTGGTGCGGCTGGAAGACCACCCAAAGCCGCCGCGGCTCGAACCGGGCCCGCACGGCCTTGAGGGTGGCGGCGATCTCGGTCGGATGGTGGGCGTAATCGTCCACCACGGTGACGCCCGCGGCCTCGCCGAGGACCTCTATGCGGCGCCTGGCGCCCTGGAACTCGCCCAGGGCCTCGGCGATCTGGTCCGCCCGGGCGCCGGCCCAACTCGCCAGGGCCGCCGCCGCCACCGCGTTCAGTACGTTGTGCTGCCCGGCCAGCGCCAGCCGCACGTGCCCGTACAAGTCGCGCCGGCGATACACGTCGAAGGCAAACCGGCCGCGGTCGGCCTCGAGGTTCTCGGCCCGCCAGTCCCAGTCGCCGCCGATCCCGAACGTCTCGGTCGGGCGGCGAACCCCGGCGACGGCCTCTTGCGTGCTCTTATCGGCCCCGTTGACAACCAGCAGGCCGTCGGAAGGCACACGCTCGGCGAACCGGCCGAACGACTCGCGGATCTCCGCAATCCCGCCGGTGTAGCAGTCGAGGTGGTCCTCTTCGACGTTCAGGATGCAGGCGGCGCGCGGCACGAGGCGGTGGAACGAGCGGTCGAACTCGCAGGCCTCGACGACGAAATGCGGCCCGCGGCCGGCGTGCGACCCGCCGCCGAGTTGCGGCACTTCGGCGCCGATGACGAAACTCGGGTCGAGCCCGGCCTGCCTGAGGGCCCAGGCGACCATCGCCGTGGTCGTACTCTTGCCGTGGGTGCCGCTGACGGCGATGCCCTGGCGCAGGGCCATCAGGCGGCCGAGGAACTCGGCGTACTTCGAGACCGCCAGGCCCCGCCGACGCGCCTCGACGAGTTCGGGATTGTCGGGCTTGATGGCGGCACTTGCGACCACGGTGTCGGCGGCGGGAGGAACGTGCCCGGGGTCGTGGCCGATGTGGACCGCCGCCCCGAGCCGCGCCAGGCGGTCCGTCACAGCGCTCGCTTTCATGTCCGATCCCGAAACGGCGCCGCCTTCGGCCAGGACGAACGCCGCCAGGCCGCTCATGCCGCACCCACCGATGCCGACGAAATGAATCGCGCGGCCGGCGAACGGCTGCTCGGGCGATTGGGGGCCTTGGGGTGTCATCGGGTCGCTTCTCCGGTCGAAGTGTAAGTCGCCGGCGCGCGGTTGTCAACGTCCCGACGAATTGCGTCTTGGCGGCGCCGCGCGGCGGCGTCGGCCAGGTCGAAAACCGCCTCCGCGACCGCCTCGGCGGCGTGCGGCCGGGCGGCCCGGAGGGCGCTGGCGCGCATCGCGGCCAGGCGCACCTCGTCCTTCAGGAGCGGCCGGAGCGCGTCGGCCAGGTCTCGCCAGGTGGATTCCTGGTCCTTCGGCCGGTCCTGAACGACCACCGCCGCGCCCTGCATCTCCATCGCACGCCCGTGCCGCATCTGGTGCTGGTCGCGATGGAACGGATAGGGCATGAAGACGGTCGGGACGCCGGCGGCCGCCAGTTCGGCGACGGTTGAGGCCCCCGCCCTGGCCACCGCCAGGTCGGCGACGGCATAGGCGAGCCCCATCCGGTGGACGTAGGCGCGGACGACGGCCGGCACGGCGAGTTCCTTGTAGGCGGCCGCGACCGTCTCGTAATCGAGCGATCCGGTCAGGTGGAGGACCTGCCAGGCCTCGGGCAGCCCCTCCTGGCGGAGCATGCGGACGACGGCGCGGTTGACGGTCCTCGCCCCCGAACTTGCGCCCGTGACGAGGAGCGTCCGCCTCCGGCGGTCGAGGCCGAGCGCCGCAAGCGACTCGGCGCGGCCGGTTCCGAGGAGGCTCGGCCGGATTGGGCAGCCCGTCAGGCGCGCCTTCGCGCCGAAGTACTCGAGCGTCTCGGCGAACTGGCAGCAGACGATGGCCGCGCGGCGAGCGAGGCGGCGGTTCGCGCGGCCGGGGACGATGTCCGGGTTGAGGACCATGGTGGCAAGTCCGATTCTCTGGGCGGCACGGACGGCCGGGTAACTCCCATAGCCGCCGAGGCCGATGACGACCTCCGGACAGAACCGCCGGAACCGGCGGCGCGACTGGAACCCCGCCTGAAGGAGGCTCCAGAGAAACGCCGGCCACGTCCACGGGGCCTTTTGCATCGGCCGGGCCGCGATCGGCAACGCCGGCAGCGGCGTCTCGGCGAGGATCTCGGCGTCGAGCGCCCCGCGCGTCGTCAGGAAGGCGATCGCCGTCTCGGGCCGCGCCTCGAGCATTGCCTCGGCGACGGCGAGGCCGGGGTACAGGTGCCCGCCGGTTCCGCCGCCCGCCAATAGGATTCGGTTGCCGGTTTCACGCATAGAAAACCCAGAGTCCAAAGTCCAAGGTCCAAGGTCCAAAGTCCAAAACGATGGCCGCGCGCCGTTCACGCTGTCACTTTGGACTTTGGACTTTGAACTTTGGACTTCTGTCAAACGCGCCCGCGCGGCGCCCGACCGACGCCAGAAGCCCTGCGGCCACGCTCATCATCACGAGGCCCGAGCCGCCATAACTGACGAACGGCAGGCCGATGCCCTTGGCGGGCAGCGCCCCGCAGACGACGCCGACGTTCATGACCGCCTGGAGGCCGATCACAAGGACGAGGCCCGCGGCAAGGAGGAACCCGAACCGCTCGGGTGCGCGGCTGACGATGCGGCCGCCCCGCCAGACCAGCAGGGCGAAGAGGCCCAGGACCAGCACCCCGCCGAGAAGGCCCGCCTCTTCGCAGATCACCGCGAAGATGAAGTCGGTGGCATTCTCCGGGACGTAGTATTTCTGGACGCCCGCGCCGAGGCCGACGCCGAAGAGGCCGCCCTGCCCGATCGCCAGCAGGCTCTGGATCGTGTGCCAGCCGGACCCGTCCTTGTGCTGCCACGGGTTCCAGAACGACGTCAGCCGCTCCAGCCGATACGGCACGCACCAGACAAACCACCAGAACCCCGCCCCCAGGAACGGCAGCATCGCCAGGAAGTACCTGAGGCGGCAGCCGGCGATCAGACAGAGGAGCGTCGCCACAACCCCGATCAGGACGCCGGTTCCGAAGTCCTCTTTCGCCACCAGGGCCACCACGGCGCCGATCACGGCCATCGGCACCGCGAACCCGCGCACAAACTCTTTCGGCTCGAATGCCGCGCGGCTGAAGAACCATGCCAGAAAGATCGCCAGGGCGAGTTTCGCAAACTCCGACGGCTGGAAACTGACGCCCATGCCGCCGGCGTGGAGCGAAAACCACCGCATGGCGCCGTTACGCTCCTCGCCGAACTTGAGGACCAGCACCAGGAGCGCCGCCGCGACCGCCAGCACCGCCACCGCCAGGTACCACCGGTTCAACCACCCGTAAGGAAGCCAGGCCGCCAGCGCCAGCGCCCCGATCGCCACCGGCAGGAACACCATGTGCCGGCTGAAGTAGTACCCGTCCACGGACGCGTCAACGCAGCGGCTCGCGCTATAGACCATGATCATGCCCATGGTCATCAGCGCCAGGACGACCACAACCAGGATCGCCGGTTCGTGCCAGGACCGCGTGCCCCGAGTTGGCGCCGCCAGTGCGATTGCGCTCATCCGGTCCCTCCGCCGGCCGCGCGGCCGGTTACCTCAGTTTCAGCGTCGCCAGCGCCAGTGCGGCGAACATCGCCCCGAACAGCCAGAACCGGACGACGGTCTGAGTCTCGGTCCAGCCCTTGAGTTGAAAGTGGTAGTGGATCGGCGACATGAGGAATATCCGCTTGCCGCCGGTCGCCTTGAAGTAGCCGACCTGGAGGATGACGCTGAGGGCCTCGGCGACGAAGACGCCGCCTGCGATCAGGAGGAGCATCTCCTGGCGCGTGGCGATGGCGACATACCCGATCGCCCCGCCCAGGGCGAGGCTGCCGGTGTCGCCCATGAAGACCTGGGCCGGCGAACAGTTGTACCAGAGGAACCCGAGGCATGCCCCGAGGATCGCCCCGCAGAAGACCGCCAGTTCCCCCGCTCCCGGGACGTACGGCAGGTACAGGTAGTCGGAGTAGATGACGTTGCCCGCCACGTAACTCAGAACCAGAAAGACGGCGGTCGGCGGGACCATGCTGCCGATGGCCAGGCCGTCCATGCCGTCGGTCAGGTTGACGGCGTTGGAGGTCCCGGCGACGACCAGGATCGCGATGATGACAAAGAGGCCGAACGACAGGTGGATCGGGAACTTGTAGAACGGGAGGTTCAGGGCGATGCCCGTCCCGCCCTCTTCCGGCAAGCGGATGGAGCCGCTCGTCCGCCAGAGGAAGTACGCCAGCAGCCCCGCCAGGAAGACCTGGAAGAGGAGTTTCTCCCACATCCTGAGGCCGTCGCGGTTCTTCTTGACGAGTTTCAGGTAATCGTCCACGCCGCCCAGGGCGCCGAGCCACGCCACCGTCAAGAGCGCCAGGAAGACCTGGAAGTTCCCGATGTCGGCCCACAGGAACGTCGAGATCAGGACCGCCGGCACGATCAGGATGCCGCCCATCGTGGGCGTCCCGGCGCGGGACGCGTACATCCGGTCGACGACCTCGTTGCGGAAGTCCACCGCCCCGCCGACCTTCAGGCGCCTGAGCACGCGGATCAGCCACGGCGCCAGCGCCATGCACAGGAAGAAACTCGTCACCATCGCGAACATCAGGCGGAACGTCTGGTACCTGAAGACGAAGACGTACCGCCAGAGACCCGTCTCGACAAGGAAGTGCCTGAGCACCTCGGCTTTGTAGAACAGCCAGTAAAACATACGTCACCCTTACTGAGCCCGGGGCACGTCGGCCCTGGGCTTGGAACCTGCATCCGGCTCGCGGGCCGCCAAGTCCCACGGGGCCTCGGACCCGGCAAGCGGCGAAGAGAGGAGTCCCGTCGCCGGCGTCCGAGGGCCCTTTTCGTCCCGCCCGCGCCCTTGACGGGACCGGAAGACCACCTTCCGCTGTGGGATGCTTATCCGTCATGACCCAGGGGACGCTGCCCCCTGGGCTTGCAGTACAGTCGCAATCCGTTCCATGCCCATCACCCGCGAGCCCTTGACGAGCACCAGGTCGCCCGGGCGAACGATGCCGGCCGCCTCGGCGGCGGCCTCGGCGGCGTCGGCCAGCGTGCTGATCGCGTCCGCCGCAAGGCCCGCCCGCTCGGCCGCCCGGCCGACGCGCGCCGCTAGTTCACCGACGCACACGAGCCGCCCGACGCCCGCCGCCGCCACGCTCCGGCCGAGGGCATCGTGGGCGGCCGGTGCGGCGCGGCCGAGTTCTTTCATGTCGCCGCAGAAGAAGACTTTCCGGCGCTCGGGCCAGAGCGCCAGCAGGTCGAGCGCCGCGGCCATGCTCTCGGGGTTTGCGTTGTGGGCGTCGTTCAGCACCAGGACGTCGCCGGCGCGCTCGAGCGCCATCCGCATCGGCGGCGGCGTGAAGTGCTCGAGCGCTTCCGCCACGTCCTGGAGCGCCAGGCCGAACTCCGCCGCAACCGCCGCCGCGCCCGCCGCCAGCAGCGCCTGGTGCGCCCCGAGGACCGGCAGGAAGAACTTGACGCCGTTCACCGAGAACCGGAGGCCCTCCTCTGTCTGCACCACGTCCCGGACCCGGTAATCCGCTTCGCCGACCATGCCGAACGTCACGACGCGAGCGCGGCACTTTGCGGCCATCGCCGCCACGTACCGATCGTCGGCGTTCAGGACCGCCACGCCCTCTTTCGAGAGCGCCTCCGGGAGCGCCGATTTCTCGTGGGCGACCCCCTCCAGCGACACGAGGCCCTCCAGGTGGGCCGGCGCCACCAGCGTCACCAGGCCGATCGTCGGCTCGGCCACCGCGGCCAGCGCTGCAATCTCGCCCGGCGCGTTCGAGCCGAACTCGCACACCACGAACGCGTCCTCGGGCTCCGCCCCAAGCAGCGTCAGCGGAACGCCCACCTGGTTGTTGAAACTCTTCGGCGGCAGGCGGCCCTTGAGGCGCCGGCCGAGCACCTGCCCGATCATCTCCTTGAGCGTCGTCTTGCCGCACGAGCCCGTCACGGCCACCACGGGGCACTCCAGGCGTTTGCGTGCGGCCCGGCCAAGGTCCTGAAGCGCTTGCATCGTGTCGTCAACCAGAACGACGGCGGCGGTGGCGAGGCCGTCGCCGAGCGAATCCACCGTGTCGGCCACGAGGCATGCCGCGCCGCGGCGGGCCGCGTCGGCCAGAAAGTCGTGCCCGTCGAACCGCTCGCCCCTGAGCGCGAGGAACGCGTCGCCCGGCTCGATCAAGCGCGAGTCGGTGCCGATCCGCATGGCCGGCGGCCCGCTCGTGCCGCGCGGCCGGCCTGCCAGGACCTTTCCGCCTGTGGCTGCGGCGATTTCGCGGATAGTGAATCTCATCTATGGAGCCCCTGCGGCGCCGCCGGCGGCGCCGTTTCTTTCGGCTTGCGTCTCGTCGGTTCCTGCCGCTTGCAGACTCAGGATCTCCTGGGCCACCGTGCGGTCATCGAACGGCTTGATCCCCTGGCTCGTCTCCTGGTACGTCTCGTGCCCTTTCCCGGCGATGATCACAACGTCGCCCGGCTGCGCCTCGCCGAGGGCGACGGCGATGGCGGCGCGGCGGTCGAGTTCCACGGTCACGTCGCGCGGCCGCTTGAACCCCTTCGCGGCCTCGGCGGCAATCGCCGCCGGG
>Ga0315284_10001140_pt1 | contig 37521 bp, 46 predicted proteins | sample YL17G09_16_MG_FD_203696 | JGI IMG/M metagenome (GOLD analysis project Ga0315284, IMG submission 203696) | Sediment microbial communities from Yellowstone Lake, YNP, Wyoming, USA - YL17G09_16 | ecosystem: Environmental > Aquatic > Freshwater > Lake > Sediment | place: USA: Wyoming | collected...
TCACCGTCTCTCCGCAGCTGCACGGGAGGAGAAAAGATGGCGAGGGAGAGAAAGAAGGTGACTTGCAGCTGCGGAGAGACGGTGACCTGCTCCGGATTCACGAACACCTGCGAGTGCGGAGCTGACTACAACATGAGCGGCCAGCGGCTGGCTCCCAGGTCCCAGTGGGGCGAAGAGACCGGCGAGACGGCGGACGACATCCTCAACGCAGAAGCCGCTGGGTTTCCCGAGCTCGAGTAGGGTATAACCCCGCAATGCCGACCCTACAAGTTGCATCAGATCTTCACATCGAGCTCCATCGGGACAACGGGGCCTCATTCATCGACAAGATGGACCCCACCGGCGTAGACATCCTGCTGCTGGCTGGGGACATCTTGTCGGCTCGCTTCCTCGACCAGGCGAAGGCTGTCTTCCATCGATTGGCGGCGAAGTACCCGCAGATTCTGTACGTACCGGGGAATCACGAGCTGTGGCGGCTCAAGCCGGACGCAGCGATTTCGACCCTTCGACACTCTCTCGCAGGGCTCTCCAACGTGGCCATGCTTGACAATCAGCTGGTCACGGTCAAAGGGCGTCGCTTCCTCGGGGGAGCAATGTGGGTGCCTCAGTGGAGCCCTCAATTCGACTACGCCATGACTCAGATGGTCGACTTCGAACAGATCGTTGACTTCCATCCGTGGGTCGTGCAGGAGAACAAGAAGTTCAGGGATTTCGTGGCGCAGAACCTAAAAGAGGGTGATGTGGTGTTGACACACTACCTCCCCACGATGAAGAGCGTATCCCCGAGGTACCAGGGATCTGCGACCAACCCGTTTTTTGTGTCCGAGATGGATCAACTCATTCTTGACAAGCGCCCAGCGCTCTGGGTACACGGGCACACCCATGACTCGAAGGATTATCAGTTTTCGGGCACGCGGATCGTCTGCAACCCGTTCGGGTACCCAAACCAGCTGAACTCGGGGTACAATGAGAAGCTGTTGATCTCCATCGAGTGATGCGCTACACAAGCTGAAGCAGGAAAACAAACCACACCAAGGAGTTGTAAGATGGAAACCCCAGCAACCGCAGCACCCGCAGCAGCGCCTGTTCCTCCCCCCGCCCCGGCAGCAGCACCGGTGCCCCTGACCGCCGTTCCCGCAGAGGCAATCGCCACCGCGCCGAAGGCGAAGCGGAAGTACACCAAGCGCGCCGTCAAGGCCGCCGCCCCCAAGGCGGCGAAGCGGAAGTACACCAAGAAGGCCGTCAAAGCGAAGGCCCCGAAGGCAGAGAAGAAGCCGAAGCGCGTCGCGGGCACCAAGGCACAGGGCCAGGTCGCCAAGGGCGTGCTGAAGTTCCTCAAGGCCATGGCGAAGGAGAAGGACGTCACGGTCGGCGCCCTCGTCGGGATCGGCGTGACGAAGTACGCCAAGAGCCTGGGATTCGATCCTGAAGCCTGACGTTCACATCAAGCAGCACGCGGAAGACCCGAAGCAGCAGGTGGTGACGTTCGACCCACCTGTTGCTTCGTGGTCGTTTCTCGAGGGCCACACTCTCGATGAGCTCTGGAAGGAGCTCATTCAGGGTGTGAGCGCTCTCGCGCAAGACAATCTTGAAGCTGACTTCGACGAAGAGATGCAGAAGAAGATGCGAGTCCGCATCACGTCGATCCTGCTGTACTGGAAGAGCCAGGGGTGGGTGTCGTTCACCGCTCCGACGGAACCGGAGCTTCCTTTTTTAGGCTCCCCTGAGACATCGACGGGATCGTGACCCTCTTGGTCCCATTCTTCGACGTCTCACCCAACCAACGCTGAGCCCAAGATGGTGGCGGGAGCGGCGTGCCGTGGGCAAGCCCGAAAGAGCTAAGGGCGTCATCCCTTCCAGCCGCAGCAGCGAGCTCCTGCATTACGCGTCCCCGCTACCCCGAGACACAGCCAGGGGAGTTGACTCGTTCGCGGTTTGAGTTGGGTGTCGGCGGATCGGGAACTTCTCCCGCTCTCTTTGCGCCCCACTGTGGGCCTCGAGTCCTTCTTCGATCCGACGGCCCTTGGTGGCTTGGTTGTACAGAGTCCCAAGACCGCCACCCACGAGGCCCCCAAGCAGAGGACCAAGCACGCCGCTCTGTGGGAGGAACTTGTGAGCGCCAGCCGCTGCGAGCGCCGCACCCAGGAGAGGATGGGCGATGGTCCCACGTTCAGACTCAAGGTCAGAGACGGCTTCCGGGTCAAGACCTTCATCGGCGTAGTCGAAGCCTCGCTCCACGGTACTGCGAGGAACCCAGCGGCTCATCCCTGGAAGACGTTCGCGCTGATCTTTTAACCCGACGCTGGCGCCGCCAAGAAATGGAAGAGTCACTCCAGCGGAGACATCCACGGCGATTTTGAAGTCCTCGAGGGACGCGCCCTTCTTGCGCCCCTTCTCTTTCTTCTCTTTTGGCGCCTTCTTCGTGCTTCCTGGAATCGGGGGGTTCGAAGCAGCCTGGAGATCCGCGTCCATCTGTTGTGGAACGGTGGGCGGCGCGGGCGGCGCGGGCGGAGTCACGTTTCCGTGGACCGCCTGAAGATCGGCGTCCATCTGCGGGCCGGGGGCATGGCGCTGCGGCGCTCCCTTCATCGGGCCCGGAGCGTTCATCATCGCGGTGACCATCGCGGGGTCCGTGCCGAAGTGCTTTGACGCATCAACGGTTGCTGGCGAAATCGGAGGCGGGGGAGGACGCTCAGCCACCTGTTGCATCCGGCGTGCGTGGAGCTCTTGCGGATCCACCCCGTGGTCGTGAGCGACCTCGTGGATCTTCTGCGGAATTGCCCCCATGGGGACAGGAGCGCCTTTGGGCAAAACGGTTGTTCCACCCGGCTGGGGCGCCGGGGCCGTCGGTGCGTGCGGTGCTGCTGGGCCTGCGAGGTGCTTTGCCCCCGCCAAGGCGGCGCTCTGGAGCCCCAGAGCTCCCAGGCCCCCCAAGGCAGCGCCCTGCATGGTTTCACCCTCAGGGGCGGCGATTGCGCCCATCAGAGCCCCCGCGGCGGGCATGATGGCCTTGGCCCAGGACTCCTTGGTGAGCCCGAAGTCGAGCGCCGCGTCAAGGTACCCCAGCTTGTAGGCGTCAGCTTGCATGGCAGAAGTATAGGCGCTACTCGCCCTTCGGTCCTGCGGGAACCTGCGAGGAGATTTTCTCCTTGGGGCGGTCCACGTGACTGTGCTGGTAGCCCGCCTTGTACTTCTTCGAGGTCAGCGTGGTGGCCTTGATGGTGGTGAAGAGATGCCCGCCGGAGAGGCGTTTCGTCGCAGGGCTTTCGTGGCACACCGGGCACTCCGTCGGGTCCTCATCCCGTACCAAAGCGTCAAACTTGTGGTCGCACGCGGGACAGATGAAATCGAATGACTTGAGCATCTCTTCTCCTAGATCGGGTTCATGTTCTCGTCGAACGTCACACTGGGTTCGTACGAGTGATAGCAGTAGCTCGCTTGTTCACCAACCAGCGTTGTCAACGCCGCTGAAGACGATGCACTGGTACTGGACACAGGTACCGCGTCGTGCGGGGTCATGTCGTCGTTGAACGCCGCCGCCTCGATGGGCGCGAGAGCGACATCGATCTTCTCCAACGCCGCGGCTACGTCGCTTGCTCCAGAGCTGATACTCCCGAGAATCTTCTCCAGAAGGGCTACTGCGCTGGGCGTAGTGGCAAGAATGACGACACCAGAAACAAATTCGTCGTCGTCGAATGGGGGCCGATTGGGGTCAGATGTATCGCCGAAGGCTTTGATCAGGTCCTTTTTGACAAAGTTCACACCGCCAGTGCCTGAGAACGCTCGAGAGCTGACTGTTCCTAAATTGATGGAGGAGAACGCAGAAATAGATGACGATGTCGCCGTCAGCTGAGTTGCAAGATCCGTGTACCCCTGAATCTGCTGTTCGATGATCTTGACGTTTGACTTGAGCAGGTCACTGTAGCCTTCAGTTGTTTTACCCAACTGCGCGGTGAGACCTGCTACTTGGTCCAGCAGACCGCCGATGGCGGGGAATAGATCAATTGTTCTAGGAGTCCTGTACCAGTCCGGAGGAACCCCAGTGATGCTTCTCGGCGTACCGTGGTCAGTCTTTGGGTAGTACACCTTCACCACATTGGAGAGACGGAGAAACCCCAGGTCTGTTCCGCCGCCAGTACTCAGCTCTTTCGAGGTTCCCAGCTTCACGTGGTAGCTGGCTGCGTAGTAGTAGCCGACCCCAGGTTTGTGCTCCGTAGCATCGATGACCGCGCTTTTGAAATCGACGCCAGTATGCGGGATGACCACAACTACTTCCGTTTTTTCGTCTCCGGTCTTCGTGCTGCTGGTCAACTGACTTGAACCAAACAAACCCTGGCAGGTTGTCGCGGACAACATCTTCACGGAGGTAGATTTGATGATCGCCACCTCGGTAACCGCGGCGTACGTCCCAAGAGCGGGGATCTCCACGAGAGGCGGTTGGAAGTCCCACTTCAAGCTAACGGCGGACCCATTGACCACCTTCGCTTTGAGATTCTGAGGTGTGGGCATCGCTGGTGCGTCGAGGGCGGTGGGCTTCCCTGGCGCGAGGAGGGAAGACATACCGTTGGTGAACGGGATGATGGAGGCGATGTTCGTTGCTCCAGCAACGAGGTACATCCCTGCGACCGCGTCCGTGTCAGCGAGCTGGGGGCGGTTGTCATCACCAAGATCGTCGAAGGACTCCGTGACCTGCCGAACAAAGCCCGCGTTGCCCCCCGTCGCGGAAAACAGTCCGCGGAGAATCGAGTCCTCGTGCACAGTGGTCGTTTCACCGGTGAACATCGCCTGTGTCTTCAGTCCGGCGGGGGTAGGAGCAACGAACAAGGAAGGGGCCAACGCAGCTTTGACTGCCTCTGGGATGATGACCTTGCTCCGCGGTGGGACCAAGAGAACGTATACTCCAGTGTCCTCGGTCAGCGCTTTTACGGCGGCCTCGATAGTTCCTACCGCAACGTTGATCGCAATCTGGGAGACGCTAAGGCTCGTTGTCGCTGTGGCGCTAAGAGCCTCAACGAGCCCCTTGACGATTTTCAACGCCGTCGACGTAGTAGAAGCGACGGTCTTCAGGCCATCGACAGCGGAAGAAATTCCGCCCGGTACCGAAGGTAGCTTGAAGGTTTGCCACGCCATCAGAAGACACTCCCCGGCTTTGACTGCACTGAGAGGTACCTCCGCCGCCACACGCCCGCGGGTTTACGCGGTAAAACGAGAGTCCTATCTACTCGATCCGGGGCAAGAGGGGTAGCTTGTTGTAGTGATTTTCGGAGATCGCGTAAGTCGGTGGTCGGGAGCCCCTGAACAGCCGCTCGAGCCTCCAAAGCTTGAAGCCGCTGCGCGAGACGAACACGCTCGACCCGAAGACGGGTTTCGATGAGCTTCTGCGCCAACTCGGCGAATGGAAAGTCGTTTCCCCAGGGCATGGCGCAAGGTACCACGGAGAGGGGTCCCCAGAAAACTACTACCGCCGACGGTATAAGCAGTGCAGCCCAAACCCTTCATCCACGAGACAATGAATGAGCCAGGAAGTCTACAAAGTTGGAGAGAATTTCATTCGGGTCATCCACCAACCAGGAAACGGTACACGCTATGAAGTAGTCGGCGTGAAGATGCCCGACGGGTTCCCTGAGCATGGTGGCTCGTGGCTCATCACCTTCCCCCTCCTCGGGGCTTCCCATTTCTTCAAAGAAGGGGGCTTTCTCGCGGTGTCGTACGTTGCCGAGAAGCTGGCCTACTGCCGTAACGGTACGAAGAATTGCGAAGTAGATCTTCACGAAATGACGAAATGCATCAGCACCATCACCAACCGTGAGCACAATGCGGACACGGACGCACGGGGGTACTTTCCTACCCTGCGAATCGCCCAGTAGTCGAAGCACCGATCACCATCACGGGCTCCACCCAAACACGGAGATCTGATGGCGAAGAAATGGTTGTTGTTACTAGTAGCAGTAGCGGAGGACGAGATGCCCGAGGGCCTGACGTACACCGCTATCCCGGACAAGCTGGACGGGGTTATCGCGACGGTGGCCCCAGGAGTAATTGATCTCAACTCGGTGTATCTTCTAAACCGAAAACAGAAGCACTTCATCGAGCACATCGCCGACGATACTGCTGTCGACTACCATCACTACGCGGTAAGTGTTCGAGGTGAAAAATGCAACGAAGAGAACTGCGAACAGCACCCGATTCAAAACGTACTGAATTTCAATGATCACAACAAACGACGTCGAACTCCTCCGGGGGTTAACTAAGAAACATCCCGTGGTAGCCCGGCTCGCCGGGGATAAGAACAGCTTCGCGCTGATCTATGCCAAGTGGTTCGTCCTGGAACTGCCCATTGCTTTGTTCGACCCAGAGCTCAAAGACTGGGAAGAAGCAGACGACGGCGCCGTCACTTGGAGGTCCGTGATGCCTCCAGGCGAGGGCGAATACGCTCAAGGGTTCCGCTGGACGAACCCAGAAGATGGGATGGCGCTCGTAAAGTTGATCGCCGATTCTGGGGTAGCTTTCATCCACCCCTCCATCTACGACGTAGTCACCAAGAAGGTGCCCGAACCAGAGTTCCGAGTGTTCACAGGCGATCAGCCGCACATCGCGATTCTTAGCGCTGGCGTGCTGGTCGGCGGGGCGGCGCAGGTGAAGCTGAAGACGTAAAGCAGCGCCTCCTCATGGGGGCGCTGTTTTTTAGGCTCCGACGAGAACTCGCGTGCTCTTGACCGGCTCGATTTTGGAGTTGGCCTTTGCGGATAATGGACCGGTGGAGCCTGCTTTCGCGGGGCTCGAGGGTCCCATCGCCGTCAAGTGAACGTGGTCATCGCACCATTCAATGACGGTCTTCATCAGCTTCTCGAACTCCTCCCACATGCAGACGTGGTGCTTCGGAACCGTGACGGAGAAAGTGTGCCCCTTGTCCGTCGAAGTGGCCGACCCATCAGCCGCGAGGATCACGGAATCATCGCCGGTGGACAACAGGTTGTACTTGCCCGTTGAAGGAAGAACGAAGTTGAAGTCGCCTGCGTAGTTGACGAAGTTCTGGGCCTGCTTTGGAGTTGAGACCCCGCCACTCTTTGGGTTGCCCGTCACAGACTCAATGCCGCCATTGACGGCGTCCCAGAGGATGGCCAGGCTCCCGACGTCGGGTGGAGGGGTCTTTCCACCACCTTCGACGGTGGTGACGAGCTTGTTCCCGATGTGCGTCATGCGATCATGGCCGACCGTTTCTTTTAGGTCGTTGCCCGCGGACACGGCGTCGTTGGTGGCCACCAGCGTGGTCTTCCCCGAGTCGAACGTCTCGGTAACTTCCCCTTTGACCTGGGTGTCCATGTTCCCGAGCACAGAGACTTCTTTGTTCTCCGCCACGTCTTCTCGAGCGGTCCCGTTGGTCCCCGAGGAGATGTCGATTCCTGCGACGCCGGTGAGAGACAGCCGCCCATCCGCGCTCATGTGAAGTTCGCAAAGCGTGTTGTTGTGCGGCGTGGTAACGCTCATGCGGAACAAGTCTCCCGCGGCTCCAGCATCCAACCGAAGTGTCCAGTTCTCCGCGTTGGCCCCGTTCTCGGTCAGCTGATCCGCGCCCGCACGCCAGGTCAGGGAGGTCTTACCCCCGTCGTTCACGATCTCCAGATTACCCAGAGCGGAAATGTGTCGGTAGACATTGGCGAAAACCTCCACCATGTCATTGATCCCGTGCGTACGAATCTGCGCCATCGGGCTGGAGTGCATGACGTTCGTTCCACCCGAGAGAACCCCCGTGTAGTTGTTGTGCTTCCCTTTGCGAATCCAGTCGTCGGAGATGACGTCCACGGGGTCGTTCGGAGGGCGACTGCTGCTGCTCGCAGGGCCCTCTTGAGAGTAGACTCCGTCTTCTCCCCCGATGCCCCGGACTTCGCTGATTCGCGAGGGGTTGACCTCAACGGCGTTGGTCACCGAGCTCTTGAGCACGCCAAAGATGACAGGACGTCCATTGAGCTCGTAGTGGATGACTACCTCAGTTCCCCGAGGCAGGACACTGATTTCCCCAGGGTCGTTCACCATCCGGGGGACGTCGGAAAGAAGGGCCCCGCTTCCGGCGGCAACGGAGTACGTCTGCGCCTGCGGAGAGTAGTTGGTGACCGAACAAACCTCCCATCCTCGGCTAGAAGGCTTCTTGTCGAGAAACTTTCCTCGCGGTGAAGCGCCAGCATCCCCGTGATTCTTGCTCTTCGGCAGTCTCGAGTTCGCCATGGCGCGCACCATACCAAAAGAAAAGCGCCCCGGGGAGTGTTCCCCCGAGGCGCCTGAGCGTCACCCTTGCAAAGTTCAGTCGCCCTGCGTGACCCCTTGGGCGTTGTCCTTCAGCGGAGCCGGAGCCTGGCCAGTGAAGTCCAGCATGGCGTCGACGGTTGAACGGGGGATCTTCCCACCGCCAGTTGCCACAGTCGCCAACTCGAAGGGGAGCAGGCGGTCGGCGAGACCCGAGACGTTCTCGAGAATCATGTTCTGTCCGGCGTTCGCCTGCACGGCGTAGGAGTTGATCATCGCCAACTCGGCGTAGAACGAACCCACCAGGTCGTGCGACTTGTTGCGGAAGAAGCAGGCGAGCCCGAACGGGACGTAATAGAGCTCCGAGTCCAGGTTGATGAAGTAGTTGCTGTTCGCCGACTTCGCCGCCGGATCATCGAAGTTCTGAACCTGGATCGAGGCCTTCACCGCGTTGTGGTACAGCACGCGAAGCAGGTTGCGACCGTTCACGAACAGCCGGGCGATGGTCCACTGCGTCTGGGCCTTCCCCGAGACGAAGAACGACCGGCCTGAGCCGATTGCCATCATCGGCTGCGTCGGCTTGGTCTGGGTGAACTGGATGCTCTGCAGCATCCCGATGGCCAGAAGCGTGCCGACGGTGACGTCGCTCGCGCCCTGAGGAACCACGGTTCCCTTGCGCGGAGGACCGGCGAGAACCAGGGTGTCGTCGGGGTGCGCAGCCGAATAGGCGGCGTTGTCCATCTCCCGCTCAACGTAGTTCTCTTGGAACTTCCAGCTCTCTACGCCTGCGGTAACGCCAATCCCGTTATGTGCGGTTGCCATCGATGTCTCCTAGTGCTTCGACTTCATGAACTCGGTACCGATCAGCAAACCTAGACCGGCCAGATCTGAAAGATGTTTCGCGTTGTGCACCGTAGGTGATTCTTCGTCTTCCCCGCTTACCAGACTGTGCACCGCGGGGGCGGCGATCAGCCCGAGCCCTGCGACGTTGAGATTCCGCTTGAGGTGTTCAGGCGCAAGGAGCTGGTGAAGGACTGCGTCCGTTACGCCGCTGGCGTACTTGTTCAGCGCATCCTGAGCACCTTGCGTGTACGCCATGCGAAACATTCTACCTCACCGTTGAGACGATGTCCTGAACCTGGTGCTCCGTCAAGCCCAAGTACTCCGCGGCCTGCTTTACTGAGTAACCCTGCTCACTGAGAGCCTGGAGCTGCCCGGCGAACTTCGCCAGGTCGAGCGGTGTGGGGCTGGACCCCTGCTGGATGCTCACCGGGCGACCGAAGGTGTTGTGCTGCGCACCTTTGATGAGATCGTCGATGATGTTCTTCATCGAAGATGTCTTCTTCACATCGGGAAGAGGAGCGTAGTGGTCCCCTTTGATTTCCTTCGCCGTGCTGATGAGGTCCGTTCGAGCTTTAGACCCCGCTGGTTCTGCCGCTGCGAGATGTCCTCGAAGGTGTGTCCCTCGCCGATCCGTCGCGTACTCGTACTGTTTCCCTTTGAGAGACTCAACTTTGGCTTCAGGCATCCGATTCAACGCTTTCGGAATCCCGGCCATCTTCTCAATCAACTCCTTGGCGCTTTTGTCCATGGCTTACGCGCTCACAAGGTGGAGGGCGATGGTGTTCAACGGAACCGGGAAGGTGCACTCGACGAAGATCTCGAGCCGGTCAGCCGACACCGTCGACACCGTGAGGGAGACGATCTTCCCGTCGATGAGCGGCGCTCCGATGCGGGGACGCCGACGCAGCTTCAGGTTGTCGATGCCCCCAGTGATGGAAGCCCCGATGAAGCCCATGGTCTCCGGGTTGATGTTCCAGATGCCGAGGTAGTCGTCGAGGATGTCCGCGAAGAAGAGCGACACGAAGTCGAAGTTCTTCACCATCGAGAACTCACCGGACTGGAGAGTCGAGACGTCGGTGGTCAGCTGGTGCACCACGTAGGGCAGCGCCTGCGGTGTGTCCTGCTGGAACACGAACCAACCACCGTTGCTGATGTCGGTGATGTTCTTGTCGCTGAAGTACGTGTTCGCGTTGTAGATCTTCGAGATGCCCGCGATGCCCAGGTTGGTGAAGCCCTGGTGCGAAGGCAGGCCCGCGGTCATGCCACCGACGGCGCAGGCGAGGTAGTACCCCGGCTGAGTCGCGGCGGGCTGCGGAGTGGTCGGCGTTGCCGGGTCACGAGGCAGTGAGCCGTCCACCAGACCGCTGACGTCGCAGAGGTCCGGCCACACGTTGACGACCCGGCGGCTGGCGATGCTCTGGGCGACCGCGATGATGGCCGTCACCTGCCCCGCCTTGTCGAGGGCGCGGGTGATGCGGTACCGCAGGGTCGCGGTGGTGGGGATGGCCGTTGCCGGGGCATTCCGTGAAACACCGTGCGGAAGCTCGTTGGCCACCAACGAGTTGCTCCGTCCGTTGTTCACGATCCGCAGGCGCTGGTTCGAGACGATGGCTGCGACCTTCCAGCTGTCCTTGTGGGTGAAGCTGTCCTGGGTCGGATTGATGGGCATCTCCACCAGGTCGGTGGGAATGACCCCATCGTCGATGAAGGTTCCGTTCGCGTCGTACAGATCGAGGAACAGCTTCGCGTCCAGAACAGTGTCCAGCGCTGCAACGGTGGTCAGGGGGATGCGCGTCGCGATGGTCGATCCCACCTTGACCAGGATGGCGCCACCTGTGTTGACCTGAATTCCGCCGAGGAGCTCGGTGTCCAGCTCGAGAGAAGTCTCGCTGAGCACCTGCGCCACGGTGTAAGTTCCGTCGCGGTTTGCCCCGGTTCCGCCAGTCAGGGTGGGGGCGCCCCACGCTGCGACCGAGCTGGTGTCCGCGGTGATGACCGAGTTCCCGGCGACGCCGAGGGTGATGGCCACCACACCCATGGTGTCGGGAGGACCCAAGGCCGCAGTCACGTAACCGTTCGCAGTCGTCGAAGCAGCATACTGCGTGCCAGGCGTGCCAGTGAGGTTGATCGCGTCCTTCAGGTTGGTGATGGCGGTAGTCGCCGACACGCCAATGAGAACCCACCCGTTGACGTTGCTGAGCGTGGTCTTCCACGTGTACGTCTTGGTCCCGATGGTGACCGTCGAGTCGTTGGTCGGGATGGCGGTCAGGGTCAGAGTCCCCGTCGCCGCCGTGGGAACCGTGGTGTCAGCTGAGATGGTGAGCTTGTCCCCCGGCATGACGCCCGCGGTCATGAACGCCACGCCTGTCGGGATGGACAGGGTGTGGTACGTTGTCGGGGTGGGCAGCGGAGCGGAGAGCTCCGTCTTCCCATCCGTGTTTTTGTCGATGATGATCTTCGTGGTGGGAAGCTCCGCCGAAGAGCCTACGGCCACGCGGAACTTCTGCGGAACGCCGTTGGTCACCGCGAAGTCCGGGTCGGCCAGCGCTGTGAATTCTGACTTGAGACCCGCGAGAACGGCGGTTGCGAGTGTGCCCGAGCACAGAGGAACAACCGCGTAGATGTCCTTGCGGCCCGAGATCGAATTCCGCATCGACGTGAAGCCGACTTCATCGTTCGACTGAACGCCGAAGTACTGCACGGTGGTGTTGGTGTTCTGCAGCGCCACGAACACGCCAGCCGCCAGCGGGTTGCGCGCGTCGATGCGCCCCAGCTGTCCTTTGATCTCGTTCACCGAGCCCAGGGTCTTCACGTCGGCCAAGTCCTGGCGCAGCGACCGGTAGCCGACGTAGAGCTCGCAGGAGACGATCAGCTTCGGCGACACGCCGACGTTGAGAGTCGCGAGAGCGTTTACGGTGATGGTGTTGGTCGCCGGAACGAAGGTGTAGTAGCTCGGGTCAATCAGAGACTCGGGCATCGCTCGAATGACGCGGAACTTGACGTTGATGTTGTCCGTGTCGAAACCCGTGGGGGTGTCGCTGTTGAGCACGAGGGTGTTGGTGGACACCGACACGACGGTCCGAGTGAGCGTTGTCCCGCCGGTGGTGTCCGTGAGAATGACGGTGTCGAGGGGCAGGACGCCCGCGGCGGCGAAGTCCGTCCCGGTCGAGGAAACAGACGGAGAGTTCGGGACGGTCGTGAGATCGCTGCCGAAGGCCATCTCAACGTACGTCTTGCTGGTGTAGACCTTGACACTGGGCTGGTCAAGAACCGCGCCGATCTTGTTGTTCGGAGCGTCCGCGATGGTGGCGGAGCTGGTGAACGTTGCCACGCCGGTCGCGGGAGCCGCGACAGCGAAGCCGTAATCGACAGCGAACGCCGCGCCCCACTTGATGTCGGCTCGGTCGTCAGGGAAGTCTTGAATCCAGTAGCCAGGGCCAGCAACGAGACAGTTCAGCTCCGGGGTCGCCGGGCTGCTGCTCAGGGTCGCGAACTCCTGGAACACGAGTACTACAGGCCTTGATGCCGCCATTGGAAGGTCTCCTGCGTCGAAAGTCGTCGCTACCCAAGGTATAGGTGAGCGAGGGGCTGGAAACAAACGCCCAGGGTCACTTGATGTACTGCTTCAGAAGGAAAGTATCGGGGTTCGTTTCTTTGGAGTCGCGGTACCGCACCATGATGTCTTCAAGCAGCGGACCGATTGGCAAGGTGGACCAGCGTAGGTTGAACTGCACTTCGAATGAAATGTGCGTAGACCACTGCCCCTTATCTCCTTCGAAGGGGACGGTCTTTCCGAGAATCGGCGGGGTAAGTTCGTGGAGATCAAAAGAAGCGCGAATCTGCTCGCGCCCAGCCAGGATGTAGAACCAAACAAGGTCCCCGAGGATCGCACTCTCCCCCTTGGCTTCGGACACAACCTCGATGTCCATCGGGACGGTGCCCAAGGCGTAGAACGCCCGAAAACCCGTCTTCAGTTGCTGCCCCACAAAGTTGCCAAGGGCCACCTTGCCAGCGGCCGTTTCCCCTTTGTCAATGTAGATCGCCGGGCGGTAGTTGCGTACCTCGAGATGTTCGTTGAACGCAGGTTCGATGACGATCTTGCGAGGCGCTAGATCCGTGTTTTCTTCCGTCTTCGCAGGAGTCGAGTTCTCGTTCCATACCCACGCCAAACTGTTGCTCGGTCGAAAGCGCTCCCGTACGATTTCAGTGAACAACGCGACGAGGGCCAGAGGGGAACCAACGGCGATGTCCGCCTGCTGTCCCGCGATTCGCGGCAGCTGCTGGTTCTGGTTGTTGATGTTCCCCATGCGCGTACTCTAGAACAACGGAGGAATTCTGGTGGGGTCAACTACGATTCGATACTCTGGAGAACTACGCGCTATTTCACTGATCTCCAATTTCTGATGAACGGCGACAGTTCGAAGCTCTGTCTGGATGACAGACTTCACTACGAAGCGTCGATTGTCTTTCAGGAAGACCAGAACATCATCGATCTCGACTTTGGGCAAGTCCAAGAGGGTGACCTGCGTAGCGCGGTACTCAGCGACGCCTTGAGGAGAAAGTTGCTTAGCCGACGGGAGTGTTCCACGGCGGCCGAGTGTCAAAACCGGATCGAAGTACCCGGGAACGAACCCGGTGCCCAAGCAGGTAGCGCAGTTGGAACGAACAACCTGTTTCGTCGTCGCGTCCCAGCACTTCGTGCAGCGAGGACCCCAGTGCATTCGCTTACAGACAGCGACCTCTACGCCATTGAGCTTTCGAAGCATCACGCCGGCATCACGAAGAAACTTTCGTTTCAAGAGGCGCTGCCGTCCGTCGAGACGAGGCTCCACCGCGGACACAACCTCCACTCGGGCGAGGAGAGAAGGAGATGTCGCCACAATTCGGTAGAAGATACCGCGAACCAGGGACAACTGATTCGGATCACCGTCAACGGGGGTTCCAGTGATCGGAAGAACATCATTGTAGTTGTAACGATTGAGCGTCTGAATCAAAAGCTCAGTCCACGGCCCCTCAGGAGAACCCGCTCGGTAGATGTCGAACGTGTAGTCCCCAGACTCCGTCGGGTTCAAGAGATCCCACTGGAGGTACACTCCTCGAGGGTACAGCGGCAGAAGCCGCGTTATCTCGATGGACAGCGCCATTTAGAACGTGGCTCCGATCAGTGCTTCGTTTCCTGCGTTGAGGAAGTCGCTGGGCTTTGTGGCGCTCAATGCGTCGAAGGCTTTGCCGACGGAACGATTCTGTCGACCTGGTTCGGCGAACTGAGTCCCGTAGGCACGCCGTCCGTTGTCAGACGAGATGGCGTCCTTCTTGATCCCGCGTCCAGTGAGTTCCCAATTCCACTCCGCGAGCTTGAACGCCGCCATCGCGGCGGCCATGCCGCTTTGGTAGGCGATCTTGTTCACTTACCGCCTCCGGAGACACTGACAACCTGATTTCTTGTGTTGGACGCCGTCTCGTTGGCGAGAGTCGCCGCGGGAGACGTTCCCGTTGAAGGTACGATCCCGCTCATCTGAGGACTCGTCGAACTTGTTCCACCGGGAGAAGACGCCGATGACGAAGATGAAGACGTCGGGGACGCGGATGGGGTCGTTGACGGAGAGACAGAGTTCGCTGTCTCAGTGGTGATGTTCGATCCGACGGTCGAATGACTTCGGGGAATCTTCGCTGCCTTTGGCGCGGCGCTTGGAGAGAACACGCTGGCAGCCTTCGCTGTAGTTGGGGTCGCCGGGGCTGCGGTGGGAGGAGCAGCGATAGCTGCGCCCTGGGTCTGGGTCTTCCCCATTCCAGCGACCGTTGGGACACCAGGAACGCCCGTTCCAAGAACTGGAGACGTGGGGAGAGCCTGATTCGGGGCTCCGGGCTTTACGGACGCCGCGCCCATTCCTGGGACAGCTGTGCTGATCGGAGGAACAGCGCCGAGTCCGCCCGCCGCCATCGCGGGAGTCGCCGGAGCTCCGGGTGCACCGAGAGCAGCGAACTTGTCTTGGGCGTCTCGAGAGCCCTTGCGGTACGCCATTTCGTTAAGAGTCACGTTGCCCGCCCGTTGTGTCAGAAGTGAAGCGCCCTGTAGGCGTACCGCCCTGAAGGATAGGATTGTTCCTACCCCCAGGGTCGGTGAAGTTCGAGGTCTGCCCGATGTTGGCGTTGGTGATGAACGCCCTTGAGATAGCGCTGTTGCGATCTTTCGGAGACGTCGTTGCGACGGGAGACCCGGAGTCACGTACCGAAGATGCCCCATCGGGACCAGCGGACGATGCTCCGCCGAACTTGGCGAAGGCATCCCTCTGTCCCTGTCGGTACGCGAACTTGTTCATGATGAGTGGAAGAACCTCGAGACGTTGCGGTAGCCAGACCCGAGCGAGCCGTAGCAGCTCTCCATGTTCCGGGAGATCTTGAAGTTCTTGGCCTTCTCCTCGAACTCGGCCTTGAGCACCTGGGCCAGAGCGAGGTACTGGGCCTGCTTGTCATCGAGCCCAATGGGTTGAATGTCGCCGTCCTGATAGGTGACCTGGTTGCGGGTCTGCCGGAAGGCTTCGCTCATCACCAAGAATTCAGAGACTCCGATGAGGAGCAGCCAGACGTTGATGTTGTCTTCCGCGTCGCTGGACGGCGGGGTCATCACGTTGAAGCGCGCCACAGTGAACTTGGTGGCCCTCCGAATGTCAGTGTCCGAAAACTCGGGTAGATCGAACATGATGTTCGTCACCCCCGTGCCCGGAACCTGCCCGGCTACGTCGCGCAGAAAACCACGAACGTCATCCAAGGTGACGGTAAGCGGCGTAGTCGGCGTAGCTGTTACTGGCATGGTAGATTACCCTTGGAAACCGCGTGAAGTGGTAGCCCAGACGCGTGCGATCTTTCTCGCCGCCCCGCCACCAGAGGTGATGAGCTGGAGAGCTTGGCGGTGGCCCAGGATGACAGCGGTGACCGCGGAGGCGTATTTGTCCCCGGTGCCGGTGGCCAGCTGCAGAGTCTCCCCCGAGATGACCGCGCCAGCGGGGTCCAGGTTGACGACGTTGACGGTCCAGGTGACGCTCACCCCAAAGTCGGCCAAGATGTGGTGAACGACGATGGGCTCAGTTTGTTCGAAGTCGAACAAGCCGCCTTTGACATCCGTGGCGTACTTGGTCATCCCGTTCCCAGCGGTCTGCGCAGAGTCTGACGCCGCGCCGTTGAAGTGAGACCCCGACGTGATGATCTGCTGAATTCCAACTGGACTGGTACCTACAGGGTAGAGGAGAGACATGGTTTACTCCTAGACGATGACTTCGGTTTTGTCGGGGCCGTACAGCCCTTCTTTGGCGAATTGAATCGTGTACGTGTACCCGGTGGTCACCGTAATCGGGTTCACCCAGTTTCCCAGCGCGTCCGTCAAAGTGATGGCGAGCGGCGCTGAAGTCAAACCTTGATCAAAATCAGTTTTCTTGTACACCCGAATGATGGCGCCTTCGATAGGCGAACCGCCAGCGGTTTGGTACCGCATCGCGCCCGGCACCGTGTAGTTTTGATCCAGCTGCACCGTGTTCGTGAAGGCCGGAGCTGGACTGACTGGGCGCATCGGAAGAGACGGCAAGCTCCGATTGGCGAGGGTGTCGATTGAAACGAGCCTGTACCAATCGATCAGCGTACCTGCGGGGTCGACGTAAAAGAACAACCCCGACATCGTGTCGTAGTTCGGGCCCACCAGATTGTGGGCGATGTTCACCAGAAAAGTGAACGGGCCCAACTGATTCGTTGAGAATTGGAGCTCGTAACTCGCGATGTCAGGGTGAGCGCTGGGGGCCCACGCAATTCGAACGCTCATAAGGCCCCTAGCATAGCTGTTTCACGAGGGAACTGTTGGCGTTTCATACGATGTCCACGTCCGTGATGGTCGGAGTTTCAACGTGGGGCCCGCTCGGGGTGAGCGGTTGATTCGAGGTTCCCATGATTTCTGGGGGAGGCGGAGGATGTGGCCCGATCAAACTCTCCGCGTAGAGCGTGAAGGTGTCGAAGAAGTGGAACACCGCGACAAGCGACTCACTGAGAGCTACCGCCTCAGTCAAAACTTCGACGTAGCTCTTTCCAGACTCGAGGAACTCCGCGAGCGTCAGTGTCTCAGAGAGCAGCGCTTGGAAGGCTGCCAGGGTGTTGAGCGCTTCAACGAGAGGCGCTGTTTCTGTCAGAGCCTCAATGGCCGCCAGGCGTGAGAACAAGCTCGCACTGAGAGCCACAGTCTCAGCGAGATTCTCCTGAGCGGTCATCTTGGCGCTCAGTACGGCGGTCAGCCCAACGCTCTCTACGAGGGTCGACTGGAACGTACCCTGGGTGTTCAAGGCTTCACTGAAGGACCACGACTCCGCGAATTGCAGTAGCACGCGCTTCGCGGCGGACAGGCTCTCGGCGAGAGACACCGTTTCGCTAAGAGCGGCGAACGATGCTTGAAGAGAGGTCAAGCTCTCTACGATGGGCAGAGATTCTGTGAGCGTCACATGATCCTGCATCAGGGTCATGAGTGCTTCGGAACTGGTGACAGTCTCCGCCAGTGCCGCAATCGCGGAGAGCTTGGTTGTCAGAGCTTCACTGGTGGTGACAGTCTCGTTGAGTGCGCTCTTGAACGCCCCCAGAGTCGTCAACGACTCGGTCAGAGAATCTGTCTCCAGGAGTGAGACACGCGCCGCCAACTTCGACGTCAACACTTCGATCAGAGTTACAGCTTCGGTGAGAGAAGCTCGTGCGTGGAGAATCGCGGTGATCGTCTCTGTGAGAGCCACCGTTTCACTGACAGCTACCTGCGTTCCTTTGGACGCCGCGAGAGACTCTGTGAGAGAGACGGCTTCCGTTAGGGCGGCGTGACCGACGAAAAGAGTCGTCAGAGCTTCAGTCCAACCAACCGTCTCAATCAGGTTGATCTGCCCCGCGGTGTCCACCAGCTCCGTGATAACAACGGTCTCAGCGAGAGCTTGCACCGCGTGAAGCTTTGCTACCAGGGACTCGGTAAGGGTGGCCGTCTCTGAGAGGGCCTCCGCCATATGAAGACGAGCGGTGATCGTCGCCGACAGAGTGACCGACTCCGCCAGGGACTGATTCGCTGCGAACAGCGAAGCAAGAGAGTCCGTCAGAGAAACAGTTTCCAGGAGAGTGGGACGGGCGGACAACCTCGAAAAGAGTGACTCAGAGTCAGAGACCGTCTCGCTGAGCGCGGCCTTCGCTGCTAAAAGAGCTGTGATCGTCGCGGACAGCGCAGCGGACTCTGTCAGGGGCTGATGGGCTGCGAACAACGACGCAAGGGAATCGGTCAAGGCGACGGTTTCAAGAAGCGTTTCTTGAGCAGATAATTTCGAGAAGAGTGACTCGGAATCTGGAACAGTCTCAGTGAGCGCCGCCTTAGCCGCGAAGAGCGACGCCAGAGAATCGCTCAAAGAGACGGCTTCACTCGCTGCGACATGCGCCGCGTAGAGTGATGTCACAGAATCAGACAGCGTCACGCTCTCAGTGAGCGTCACACGATCCGCGAGCAACGTCATCAACGCTTCAGACTCCGCGACCGTTTCCGTGAGCGGCTGTAGCGCCTTGAAGAGGGAACTCAGAGACTCCGAAAGGATCACCGTCTCCGACAGCGCCTCGGGGATCCCCTGGCTCGCGAAGATCGACTCAGAATCCGTAACAGTCTCGGAGAGACTGCTCTTGAGCCCAGCGCTAACGAAGATCGATTCAGTGTCTGAAACCGTCTCAGCGAGCGCTTGTATGGCGCGGTACAGAGATGTGAGAGAGTCGGATAGCGTTACAGTTTCCGAAAGCGCGGCGTGAATTCCCTGGCTCGCGAAGAGCGACTCAACCAACGACACAGACTCGGCGAGTGAACTCACGTACCCCGCGAGGGACGACAACGAATCGGAGAGGGATACCGTCTCCGACAGCGCGACTTGCGTTCCTCGGACTGCGAAGATTGACTCAACCAACGTAACCGCTTCAGCGAGGGAGCTCGCGTACCCCGCGATGGCCGAAAGAGAATCCGACAGCGGAACTGTCTCTGACAGGCTCGGGCGTGCGCTCAAAAGCGCGATCAAGCTCTCCGAGAGCGAGACGGTCTCGTTCAAAAACTCTTGGTACGCTGCGTTTGCGATCAGGTTTTCGAGACCAATCGCAAAGACCCCGTCCTCCAGAAGGAGGAGGCTTCCATCCTCTAGAAGGACTCGGTTCGCAGACACAGGCTAGCTCCTACTGAGACTTGAAGAAGTTTAGGAGATCCTGAGGGGTTGTGTCTTGGGCAACAAGACCGTCGGCACCAACGTAGTTGGACTTCTGAAGGGCAATAACGACCGCTTCCGAGCAGAACACAGCATGCGCGCTTGCCAGTGGGTTATGCCACTTACGCTTAAGCCAGCGCCCGAAGAGCATGAGGGATGAGCCGATAAGCCCGCCGAAATCGTAGCCTGTTCCAAGGTACTCCTTGGCCACGTAGACGATGCCCTTTGTGATGTCCGACTTAGGACTGAAGGTCGCGACAATCTCATTCTTCTTTTCGAAGCGAGCAAGCATTCCATCTCGGAACCCCAGCTCGTGCGCCTCCATTACTACGTCCACATCATAATCTTCGTCGAGGAAGATGAAGAAGGCGTGGCTTGCCACCGAGCCCGTAAACTTTCGCACCAACCAGGACACTGGATTGAAGTGCTTTGGGGTGCTGAAGCCGATTCGGATGTTCTTCATTTCTTTGCCTTGTAGCTCCGCACTGCATCCTCGAAGTCGAGGGGAGCATTCATCTGCTTCAGGCGCTTGTCGGGAATTCCATCCCCATCAGCTCGTGGGGGCTTTGGTGCAGCAGCGCCTGTACGAGCAGCCTGCACCCTTTCCAGCTCGTAAATCTTCCCCTTCATCTCGGCATGGTCCAGTTCCATGTCGTGTACGGTTTCCTGGAGGTCCTTCACTTGCTCGACCATCGTGGTGTACGCCACCTCGGCTCTAATCTTCGCCTCGTTCGATTCAGCACGGGCAGAGAGAAAGTTGAACACTGCCGGAATGGCGACAGCTACGACCCCAAGTACAGCCTTCGTTGCAGCCCTCATTTAGGTCTCCATTTGTCGAAACCGTAGAAGGCTAGTGCTACCAGGCCAACCATGGAAAGGTCACTTATCCAAGAGTTCCACCAGCTCTCGGGACTGAGCCAAATCGCAGGCCATTGCTTCTCTGCGAAACGCTCAAAAACTTCCCACCAGAAGGCAGTCCCAAGACAGATGAAAAACGGAATCACCCGCTTCAGTTTTGTAGCGGCTATGGTGCTACCAACTACAAACCAAAACGCAGCATGCGACAAAGTCCAGTAGTCGAAGAACGAGTACCCCGTGTGACCCCATAGCCATCCCATGGCTCACTTCCACGTCTTCACATCAACGTACATGATTGGCTGGCTACCGGTTGAGGTCGTTGATGTGTAGGCAACCCGAAGAACGAGTCCAGCAGGGAACGTCTTCGCTGACTCCGCCACAAGGGCTACCTTACCGTCTGGCTTGATGTAGCTCTTACCGAAGTCCACCAATTGCCCAGCTTGGGGGTGTTGAAGGGTGGCCTCTACAAAATCACCTTCTGTGTAGTCCTTTACAGCTATCTCCGCGCCCTGAACCTCTCGCTCCTCGGACCAGGAGATGTCGAGATTAGTGACTGAGTTCAAGTCACAGACCTGTCGATGTCCCGACATAGAGATGTTTCGATTGTTGGAGGCGAAGGGCTGAGGGACCACCGTCTGTCGTACAGACAGAATCGGGGCCCCCGTGTGCGCCTTTACGAGGTTCCCAAGAGTAGTTTCTTCGCTAGCGGAAAGGTCGCTCTTGAAGGTGACTACACAATTTCCCCCAACAGTAAGGATGGAAGAAAGAGCTACTGTAATTGAGCTCTCTCGAATCTCCTTCGTAAAGGAGTCAGCGTCATACTTCTTGTTTGGGAACAAGTCCTCTGACGCGAGAGTGAATTCGAAGACAGTAGCCATGTAGCCTCCGGTTATCCTGCGACGCCGATTTCGCCTTCGCCCTGGATTGAGAGCGAGGTCGCCGCCGAAGCTCCGCCGACGAGGAAGTCAGCCGCATCGAAGCGCATCAGGCCGTACCAATCGTAGCTGCTGTTCGCGGCGACGGACTGACCGGTGCCGATGACTTCCGTTCCTGCCGCATTGCCAGCCGTAGCGCCCTTCCAGAGGGAGAACGTGACAGCACCCGCCGTCTTGTTCACGATGCGAATGTGACGAAGGATGATGTACGCCTGACTCTGAGTAAAGCCAACAGGCCCAGCCAGCGACGTGACGTTGCAGTTGAGAATGTTGGTGGTGAGAGTGGCCGTAAGAGCCACTGGACCGAAGTTAAACGTTTTGTTGGCAGCCATTGTGATGTTCTCCTTGCGACAGATTAGAAGTCAGACTCCAAGTAGAGACGAGCCATCTGAATATCCAACTGACCAGCCGTGGCGTTGTTGGACATCCAAATATACGGATTCAAGAACACAGTGTTGCGTGGAATGTTGGTGTTCAAGAACGTGCCGGTCGAAAGGGTTCCGGTGGCTGGAATACCTGCTTCCCAGAAGATGTCGGACCCGTTGGGGGCGCAGTACATTCGAACTTCAAACACTGTTGTCGTAGACTTCACAAAGCTCGCACCCAAATCCGTCGTAGTACACGAGCCCGCGTTGTCATTGCACATCATCGTCCAGTTAGTACTGGCCGAATCCAGCCCGATGCCGCATAGGTCAGTGGCGAGAGTCGATGGGTCTACGTTCGTCAAGGCCGACGTACTTCCGTTAAGGCCAATGAAGGCACGGCAGTTGGTTCCCTGAGTTACTATTGCGAAACGGCAAGCAAAGAAGAACCCACCAAGACCAGCCGCATTGCCTCTCCACACCATTGTTTCAACACCACGAGCTCCGGACATGCTGCCGCTGGGGTTGGCGGTTTGAAAGCCCACCCTCCGCATAGAAGTCAGGAAGTTTGTATTCGCTAGCGCAGGGTGACTGACTGTTCCAACCGTTGTAGCTCCCATGCCCCACAGACCAAGAGTAGCCCCCGTTTGGGGCAGCCACATTGCGACATGCTGAGAAAACAACCCAGGTTGCAGGGCAAACACTTCCGAGCCCGCCTGCTGCACCCACAACATGGTTCGGGTAGCGCTGTCTCTTGCAAACGCCTTGAGCTTAGTTGTTGCTGGTGCTGCAGGAGTGGCAATAGCCGTGAGGAGAAGATTGCCGTTGATGGCCTCTTCGTTTAACGTTTTGTCCCAAGTATGTTTTGCAGACCCAGCTTGAACGCCACCATCGTTGTACTGAATTTGTTTGTCTGACCCAGATGCTGTCGCAGCTCCGGTCGGTCCCTGTGGACCGGGCGGGCCCCGCTCTGGCTCTGGAACCTCTTCTCCAACCAAGAAAATAGCAGGTCCAGCCGGACCTTGACCACCTGTGGTTCCTAGGTTCCCTTGTGGGCCTGGAACGATGACCGGCTCCCCGTAATCATCAACGTCCAAAAGGGAGTGCTGGCCTACGTAGGGGTTGAAGACGGGGACCGTTGCGCCGCCCTGCCTGGTCATCATCTGCTTGGCGTCGGGCTGATACCAGACTGCTCCGTTGGGGAGCACAGGTGTGTTGGTGAGACTCGGGGCAGTTGTGGCAGTGAGGGTCCCTGTCACAAGAGTAGAGGAGTCCAACCACCAACCAGTGGCCGATGTGACGGTGAAGTTTCCCTCAATGAGGCAACTGAAGAACTGGCACAGGGCTGATGCGCCATTGAGCTCAACCAGCGCTGGGCCGACAGCCGTAGGAAAGCGACAATCTCGGAGTTGCGAAGGCCCTGACCCAGCAGTCGCAAGAAACGCACGAGTGATACCCGACGTAGCCCCAGTCGGTTGACTGATGGTGCAACTGTTGATGTACGAGTTGCCTGTGGAGTGGCGGTCCCAGAAGGTGATGACGTCCCCGGCGGTACTCGCCCCTGAGTTCGTCAACTGGAACTTGCAATCGATGTACTGACTGAAGTCCAGATGGTCAACGCAGTAGAATGGGCCTGCTCCACCAGAAAATGATGGATTGAATTCGAGGCCACGACAGTAGTACCGAGCTCCTGCGGACCCAGTGGTTGAAAGCGCCGATTCACCGGAGAGAAGGACAGGGTTTATGAAAACAGTGTGCTGCGTATTTCCTGGCCCAAGGTCTGATGAACTGCCCACAGCTACCAAGGCGATGTTGCCAGTCGCCTGAGTAGCGCCTGTGATTTTCTCTGGGTACGTCCCATTGGCGATGAGAACCGTGCCACCTGTAGTAGGCAGCGAAAGAATAGCCCCCATGATGGTGGTGAAGTCGGCGCTGCCGTCATTTGAGACGGTGACGACGTTCTTCCCCCATGGCATCTTCGGGAGAGCTACTCCGAGTGGAGGAACATCGGAGTAGTTCTCCGGGTCCACCAGCATATGGAGGCCTGGAGGAGGGAGGGTGTTACTAGCGTTCGATTGCTGCTGAACGGAGTTCAGAGGGTCTATTACATCGAAGGTGTACCCTCGAAGAAACATTGCTTCATCGAGGTCATCTTTCGACGTCTCATCAACGGTGACATCGACGTAGACCTGAGGCGCAGGAACACCAACCGCAGGACTTCCGGGCACCTGATTTGACAGATTACCAAGAGCTGGGTCGGTGAGCTTGTACCGATATACGTGAGTGGCCATTAGACGTAAGCCTCAAGAGTGACCGTGATGCCCGACGGGGATGCACTGATGCTTGCTGCCTTGGTCACTTCGATGTCCAAGCGGTCTCCGGCAACTACCGTGACGGAGTTGGTTGTGTCCTGGGCAGCCGTCGTTGTTGAAGGAATCGTCACCGTCAGTGCGGTCGCCACTCCGTTCTTCCGCAGCGTATAGACGATGTTGTTGCCGTTCCCTGCCGTGGTGTTGTGCCTCACCCGTAGATTTCTAAGCCTCGTTCCTTTGGGGACCTCAATTTGTATGGCTGACGTTCCAGCCAACGCATCGTTGTAGTACGGGAACAAGTACCGGGTGGTGGTTGTACCGGAGACACCAGATGCACCCCAACTAAGAATGGCATTGGCGATGCTGAGCCCGATGGCGAGCTCAGACACGTCGATCTTCTTCGTCGTCCCAGACGCTGCCATCGTCGTATCAGAGATGTCGACGAGTGGCAGAACGTCTGTGGTCGCTGTGTTGGCCCCCGTAAGCGCAGTGAGGGCCGTGATTTTGGTGTCAGCCACGGTGACCTCCTACATCAAAACGGGTTAGCCGAGAGTGATGGTGAAGGTGATCTGCAACGTGTCGTTGAGGATGAGTGACCGCTGCGTGAACCCGAGAACATGGTTCATGGTGCCCGCTGCCGCCAGGGTGAAGAGCGCCGCCTTCTGGGCCGATTGCGCGCCGGTCGCCGTGAACGTCTTGTCGATGGCGGTGGTGTTGGTGCTCGCGGTGTGGGTCACTGTCCCTTGAGCGCGTGCCAGGCCGTTCGCCACGATCTCGTTCGAGAGAACCGTCGAGGCGGTGGTTTCCGTCACCGTGTCATTCGACAGGGCGATGTAGTTCAGGCCGTTCGTGCCGAGGCCAGCAGTGCCGTACCCCTGAAGGTGCAGGAAGTCGCGGCCAGCGAAGGTGATGAGGTTGTGGATGGTCTCCGGCTCCCCGACCATCTCGTAGCTCGTGGGATCCGGCGCCCCGCTCTCGAGGAGGCGCGACGGCCGCCATTGAGTGATCACTGCGCAGGCGCTGGGGTAGTTGACGGTCTCAGACAGTTTGTTCTTCATGTTTGCTCCTACGGAAGCGGTTTCACCAAGGGTAACTGTTTCACGCATGTTCTACTCCCTGTACTGCGTAAAGTGGGGGCTCACCCGCCACGAAGAGCTCGACCTCGAAGATACTTGAACGCCTCGAAGAATCTCGCATATTCGGACGTAGTATAGGCCATCTCGTAGGAAGTGCCTTCTTCTTCCGTGAGTTTGAACTCAAAGAAAGCTCGCCCCTTACTCTTTGAACGGACAACCGTCAACTCGGCGCCCCGGATCATAAGGAAACACGCGAGTCCGATCTTGTCGGTCGAGAAGGGCATCGTCACTTTCCCAAAAAAAAAGGACGCCCGGTTTGACCCAGGCGTCCTCAGATTACGACCTTCGTCGACTTACGGGAAGGTGATTGACTGAACGGACAGCCGGTTGCCGATGCCGATGCCGGGGGCCGCGTACGTCCAGAAGGTGATCGTGTCAGCCTCCTGCTTGATGTACAGGGTCGCGTCCTGGAGCAGGAAGAAGTTGCCCAGGTAGTTCTCCGGGGCGTAGATGTACGCCTTCTTCGGGTCGTGGATGGTCGACTTGATCGTGGTGATGACCGGGAAACCCCACAGCTTCTCCTCGTTCTCCACGCCGTCGTCGTAGTGCCGCGACGCCACGTCGTTACCGACGCTGGTGGCGACCAGGTCGAGAGCCTCGTAGTACAGGCTCTTGGTCATGGTCATCTTGCCGATGGGGCGACGACGATTGACCATCTTCTGGAAGCCCGACTTGAACGCCGTCGAGTTGAAGCCGCCCGCGTTGACGTTCTGCTCGAGGGGGTTCAGCGCGATCAGCGCGTCGACGGTCTGCTGCCACTTCGAGTCTTCCTGGTCCGCCATGTCCTTCACAGAGTTGTCCGAAAGCATCTTCCGGATGTCGTTCTGGTAGGTCATCAGCTGGAACTTCGACTTGGTGAAGTGCTGGCTTTCCGTCTTGCCGAAGAAGACCGAGTAGCGGGGCCCCTTGAACCACGTACGGGGACCTGCGCCCTGGAACTGGACGAAGGTGGCCACCGACTTGGGCTCCTTCTCCACGATCTTCTTGGGCTCGTCCGTGTTCTCGTCACGGTCGATCTCATCGTCCTGCAGGAGGACCGGGGTCAGAATCTCCCGGGCATACGACTCCTGACGAACGAACTCGCGAATGAACGCCGAGCCCTCGGCTGCTGCTTCCTTGATCCGCCCATCCTCGATCTTCTTGACGAAGTTCGAGTTTACGAACTGGGCGGAGACTTGCTGCGTTTCGGTCTTGTAAGCCATGTATCAGTCTCCTCCAACATGTTCCGGGCGAATCCCGGCATATGCGTGAATGTTGCGTGGTACTATCTTAGAGCCCGCCGCCCTGGGGCACAATGACCTGCAGAACCCCGTTCACCGCGTCGAGACCAGCCGGGCCGACAACCCCGATGATTTGGTCAGTCGCGCCAGCGAGGATGATCTTCCCCGCTGAGAACGAAACAGGCTTGCCAGGCGCGTAGGCGCCCGCGGTCCACTGGTCGGTCAACATCGTGAACCCGCCGTGCAGAACAGTCAGCTTCTGAACGAAGGAACCCGAGAAGTCCTTGTTGCCGTCGATGGTGACGAACGCCATCTTGGCGTTGAGGCGGTTCGCAACGACGTCCGCGGTGGTGCCGAGGATCGCGGTGCCGTCCGCGACGTCCATGACGACGACGGCGCCCGCCGGAATGACGCCCGCGACAGGGGTGCCCTCCGAATTGAGCGTCATGCCACCAGGCACCACGAGGACTTGCGCCAGGGCCGCCAGCGCAACCGGGTTGTCAACCGAAACGATGTCAAACTTCGAGTTCAAGATGCTCATTGCGTGTCTCCCTGCTTTCTATCCGCCTGGTGGGCGTTAGGAAATGATGAAATTGCCAAACCGCTCGTAGGCAGCATCCGCTGCTTCCTTTTTCGTTGTCGGCTGCTTCTGTGCTGACTTCTCGCTGGACCTGCCGAGACTCTCCACTCCGCTGCTGCCAGCCGTTTTCTCCAGCAACTGCTTCACGGTCGACAGGACGTCTTCTCCAGACGAGGAAAGCTTGTCAAACACTTCCGGCGGGATCTCCTCCCCCGTGGCCTCCGTGTACTTGTCGGCGACGCTCTTCATCGCGGCGTCGCGAGCGGTTTTCACTGCGGCGGTCTTCTCGAGCTCGTGCCCGTCGATGACCTTGGCAGTCTCTTCGAGTACCGCGGCCACCTTCAAAAGAAAATCAGCGGGCATGGGCCACCTTTGCGCGAAGGATGTTCAGGGCCGTAGCAGCCTGAAGAACTTGGCCACACTTCACCTGAGTTGCCACCTCAATCGAGGCAGCCTTCTCACGAAGGAGAGCAGCCAGCTTTTTGAGATTCTCAGACGTCATAGGCTTTCCGAAAACGCGCCAAGTCAGTGTAGGTGATGTTCGACGATCCTGCGATCCGAAGCTGCCCTGCGAGTTTCTGCAACATCTTCCCTGTTTCCGTCTTCAGGGCTTGTTCCTTGGTATAGGCCAGTTCCGCCTGTTTCACCAACTGCCCTTGTTCGACTTCCTGCAGGACAGACGCAGCAAGCTGGCTGAGGTCTTTCATGTCTTGCTCCACCGATCCGACAGCGCCTTGGAGACAACGGGTTCGACGCTCGCGGCCTTCACGGTCTCTTCACGAACAGACGGCGGCAACTTGGCCTCCGCCAATTTGAAGAGCTGCGCATAGGTATCGCGAGTGACGGCGTCGTACATGGCGTTAGCGGGAAGAAGCCTCGATGATCTGAGCGGTGACAGCGGCGGCCTTCAGGAACTCGAGAGCGGCGGTCTTGTGGATCGTCTCGACGGTGTCGTTGTAGCCCTGGACGTACGAGTCCTCGGCTTGCTTCTCGAGGTCGGCCTTCGCCGTCTCGTAGCCGATCTGCGCCGCCTGCTTCACGAGCTCCGGGTTCTGCTGCGCGAACTTGTTGAAGTCGGCCGAAGGAGACACCGGGAGAGCTTGTGCCGGAGCCGTGACGGCGTTCATTGCCGCAGCGGTCTTGCTCCAGTCTCCGAGACGAGCGACAGCGGCGTCAGCGAAGGCGGCCCCGAGAAGCTGAGCCTCCTTGACGGCGGCTTCCTTCTCCGCGCCCGCCAGCTCCTGCGCCACCTTCATGACGTCGTCCACGGGAGACGCCTCGGGCGCCGAGGCGACCTTGGTGTCTTTCGGGGCAAGGGCCTCGTTCAGCGCTGACACGAGCGCGGTCTGGGTCGAAGCGGTTTTCGCTGCGACTGGAGCTGCAGGGGTCTCGTTCGCCGTCTTCTCAGCGGCCTGCGACTCCCGGATGCCAGCAAGAACTCTGTCGATCTTCATTTTTTAGCCCTCAGTTGCAGGAAGTCTAGGAGACCCCGCGTGGAAAAACAAACAACTACCTCAGGAGAATACTGCCGATTTTCGTCACGACATCATCGATGTCAATTTCAGGTGAAAGAACGCTGTCCTGCGGGGACTGAGAACCCAAGGTCTCGACGTACTCAGAAAACTTGCCCAGGGCGTGCCGGACACCGCCGTAAGCGCCGAGCGTACCCAATACCCCAAGCGCGGGGTTGTCGGCGTAGAATGCGCCAAGCTGATCAAGAACACGGCGATGCAGCGGGGCTTCCGGCTCATTGACCGGCTGCCCACTGCGGAGGCGCGAAAGGTAGTCGTGCCCCAGAGCGGCGACGAGAGCTGCCGAACCCATGATGGGCAGGCCCACTGAAGACAAGTCGGACTGCTTACGCATCTCAGTGAGAGTGGGGATCGAAATCCCTTCATCCGTAAGATACTGAGGGCCGTAGTCTGGGTGAAGGGCCTTCGACGCCAACAGCCCTGTGGTCGCCCAGGTCAGAGGACGGAACGCCTGAGGGACCATGTGCGCCGCTGCTCGGCCACCAACCGCGAAGAGAGCTCCAGTACCCAGGAGTTTGGCCAGCTGTTTCTTAGCGATCTCGTCGTGCGCCATTCGCGCAGCTCCACGAGTCGTCTCGTACTTCTCGCCTGTAGCAGGGTCACTCACGTGCAGCGGGTCAGTCCACATCGGCTCTTCGGCTCGAAGCTGCGGAGGGAGCAGCTGCCGAGAGAGGTAGTCGGTGATGGTTGACCGCTTCTCGAGGTACTTCTCAGCGATGACCCCAATCTCTGGGTTCACGTTGTGGGTACTGCGGTCAAACATCCCGGTGGAGCCGAGCTGCTCGAGGAGCTGAGGATGCTGTGCGAAGAGGTCAAAGATGTGCCCCTGCATCGCAACAATGCCGTCGAGAGCCTGCTCTGGGATCTGAGTACCCGGGGCGAGACGCTCAACGATCATCTTCACGAACTCCGGGGTCGTGAGAATGACCCCAGCAGCGGACAAAGTGGAGAGCACCTGGGCTACGGGGAACTGCGCCAGAGACTTGATGGTCCCGTTGTCGAGGTTCGGCATCCCCTTGACCGCCGGAAGAATCATGTCACGGTACTGTTGAATCCCGCGGGCCTCTTGCTCTGAAATCGGGGACGTCTTGTGGTCGACGGGAGTCCCTCGGACAATCTTGTCGATGTCCGCGATCTTCCGAAGGGCGGCGCGCTTCTCTTCGACGCCATCGAGGTATTCACCAAGCTCTGCCGATGTGCGGATGTTGTACGCCCCTTCGTCGGCGACCTTCTTCATCATGTACCCGGTGAGATCCGCGGGCTTCACAACAAACGAGATGTCGAAGAATTTAGGCGAGGGATTGAGGGCTCCGGCGCGCAAGCCACTCGGCGTTACCTGCCGCATCCCGAACTTCAGGTGGTCACAGTACTGCTTCCGCGTCGGAGCCTTGTGCCCGCAGATCGTACAAACGTCGTACTTGATGCGGCAGCCCATCGAGACGGCGGGATACTCGCCGGAAGCAATCCGTTCCGCCAGATCAGGGGCGAGCTCGTTCCTCAGTCCGAGAAGAAGCTCAACCCGATGCATTTGCGGATTCCAGAACGACTTGAGCACGTCGCCGCAAGCCTTCAGCGGATCTTTGTTCTGGTGGTGACGGTAAATCTTGCCGTGCTCTTCGAAAGACTTGTAGTGGTTCGGAAGAATCTCAGGCTGGGTAACCCACGCACCATCTGCCTGGCAGCAGCCACACGTGGGCTTGAACCCGTTCTTGTAAGGGAACTCGTTGAACCCGTCACCGTTGCGGTTGAGATCGTATGTCTCGTACGCCCCAAGCGCCAGAACGAGAACGATGCTGGTACCCGGCTTGGGCTCCACCACCTTGATGTAGTCCGATGCTTCGCTGGCCGTTTTGGTGAACCGCTCACGCAAGGGACGGCCATTCGCGCCCCAAAGGAGCACGGGCTGAACCGTCGCTTCGCCGGTGGCGAAGTGCGTGTCGATCTCTACGACCTTACGCAAAGAGACCTCGCATCAAGTTTACTGCGTACTCCCGACCGAGAAGCTGAACACGACGTGTGGCGTCGTACTCGTCTCCCGCCAGTTTATCAAGCTGCGCGTCGAGCGTGTCGTCGACGAACGCCGCGGTAACGAACTTTTGAAAGAGCTCTGCCGTCTCTTCTGGGGCCGCCGCGAACTTCTCGCCAGTGCCCCGATGCGCGTCTCGGTAGTTCAACAGCGCGGTAGCCAACGGAATGCCTCGATCCGCGGCGGCTTGCTTCACCGTTTCGAACATCTCATCACAAGCCTGTGCGAGCAGAGGCTGCGCCCGAGCGGCCACCTGTTCATCGTCGCTCGCCGCCAGCTTCTCGAGCCCAGCCACGACCTGCAGATTCTTCCAGAACGTGACGTAGTGCATCTCAGCCTCCGAGGTCTTTCAACGCCGCGAGTCCGACGGAAACCTGATTCCACTCAGCCAGCCGGGTCATCAGGCTAGTCCCGATGAGAACCGAGGCGGTCTTTTCGTTGATCTCCTCAACGCCAAACATCTTGGCGGCGACCTTGTCGAAGCCGAAGCGTTGAACCGATTCCCGAAGGTCAGGGGAGATGTGCTTCTCGAGGTCGAAAGCTTTCTTTTCGGCGTCCTTGTCCTTCTCCTTCTCCTTCTTGCCCCCCATCAGAAGGCCTCCACCAAGTCCCATCGTACCGATGGCTCCCGCGGCGAGGAGGGCGTCGTTGTGGTCGAACAGCGGCTTGGGGATCGAGGTAGGAACAGGCATGTGAGGCATCTCCACATGCGGAACATGCGGGAGAGATGGTGCGTGAACTTCGTTTGCCATCTTCTGAATCAACGCCAATTGTTTAGGATCCATGGTCAGTGTCCTTGCCCGTAGCGGGGCTTTGCCTCAGCGATAGACTTCTCGGTGTCTACCAGGTTTTTGATGGTGGCGTAGTTCACGCCGGATCCACCGAGAACAGCCTCGCGGAGGAAAGACCGAACGGCGTTGATGTCCAACGACAGAGTCGGCGCAAACCGTTCCATGGTCCCGTAGGACTCACGAATGAGAGACTTGCTGTCCGGGTGCCGTTCAACCGCGTCGCTAAGAACGGGGTCGGTGCGAACGAGGGTGTCCACGAGAGCCTTGCGCTTCGGGTCCAGCATGAAATGATCTCGAAGAGCGTCAACGCCGGTCCCGATACCGTGAGCCATCAGTCCGACCAGCGAACCGCCGAGAGCCGAGCCGATGCCCTTGCTCAAACCCCCGACCATGGCCTCGCCAGAGGCAGCCCAGAACCCAGGGTCCGGCGGGAGATTCTTCTTCACCGCGTTTGCGGCCGAGCGTGCAACCGCCTTGATGTCGCCCTTGTGCTGGGCCCGCTGTTGCTCCGTTGCCTTTTGGAACCGCTTCATCTGGTCAGCCGCCCGCTGGCGAGCCTCCGAGGCCGCGGACTCACTTCGATTTCGCGCTTCTGTGCGAGCGACATTTCCAGCGCCGCGAGCTGCTCGTTGGGCGATGTTCTTCAGCAAGGAGTTCGACAGCCAGGGCGGCTTGGGCGTGGGCTTCGCCGCTTCCTTGGTCATCGAATAGAGCTCGGCCTTCTTCTCGATGAACTCGTCCAGGCTTCCCGTGATGACCCTGTCTGGTTGAGCGTATGCGTCCATGAGCTCTCTCTGATGATGCGCCTGAGACGAAAGAAAGGCGTTCCCAAGTATAGGCGCCAAGGCCGCGGTGCCTACCAAGCCCTTCGCCAAACCAGGACGTTGCCTGAGGTACTCCCCGGCACTGGAAAGGCTATTGCCAAGAATTCCGCTTCCCGCGGGGTCAACGAACTTCGACAACCCCCGATTGGCGGCGCCCAGAAGACCATGCGCCGCGGACCCGATGTCCTTGACGCCTTCAAAGATCTCCTGCCCTCGACGTACGTCCGCATTCGACGTCTTGTCGAAAGCAGCGTCAACCTGAGCTTTGAAGATCGGGTTCTTCACGTCACCGTCCGAGAGCAGGCATGTTCTTGTCGACCCATGCGAGGGCACCGGTCATCTTCTCGTAGGTCTGCCGGGCTGCGTGAGCCTCTTTCAGCAGCTTGAGTTCAGGAGTCTCCTCGACCACCAACCGCTCCTGGAGAAAAGCCACCTTCTCCAAGTCGGGTTTCGAATGCTTGACCCGAAGCTCCTCGTAGAGGAACGCCATCTCAGGCGAAGCGTCGGTTCCGAGATCCGCCCAGGCCTGTTTCTCGAACTCTCCGAACTTCGGGCCGTAACCCGGAGCTCGCTTGAACACCTTGGCCAGCGCCGCCAGCTTCTCTTCCCACTGATTCCCCGCGGACAGCTTTGCGATGGTGAACTCGTTGGCCAGCTTACGGAGATTCATCACGACGATGTCTTCTCGAGCGGGCTTGTCGGTGTACTCCGCGACCTTCTCTGCTTCCGGCACGGGGTCGAACTTCTTGCCCAGGCGCTTCTCCCGCATCATGTCGGGGACTTCACCCGCGAGCTTGTCGTTGTTGATGTTGGCGGTCTGTGGGGGCTCGCTGGCAGACGACACCAGGTTGCGGATGACGGCTTCCGGATCTCCAGTGTCGAATTCAATCATCTTGTCCCCACCGTCCTTCTTCTTGAAGAGCTCCTGGAACGTGGCCACGTTCGCCAACCGCACGAGGGTACGAATCTCCTCAGGGTTGAGCTTGTTCTCTTGGGCGAACTTCTCCGAGAGCTCGTTCAAGCTCTTCTTGCTCACCAGGTGTTGCTCGGCGAGCCCTTGTGCGTGCTTGACGAATTCACTCTCGTTCCAACGTGGCATGGTCGGTATCCTAGTGCATGATGTCATCGACGGGCACCGGAGATTTCTCCACCGGCACTGTTTCATCTACGCCCTCAAGGGCAATTCGAAGTTCCTCGTACGCTTGCTTCGTCGCCTGCGGATCCATCTTCTCGAGGATCTCCGCGTTCTTGATGGCCGTCGCCCACCACTTCTGGGACTCCTTCGATACGGCGCTTGTGAGGCTATTCCCCTTGTGCGACATCCCGCGGTAGAATGCGTCGATCATCGTATGGCGAACGACCGCCCGCGTATCGACGGTATCTTTTCCGCCGTATGTCCAGATCAAGTAGTCCGCGCCCACCATGATGCCAGTCTTCAGCAGCTCGGCTGCGTAGGCGTCTCCATCGTAGTTGGACGCGTACGTGATCTTCTCCAGGCGATTCCGGAAGGTCGCCATGTCGAAGAACAAGTACTCGTAGGCCAACAGCACGAGAGTGGGGATTCCAAGGACCTTTCCCACTACGTCCAACTCAGCGCCTGCGAGGATGAAGGCGTCCAAGACAGAGCGGTGCTGGACATCGAGGTAGAGGTCGTACGCGTACTCCACCCACGGATCAGGAGGTCCGTTGCGCTTGATGAGGCCGTGCAGAGCCAACTCCAAGTCCCCAGGCGGGGGAGGAGAAGAAGTCTTGACCGCCGCAAGCACGGAGTCGAACCGGTGCCGTGGTGATACGCGTTTCATCGTTACCCCTGGTAGACGCTGTGGTCATTCTGGTCCCGGAGAACCAGAGTGTTCTGGTTGATCTTCAGGATCAAATCACCCATACCACGGAATGTCGAGCGCAGGTTGTCTTCCAGGGAAATGAACGCGTCGTCGCCGATGTCGCCCTTGATGCGCATCTCGTCCATCCAGAGGGTGAGCAGGACCCGCCCCAGGTTGTCGAGAGACTTCTCGAGGTTCGGCAGGTAGCCAGCGACCATCTCTTTGAGAGACGGCGTCTGCGCCATCGACGACAGCGCCGCTGCGTCGAAGGTGCCTGCGTCGTTGAGCTGTCCCGCCTGTTCGATGAACTGGGGATTCACCTGCGACTGCATGGTGTCAACGGACCCGTCGTCCGCCGCCATCATTGCCTGCGGGGGCTGCTGTTGCGCCTGTGCATTCGGGTCTTGCCCCGGCTGACCAGGTTGAGCTTGTTGCGGCTGACCAGGCTGAGCTCCCGGCTGCGGCTGACCCGGCTGTGCGCCGCCCGGAGGGGGCTGTCCCTGCGCTTGCTGCGCTTGAGCGTTCGGATCTTGCGGCGGCTGCCCGCCGGGCATCCCCTGGACCGGAGCGCCTGCGCCCATCGCGGAGGGGTCCATCGGGCCACCCATCGCTGCCGCTGCCGCTGCCGGAGCTGCACCAGCCCCGCCGCCGCTGGCGATCATGCTCGCCCGCTGCTGGATGGTCTGCACCATCTGCTGCATCTGAGTCAGCGCCTGCATCTGGCTCTGGATGCTCTGCATCTGCTCGGCGACCGCCATGTCGACGGGCGACGGGCCCTGCGGCTGCTGCATCTGAGCCTGCTGCATCTGCATCATCGCCTGCTCGGCGGGGTCCGGCTGCTCAGGCTGCTTCTCGGCGGCGACGCTCAGACGAGCCGCCACCTTGACGAACTTCTCCGGCTCGATGATCCAGAAGGAGTAGTTCCCCTTCTCCGCCGCCGTCTTGAGCGCGTACTCCGCGTCCTCGATGGTGATGACCGCCTCGGTGGCCAGCTTCCGTAGCGCGGATACGAAGTCACCAACGTACTCGCCTGCGATGTTGAAGCCGTTTTCACCAGTGTACTTCGACACCTTCACCTTCTCCGCGCCCTCGGACAGCATGGCGTCGGTGGTCCAGTTGAAGATGTCCTTCGGGGTGGTGAGGAAATCCCGACGGCTGAGCTCGCCCTTGATGGGGAACCAGACGAAGTTGCTGGGCATGTAGACCACGTCGCTGTGCGACGGAATCATCAGCTTGCTCTGGGGGCTCTTGGCGTCGGTGACCAGGGTCTTCTTCCCCCAAGAACCGATGACGTCGATTCGGCGGCTCCCCTCAAAATCGGAAGTGACCGAGTCGATGGTGACAGGAGCCGTTGCGATGAACGAGGCGCCCCGACGCTGAACGAAGATACCTCGCTGTCCCTTTCGAGGACCGGCGGCGGATGCCTCGCCAACGGTCTTCTTGAAGACCTCGGACCCCTCGAGCTGGCTCATCGCGACTTGCGTGCCCAGGAGCTCTGTCGAATCGATCAGGTCGCCGTCCTCGGTAATACCGATGTAGCGGTCGATGTGAAATTCATCGCGGTAACCGTCCTTGCCCGGGATACGGTAACGCTCGTTGTGCCCCTGCATCTCATTGGCAGGTGCCGCGTTGGACGGGCGGAAACGAATGTTCCGAGAAGGAATGCGCTTGCCTTCCGGGTCACCGAACATGTTGACAGGGTTCGCGATGACCAGCGCAACCACCGGCTTGCCGTCCTTCTTCCAGAGCTTGTAGGCGCCAGCGTCCTTCGGCTCGTGCAGGTCCAGGTACGGCTGAATGGCAAGCGCGCGATTCACCCGCTTGCGGTCATCCTTGGCGTAGTACCCCTTCACCTTCACGCCCTGGAATGCCGCGGGGGACTTCGGACCGAAGATGTCCTTGAACTCAGCCGACGTGGTCTTGTCATCAGCCACGTACAGCGCGCCGCCGTGGTTCTTGATGCCGCCACCGTAGTCAGCGATCTTCAGTGACTCGATGAGAGGCTTCTCGCCGTAGAACCACACCGCCTGCTTCAGCAGAGTGGGGCGGGTCTCGAACATCTTGGCAGCGGCCTTCTTGATGCGGCTCGGAGCTTTGCTGAGGAAGTCGAGGAAGGCGAGCTTGGGCTCGGTTTGGTTGCGGGCTTCGTCGAACACTCGACCGGCCTGCTTCGTTTCACTCGCAGCGGTCTTTGGAACGACGGGATGCGGGATATGCCCATGTCGCGGTGGGCGCATTCGCTTCTTGAGCTCTTCGGCTTTCGCCGTTGCGTCTGCGGCGTAGCTGTACCGGCCCGTGGTGGGCGGCACGACCGTGTTTCGGATGTCGACGTCAGTCGGCATGGTCTTGGGCGGCGTCACGCCCTTCCCCATTTCGTTCATCGACTGCTTGTCGAGCTCCTCGAGCCACTCCTTGCTCAAGGGCATGAACGCGTTCAGGTCCTTGTAGTAGAGAATGTCGAGAGGCTTGATTTGGTTGTCCGCCATCACCACCGGGACGTAGAGAGTTTGCCCGTGACGGATGATGACGAAGGCACCAACGCCGGAGCCTTCTTCATGGTCGGTCTCGAGCACCTTGAACGTGACCACGTCTGGCGCCACGTTCGGCAACTTGCTCAGAAGAACGTTGTACGCCATCTGCGACAGGCCCTGGTCGAACATGGCTTTCGCCTGATCGCTGGTCCCACCGGGCTGTCCCATCGCTTGCGTCCGTGGCGAAATTGCGGGCATGTGATTCTCCTACAGCGTTCAGTGTACTACGTAAAGCGAAACGGCCGTCAGGTCCGAGTATAGGACCCAACGGCCGTTTTGGGCCCTCTTGTTGGGAGCAGCGGTCTTAGCTCGCCGAGGCCGATGCCGCGATTTCCCGGATCTTTCCGAGAAGAGCGCTTTCCTTCTTCTGCGGCGCACCGATCTCGTCCTTGTGCTCCGGGTCCTTCTTGTACTTGTTGTGCTTCGACTCGTCGCCCTTCATCCCCTCGGCCGAAGCCTTCTTCTCGGTGTGGAGAGTGGTGAGGTACTCCTGGCGGGCGTCGTGGTCGTAGCCGATCATCTTGCTGATGGCGGCGACCTTCTCGTCGTCGCTCATCGCGGGGAGGTACGGCCCCACATCCTCGGCGGTCTTCTTGAAGAGAACCAGGAACGCATCCTCCTCAGAGGTCTTCGAAGCCTCGATGACCGAGTTGGTGCCCGAGGGGCTGTTCTTCGGAGCGTTCGGGTGAGGCATTTCCTTGCCGATGCGCGAGTCCTGCGGCTCCGAGAAGTTGGCGTTCCCCATGCCGACCAAGTACTTCCCCTGGGGGCGGTTCTTCTGGTCAAGTGCGCCGACGGTGTCGATCTTCGCCGAATCGGTGAGCTTGTTCTTGTCCTTGCCGTCGTGCAGGCCAACCAGCTTGTTGGCGATCTTCTTGAGCTCAGCGTCGAGCCCCGCTGCCTTCGCCGAACCAGCGTCCTTCGAAACCGAGTTCGAACCGCCGGGAGTGTTCGCCGGGCCCTTCGGGTTCTTGCTCAGGTCACCGATGTGGCCCTTCATCGCGTCCAGCTCGGTGTTGCCCATGCCGTGGTGGTACTCACCCTCGGGGCGCTGCTTCTTGTCGAGCGCGGCGACCTCCCCGTGCTGTGCGGCCTGCGCCGGGTCGTTGCCCTTGTCGCCGCCCTGGATGAGAGCGCCGCCAGTGGCCTGCTTCACTTCAGCAGCCGCCTTCTCCATGCACTCGACGGCGATGGCCGCGGCCAGCGACTCGTAGTCGGAAGCTGCGGCGGTCTTGGTCAGGTCCATGGCAGCCTTGGCTGCTTCGGGTGACG
>Ga0315284_10001143_pt1 | contig 37502 bp, 24 predicted proteins | sample YL17G09_16_MG_FD_203696 | JGI IMG/M metagenome (GOLD analysis project Ga0315284, IMG submission 203696) | Sediment microbial communities from Yellowstone Lake, YNP, Wyoming, USA - YL17G09_16 | ecosystem: Environmental > Aquatic > Freshwater > Lake > Sediment | place: USA: Wyoming | collected...
GAGGGTGGTTCGCTGGCGCGAGCGAGTGCTGGCCGAATTCAACAGGCTGCTTCGCTCCAGCAAGCCCGCCAGCCACATGAGTCCAAAGTCAAGGCTCAGAGGTCACCCCGACCGAGATTAGCCCCCCAGTAGGCCGCGTCTCGTGAAGTACTGGCATTCCATGCGGCTCCCCCCCGGCGGGAGTCGCCAAACGTTCCTGCCCGCCACGGCAGGCGGTTCGGAAAGGAGCACTCATGAACAGCTACACACCATCCCTGGCGGAGCTGGATCTCCGTCTGGCGAAGTTGGAGAGGCAAAACCGCAGGCTGAAACGTCTGGGCCTTCTTTTCCTGCTTATCGCGGGTTCGGGCTTCCTCCTCGCTCAGGCTCCGCGCAAGCCGCCCAGCGCCGCGCCAACCCAGGCTGTGCAGGCGGCCACTTACGACACTCTGGTCGTGCACCGCCTGGAGTTGCGCGACAAGGCGGGCAAGCTGCACGGCGTTTGGGAAGCAACCGATGAAGGTCGCGGCTTGTGGTTGTGCGACACCGCCGGGAATAGCCGCGCTGCGCTCGGCGTAACAGCCGACGGTCCCGGCTTGCTGTTGTACGACGCCGCCGGAAAGCCCCGCGCTCTGCTCGCCGTAGGCGCCGCCGGTGCCGGCGTAGCGCGATCGGGGGAGCCGGCCTGGTGCGCCGGTTCCCTCTCTCGAAGGAAATTGACTTTGAAATGGCGAATAAGGGACGGTGAGCGATGAACGTACTTGACGCAATAACTTTGCTTGTTCTGTTTTGTGTAGTTGCAGGCATTTTGTGGCTCGATGCGCGCGCAAAGAAGAAGCGGCTCAGCGCCGCGTCAACTGCGGCTACGCCGGCGGCTGTTTGCGACACCCTGGTCGTGCACCGCCTGGAGTTGCGAGACAACGCGGGCGAGCTGCGCGGCCTTTGGACAGTAACGCATGACGATCCCCTATTGGCGTTGCTCGACGCCGCCGGGAAGTCCCGCGTGTTGCTCGGCGTTAGCGCCGCGGGTCCCAAGCTATGGTTGATCGACGCAGCGGAGAAGCCCCGCGCTGCGCTCGGCGTAACGACCGAGGGTCCCGGCCTGTCGTTGACCGACCCCGGCGGGCAGCGCCGCGCTACCCTCGCCGTTCTCCCCGAGGGTCCCGGCTTGGGGTTCGGCGACACCACCGGCCAGCTCCGCGCTACCCTCGCCGTTCTCCCCGAGGGTCCCGGCTTGGCGTTGCGCGACAGCGCCGGGAAGTCCCGCGCTGCGCTCAGCCTAACGCCCGAGGGTTCGGGCTTGGTCTTGGTCGACGCCGCCGAGAAGCCCCGCGCTGTGCTCGGCGTAATGGCCGACGGTCCGGGCTTGTGGTTGTCCGATGCCGCCGGGAAGCCCCGCGCTGCGCTCGCCATAGACCAGAGCACTGAAAGCCGTGCCACCAGCGCCGCGGCCGTGACTCTCTTCGGCAAGGACGGCAAGGTCATCTGGCGCGCGCCCTGAGCGATGTAGCGCCGGCCTTCAGGCCGGCAGAATTCTATCTTCCCAAAAGGAGCACTCATGAACAGCAAGACACCATCCCTCGCGGACCTGGAGGCCCGCTTGAGCAAGTTGGAGAGGGAAAGCCGGGAATGGGGGCATCCCAGCGCCGCCAAACCTCCGGCCATGCCAGCGGCTTCTTACGACACCCTGGTTGTGCACCGCCTGGAGTTGCGAGACAACGCCGGGAAGCTGCGCGGCCTTCTCACTCTAAGTCCCGACGGTCCTAGCTTGGAGTTGTACGACCCTGGCGAGAAACTCCGCGCTGAGCTCAGCGTAGACGCCAGGGGTCCTAGCCTGGTGTTGTACGACGCTGCCGGGAAGGTCCGCGTTGGGCTCGCCGTAGACGTAGAAGCAGACGGTCCCGGCTTGGCCTTGTTCGACGCCGCCGGGAAACTCCGCGCTGGGCTCGCCGTAAACGGCAGCGGTCCCCGCTTGGTGTTGGCCGACGCCGCCGAGAAACTCCGCGCTCGGCTCGACGTAATGGCCGACGGTCCTAGCTTGGAGTTGTACGACGCTGCCGACAAACTCCGCGCTGGGCTCGGCCTAGACGCTCGCGGTCCCGTTTTGGGGTTATCCGACGCTGCCGGGAAACTCCGCGCTGGGCTCGACGTAACGGCCGACGGTCCCGTCTTGGCGTTGTTCGACGCTGCCGAGAAACTCCGCGCTCGGCTGGGCGTAATGGCCAGCAGTGCCGGTTTCGAGTTGGCCGACCCCACCGGCAAGGTGATCTGGCGCGCGCCCTGAAGGTGGAGCGAGGAGAGCCGCTCAGCAATTGAATTAACCATCCGCCGGGGGCTTTACCTGCACCTGGGCGAGAAGAATAAGGCTTTAGAATGGTTGGAAAAGGGGTATAGGGAACGCTCCCCGAACATGCCGTTCCTCAACTTCGATCCGTGGTTCGATCCCCTGCGCTCCGACCCACGCTTCTAGGACCTCCTGCGCCGCATGAATTTCCCACCGTAGCGCCGCCGTCCGTAGCACGGCCATCTTGGCCGTGATCCGTCACGGGCGGGACGCCCGTGCTACGACGCCGCATGAATTTCCCGCCTTAACGACAGGTGTCAGGTGCTGGGTGCCAGGTGTAGAGGCCGTCTTCAGGCGGGCACCTTACTTGACACACCGGCCGGCCTAAAGGCCAGCGCTAGGTTGCTCCGCAGCATGAATTTGTCGCTGTAGAGGCCGTCCCGCTGAGCGGGACGGGCACCTTACTTGACACACCTGCCGGCCTAAACGCCAGCGCTACATCGCCGCATAAAGTGCGCGCTTTCTATCAAAGGAAGGCTGGTACGCCTGGCAGGGCTCGAACCTGCGACCTGTTGCTCCGGAGGCAACCGCTCTATCCATCTGAGCTACAGGCGCACGCAGACAAAGTCTACTCTCGACCGTCTCTGCGGTCAAGCTGGCCTGGACAGGCCGCACGCTGGCTTCGCGCTGTGTACAGGGTATCCATCCGCGACTCTTCACGGTTACGCGTGTCGAACCCCTGCGGGGTTCGAGAGGGATGATTCCGCTTTCCGCTACCGGGGGCGTTGCCCCCGGCTATTTGTGTTCAACCCCTGCGGGGTTAAGCTCCGGGCCATCGCTTGGATTGCTGCAAAAGCTCGGGTCGGGTTGCGTAAGGGCGCGCTATTCCGGCTAGGTTCCCCGCAGGGGAACAACACGAATAGCCGTGGGTGCAACCCACGGATCCAAGACCGTCCCAAAGGGCCAACCCCCAAGGGGTTGTACAGGTCAAAGCGGCTAGTCTGTTATCCCTACGGTGTGAAGGCAAGTCAGGCGGCGCTGGCGGCGGCGAGCTGCGCCCGGCCGTACTCGAAGCCTTTTTCAAAGGCGGCGAGGTTGAGGGCTTCGGTCCCCTTCGGTACGGAATCCTGCACTGACTTGCGGACAGCTTCAGGGGTGACGAGTGAGGTCACGGCCGTGACAAACCCCACCATGACCAAGTTGAGAACCAGCTTGCGGCCCAGTTCTTCGGCCAGGCGCGTGGCGGGAATGCCGAAGGTCCTTACATCAGGGGCGCACTTCTTGCTGAGTTTGATGAGGTCTTGCTCGTAGAGCAGGAGTCCGCGGGGTTTGACTTCGGGGCAGAAGCGCGTGCAAGCTTCCTGGGACATCACCACCAGGATGTCCGGCCGCGTCAGGTAGGGATAGAGAATCGGTTCAGGGGAGACAATCAACTGCACGCTGCAAGCGCTGCCGCGAGCTTCCGGACCGAAGCTCTGGGTGAGGGTCACATGCATACTGTCGTAGATCGTGGCTGCCCTGCCAATCACCATGCCCGCGAGGATTACGCCCTGGCCGCCAAAACCTGCGATACGGATCTCGGTGGGATTCATCAGTGCCCTCCGGGGCCGGCGTAGCGGTCTTTGAGTGTCTGACGGAGTTGTTGATCCATGCTCTCAAGCAGCGTGGGCCTTTCGATATCCACGAATTTCCCCACCACGATCTCGCTCTGGAAGCCTATGTCCACGTCTTTGGTGTTGGCGCCGTTCTTGATGACGCTTTTCTGCTTGTAGAAGCGCATGGCGTCCAGGCTGTCCCCCAAGCGATTGCGGCGCAGGTAGAGCGTGGGGCAGGGAGTAATGATTTCGATGAAGCAGAATCCCTTCTTGTTGAAGGCTTCAACCATGGAGCGCGTAATATGACGGACGTGGAAGACCGTCCAGCGGGCTACGTAGACCGCGCCTGACGATTCCGCCAGGTAAGGCAGATTGAACGGCCGCTCGAAACAGCCATAGGGCGACGTTGTGGCGACGGCGCCGACGGGCGTGGTGGGCGCTACCTGGCCGCCGGTCATGCCGTAGATGAAGTTGTTTACGCAAATCACCTTGAGGTCAGCGTTGCGGCGTGCGGCGTGGATGAAATGATTTCCGCCGATGGCAATCAGGTCGCCATCGCCGCTGTAAACGACCACGGTCAGCTCCGGGTTTGCCAGCTTCAATCCAGTAGCGAAGGGAATGGCCCGGCCGTGCGTGGTGTGAAACGAATCAAGGTTGAGATAACCCGCTACGCGGCCCGTGCAGCCGATGCCGGAGACAATGGCGACCTTATCGAGGTTTAGCTTAGATTCCACCAACGCACGGGCAAAACAGTTAACCGTGGTGCCGATGCCGCAGCCCGGACACCAGATGTGCGGCATGCGGTCAGTGCGAAGAAAAGGCTCAACTGGATTGACGGCGGGCTCGACCACGGGCGCAGTGCTCATCGGGCCACCTCCCGGATGGCTTGCAAGACATCATCGGGGTCGTGAACCGTTCCCCCGCCATGCTCCACCAGTACCGTGCGGGCTTTGCCGGCGGCGTAGCGCTCCACCTCGTAAACCATCTGCCCGTAGTTCATCTCCACTACCACGAAGGCTTTGACCTTCTCCGCCAGAGCGCGCAGACGCTTCTCGGGGAACGGCCAGACCACGATGGGCCGATGGAGTCCTGCGCGGATGCCCTCGGCCCGCGCCATCTGGAGGGCGCGCAGCGCCACGCGGCTGGTGATGCCGTAGGCCACAACGACGATTTCTGCGTCGTCCACGTCGCGCTCTTCGTAGCGCACAATGTGGTCCACGTTGTTCCGAATCTTTTCCACCAGTCGGCGGACCAGCTTGTCCTGCGCCCGCCAGTTCATGGCGGGATAGCCGCGCTCGTCGTGCGTCAAGCCGGTGATGTGGAATCGGTAGCCGTCGCCGGCCTTCACCATCTCAGGAATCTGGTCCGGCCCCGGTTTGAAAGGACGATACTCAGCCGGGGGAAGAGAAGTGTAGCGCCGGGGGAAAATCTCGAGCTGGTCGGCGGGCGGGATGAGCACCTTCTCGGTCATGTGGCCCACGCACTCATCCATCATGAACAGCACCGGAACGCGATACCTCTCGGAGAGGTTGAAAGCGTCGATCATGAGGTCGAAGCACTCTTGGGGCGAGTTGGGACAGAGCGCGATGATCTGGTAGTCGCCGTGCGAACCCCAGCGGGCCTGCATCATGTCCGCCTGGCCGGGAAGCGTGGGCAGACCGGTGGAAGGGCCGCCGCGCTGCACATCCACAAACACGCAGGGCGTTTCGGTCATGGCGGCCAGGCCGATGTGCTCCATCATGAGGGAAAAGCCCGGCCCGGAAGTCACGGTGAAAACCTTGGCTCCCGCCCAGGCTGCACCCAGAATGGCAATCGAGGACGCCAGTTCATCCTCCATCTGGATGAAGAGGCCCCCGACGGTGGGGATGCGCGCGGCGAATCGCTCCACAACCTCCGTGGAGGGGGTAATGGGATAACCGGCGGCGAAATTGGCCCCTGCCGCCAAGGCGCCCTCGCAACAGGCCTGGTCGCCGTCCAGGAAGTGAGGGCCGGTCAGCACGGCGGCGGGATTAGCCTTCACGGGCTGGCACCTCCGCTTCGGCAGTCTCAAGGGGCACGCGCACGCCAAAGATGGCGAAATCCGGGCAGTAGAGCCCGCAAAGGTCGCAGCCGGTGCAACCTTGCTCGTTGGTGAGGTAAGGAGGGTGGTAACCGTGAGTGTTGTAGGCCTCCGAGAGGGCTAGCACCTTGGGGGGGCAAAACTCGACGCAGAAGCCGCAACCCTTGCAGCGGTCCCAGTCGATGTGAACGAGGCCGCGAAACTTGCGAGTTCGCGGTGAGGAAGTTGGGGGTTCTGGCATTACGACCTCGCGGGGCGGAGATATCTCCCACCATTATCGGACGTTACATCCGAACTCAAGCACCCCCCCTGTGTTTCTAGCACTTTTGTGACCCAATGGACCAGATAGGGGGGATGGCGAGTGCAACGCGACACTTAGCGGCTCAATCCCGAAAGTGGCAACCCCGGTCTTCATTGTATCTCTTTGATTCTAATGGCGTTGTTGCGACCTTCGTTGTTCAACAAGTTTGCCGCAGGGCGGGAGAACTGTAGAGATGAGAAAATTCTGGGAACCATTCTCCCCTGTCGGCTCCCTCTGGTATACTACCCGGCTGTGGCGCTGGCCGCCGCCTGCCGTGGGAGCTGACGAAGGGGGTTCTGACGTGTCGCGGAGGCAACTAGCCCTGGTGGTGGCTATCCTTCTGATCGCTTCGACTCTCAGCGCCTTCATAGCCTACCGCGTTGGGCTCAGGCATCCCACCGGCCCGGCTGCCGCGCTGGCCCCGGGTTCGGAAAGCAAAGCTGAAGACTGCGTCTCCTTCAGCGATGCGGGTGCGCGCGTCGGGACGGCCGGCTGTGTGCGGGGGCGGATATTGCGCGTTTTCACTTCTCGTGCCGGGAACACCTTTCTGGACTTTTGCCCGGACTATCGGCGCTGCCCTTTCACGAGCGTTATCTTTGCCGCCGACCGCGGCAAGTTCGGAGACCTGAATGCGCTTGGCGGACAGCAAGTGGAGATTCGGGGGCCCCTCACCACCTATGAGGGCCGTGCCGAGATCATCATTCATGATCCCCAGCAGATTCGCGTCCTGCCCTGAGTCGCCGACGGCCGATCGCCTCGGACTGCTCAGCCTCTTGGCGTGCCTTCTGATGTTTCCCCCTCCAGTGTTGGCGTGGGTCGCTTCGACGGCACAGCAAAGCGGGTCTCCGCAGGCTGGACCCCAGGCCGCCGAACTTGTCGCACAGGGATTCGACCTTTTGGGGCAGCACGAGCCGGCAGGGGCCGCGGAAGCATTCCGCAAGGCCATTGAGGTCCGGCCCGAACTGGCAGACGCGCATCGGGGGTTGGGATTGGCGTTGTGGGCGCAAGGGCGGGGAAGCGCCGCCTTGCAGGAATTGCGGGTGGCTACCCGCCTGGCCCCCGAAGACGCCGAAGGCCACGTGGCCCTGGGAAGGCTTGCCTGGACTTTGAGCCTCCAACCCGAGCTAGCGCGTGACAGAACCTCGAGACTCGGCCCAGGAGACTATCAGGAGCTGGCGATTACGGAAATGGGCAGAGCTCTTGCTCTGCGCCCGGGGGCCGTGGAGATTCGTTTGAATCTCGCCAACCTCTACCTCGATGCGAGGCGTCCCCAGGAGGCGCTCGCCGAGGCCTCATCGGCAGTTCGCCAAGCGCCGGCAAGTGATACCGCCCACGTTACGCTGGGTCGGGCTTACTTTGCAGCGCGAGAAGAGGACAAGGCCGAAAGCGAATTCAAAGCGGCACTGGCAATTCAGCCGGCCAATGGAGAAGCCCACCTTCGGCTGGGCCAGTTGCGGCTGTTGCAGCGGAAGTTGCCCCAGGCAGAAGCGGAATTTCGCCGGGCGATTGCGGTGGCGCCGGATTTTGCTCCGCCCTATGCAGCGCTCGGTGAAGTCCTGATGCGCGCTGGCCGGCCGGCGGAGGCGCGCCAGGTGCTGGAAAGGGCAGTCGCCCTGGACCCGGAAGACATCCAGAGCCAGTACCGGCTCGCCACGCTGTGGGTGGAGGCGGGAGAGGCCCGCCGCGCCATCGATCTGATGGAAAAGACAGTGGCAAATCATCCCGAGTTCCTTCCCGCGCACGAGCAGTTGGGCCTGGGTTGTCTGCGGCGCGGCAACCTGGAGGGCGCTGTCAGGGAAGCGAATACCATCCTCGCCCAACAGCCCCAGGCGGCGGAAGGCCATCGGCTGATGGCGCTCGTCCTTTGGAAGCAGCGGGACTACGAGGCCGCGCTTGCCGAGTGCGCACAGGCCTTGGCCAGCGAGCCCGAGTCGGCTTCCATGTTGGCACTTCAGGCGCTGGGACTGTGGCAATTGAAGCGCAAGAAGGAAGCGCAAGCAGTTTTTGTGCAGGCGGCCAAGGCGCAACCTCAGATTGGCAGCGGAGAGGGTTTCTGCCGGCTGATTTTCTGTGACGAGCAAGATGTGCCCATCGTTCATGAATTCCTCCGGAAGAACCGCTGGGTGCTTGCTCCTCCCTTCTCTCCTTGAAAGCGGACGGGCGCTGCGGCAATGCCAAGCGTGCCGCCGACCATAGCCTGGACAGCGCCGCCCGAATGGCAAATGTTTTTGCGGGGCTCTACCCATTTTGGTAGAATCGCGCCGCCGGGGAACGAGGAGTGCCCAGTTCCCGGCACATCCGGATGGGAAAGCGGGTCAGCTCGGGCACTGCGAACGAAGCCCTCGGACGAGCAGGGGCCGACGTTTGATTTGGGGGAGGAGACGCCATGGGATATCTCGACAAGCTCGATCTGGACAAGAAACTGGAGTCAAAGGAAGAATATGAAGAATTACTGGAAGAGTATCAATTCAAGTTGCTGAAGCTCCAGCGCAAGATTATTGAGAAAGGGATCGCCCTCTGCGTAGCGTACGAGGGGGCGGATGCGTCCGGCAAGGGGGGGAACATCAAGCGCCTCACCGAGTCCCTGGACCCGCGCGGCTACGAGGTTCATCCCATCGGCGCTCCTGGTTCCGGCGAAAAAGTTCACCACTGGCTGCGCCGGTTCTGGCTGCGCTTGCCGCCGCGCGGCCGCATCGGCATCTTTGACCGTACCTGGTACGGGCGCGTCCTGGTGGAGCGCGTGGAGAAGTTTGCTAAGAAAGAAGAATGGCAACGGGCCTACCGCGAGATTAACGAATTTGAGCGGACGCTGGCTGATGACGGTCTGGTCCTGGTGAAGTTCTGGGTCCACATCTCCAAGAAAGAGCAACTCGACCGCTTCAAGAAACGCGAGAAGGACCCCTGGAAGAACTGGAAACTGACCCAGGAAGATTGGCGCAACCGGGAAAAGTGGGATGACTACATCGCGGCGCTGGAAGAGATGTTCGAGAAAACCGACACCGACTTTGCCCCCTGGACCATTATCGAAGGCAACTGGAAGTGGTGGGCGCGCGTCAAGGCCCTGAAGACGGTGGTCAACAGCATTGAGGCTCACGTTTAACTCTTTGGGCAGAGGTTGGCCCGGCTGGGCCTCCTCTGCCGCTGCACAGGGCAAAGCCTGTTAGCTACAAATTGCGAGTTCCTATCTCTTCGAGTCCGCAGCGCCAGCGCCCGGGTTTGCTTGCCCGACGCCGCGTGACCGGGCGCAGCGGCGCTTCTGTCCAACCTATCTTTAGCGCGTTGGCGCGATTCTATCTTCCCCCAAGACGAGTGAAGCGACTCTGGGAGGCCTGCAATGAAACGTAGGAAGAGTCTGGCGTGGGCGATTCTGGGCGTGGGAATCATCATGACCTTGGTGCCGGTGTGTTCGGCGGCGGAAGGCGCGGCCGTCAAGGTTTATGAGGAGCCGCTGGTTATTCCGACGTACCGCGTGGGAGAGCCGGAACGGAATCCCATGTTTTATGGCGCGCGAGCGTATCAGGGGGCGAAGGGAACCATTTATCCTTACCTCTTGCTGGACAAGCTGACGGATATCCGCGAAGACAAGACCTACCACGCCGTCTACCTGGAGAATCAGTACATCAAGCTCTGTGTGCTGCCCGAAATTGGCGGGCGCATCCTATCGGCGGAAGACAAGACGAATCACTACGACTTTTTCTACCACCAACACGTCATCAAGCCGGCGCTGATCGGGATGCTCGGCGCCTGGATCTCGGGCGGCGTGGAGTGGAATATCCCCCACCATCATCGGGCCACGACCTTCATGCCCGTTGATCATACGCTCCAGGAGAATCCCGATGGCAGCAAGACCATCTGGGTGGGAGAAATCGAATTGCGCCACCGGATGAAATGGGTGCTGGGGCTGACGCTTTACCCTGGCAAGTCTTACATCGAGGCGACCGTCAAGCTTTTCAACCGCACCCCCTTGGTGCACTCCTTCCTGTACTTTGCCAACGTCGCGGTTCATGCCAACGAGAATTATCAGGTGATCTTTCCTCCCAGCACCGAATACGCGACCTACCACGGGAAGACCCAGTTCTCCCGTTGGCCCATTTCCACCGGCATCTTCAATGACGTGGACTACACCCGCGGGGTCGATGCCAGTTGGTGGAAGAACCACCCCTCGCCGACCTCCTGGTTTTGCTGGAATTGCCAAGACGATTTCTTTGGGGGGTATGACCACGGCAAGCAGGCTGGCGTCATCCACGTGGCTGACCATCACATCGTCCCCGGCAAGAAGCTGTGGGAGTTTGCCAACGGCTCCGAGGGACGCATGTGGGACAAGATTCTGACCGAGACTGACGGACCTTACATCGAACTGATGGCTGGAGCGTACTCGGATAACCAGCCGGATTACAGTTGGATTCAGCCGTACGAGGTGAAGACCTGGAAACAGTATTGGTATCCGATGCGGCAGATTGGCAGCGTGAAGAACGCCAACCTCGACGCCGCGGTGAACTTGGAAGTGGACTCCGAGCGGAATGCCAAAATCGGTCTCAATACGACGGCCGAGTTTGCCGACGCCAAAGTGGAGTTGCGAGCAGGCAAGCAAGTTCTCCTGGAGCGGAAAATCCTCATCAGCCCCGACAGGCCTTTCTCGGCGCTAGTGCCGCTTCCGCCTGGCGTGAGCGAGGGAGACCTCAAGGTGTCATTGTACGATGCTGGGGACCGGGAGTTGATTAGCTACAGCCCGCGTAAACCCAAGGGCGAACCTATGCCCGAGCCTGTCAAGCCGCCGCTCGCGCCGAAGGACATCAAGACGGTTGAAGAGCTTTACTTGACCGGCTTGCGCCTGGAGCAGTTCTATAACCCGGCGCTCGACCCTTATCCCTACTATGAAGAAGCACTGCGAAGAGACCCGGGCGATGTCAGAGTGAACACCGCCCTGGGCATCCTCTACTGCCGGCGCGGGATGTTCAAGGAGGCCGAAGACAAATTCAACGTCGCCCTGCGGCGGTTAACGAAGGATTACACCAGGCCGAAAGACGGGGAAGCGTTCTATTACCTCGGGGTGGCGTTGCAGTCTCAAGGAAAGTACGACGCGGCCTACGACGCATTCTATAAGGCCACCTGGAGCGAGGCCTGGCAGGCGGCGGCCTACTACGCCTTGGCGCAACTGGCCTCTCACAAGGCGGATTACGCTAAAGCCCTCGAGCACGCCGATCGCGCCCTTTCCGCAAATACGCTGAACACGAAGGCGCTGAATCTGAAGGCGGCCGCGCTGCGCCGAATGGGGCGCTACGCGGAGGCGGCGCAGGTGGCTGCTGCGGCGCTGAGCGTTGACCCGCTCGACTTCCTGGCCGGCAATGAGCTTTACCTGGCAAGGTCTGCCGCAGGCGCGACGGCCGAGACTCGCGAGGCGCTCGGAGCGGTCAGCGCCAAGATGCGCGGCGCGGCCCAGGCGTATCTCGAGACTGCTCTTGACTACGGCAACTGGGGTTTGTGGGATGAGGCCATTGGGGTTCTCGCGCGTTTCGATGACGCAAGCGAGGACAAGAGCGCCACATCGCCGATGGTCTACTACCACCTCGGCTACTTCCACGAGCAGAAAGGAAACGGGCCGGAATCCTCCAGGTTCTATCGGCTGGGCGGCAAGATGAGAGCAGATTATTGTTTTCCGTTTCGCCTGGAGTCCGCCGCGGTCTTGCAGCGCGCGATTGTGCAGAATCCCCAGGACGCACACGCTTACTATTACCTGGGAAATCTCCTGTACGACCGGCAACCTGAAGCGGCCGTTCGCGCCTGGGAAAAATCGCGGGCCCTGGATGACACGCTTGCGACGGTGCATCGCAACCTAGCGCTGGCGTACGCCCAAGTGGAGAAGAATCTCCCCAAGGCCATGGCCAGCCTGGAACAAGCGCTGGCGCGCGACAAGAGCGACCCGCGGCTCTATCTCGAATTGGACCAGCTTCAGGAGCAGGCGGGAACGCCTCCGCAAAAGAGGCTGGCGCGCCTGGAAAGCAATCAGGAGGTGGTTCTCCAGCGTGACGACGGCGCGCAGCAGGAAATCATTCTGTACGTCGAGTTGGAGCAGTACGACAAGGCGCTCGATTTGCTCCGCCGCCGGCATTTTCATGTCTGGGAAGGCGGCGGCGACATACACGATGTCTATATCAACGCGCTTCTGCTGCGGGGCCAACAGCAGTTCAAGCACCAACGGTACCGCGAGGCGCTCAAAGACTTCGAAGCTGCGCTGGAGTACCCGGAGAACCTGGAGGTCGGCAGGCCGGAGCACTCCGTCCGGGATGCGGAGATCTATTATCACCTGGGATCGGCCGAGGAGGCTCTGGGCGACGCGGCCAAGGCTCGGGCGCTCTACGCGCAGGCAGTGGCGCGGAAAGTTGAGGCTCCGGAGATCCGGTATTTCCAGGGGCTGGCGCTGGGGAAACTCGGCGAAGCAGCGCAAGCTGCGAGTGTCTTCGCAGAACTAGTCAAATCAGGAAAGCAAGAACTCGAGGCCACTTCTGACATGGACTACTTCGCCAAATTCGGAGAGAGGCGGTCCGAGGCGGCGCGGACGGCGCATGCGCACTACTTGATGGGTTTGGGATACCTGGGGCAAGGCAACCGGCCGGAGGCAAAAGCGGAGTTCGAAAAGGTGATCGAGAGGAACGTCAATCATCTGGGGGCCAGGACACAGCTCGCCGCGTTACGATGAACCCGGCAGCGCGCGTCGAGCTGGCTTCCCGGTCAACGATTGGGAGCAGAGAAATGCGACCGAGAGTTCAAGTCGGCGCAGCAAGCGCCTGCTTGTGGGTGGTACTCAGCGCGCTTTCCTTGTCGGGTGCTCAACTGCGCGCCGGCGCCGCGAAGGCGGTCATCACGCCGGACGTGAAGACCAGCAAGGTGTACATGGCGGGCTTTGACAGAAACCGCGTCGCCACAGGAGTTCACAATGACCTGTACGCCCGCTGCCTGGCGTTGGCGGCAGGGCAGGAGACCGTGGCGATGTGCTCCGTGGACCTGATCGGCTTGTTCTATGACGATGTGTTGCGAATTCGCGACCAGGTCAAGGCTCGGGCGCCGGAAGTCACGCACGTGATTGTCGCTTCAACCCACGATCACGAAGGCCCGGACACCATGGGTCTGTGGGGCCCCACTCCATTTGTGAGCGGAATCGACGAGAAATACCTCGATGGGGTGGATGAGCGCATCGCCGCGACTGCCGTCGAGGCTGTCCGCTCCCTGCAACCGGCACAATTGACGCTCGGGCGCGACGACCATCCGCTGCTCGCCCAGTTGCAGGGCGACTCCCGACCGCCTTACGTCAAGGACCCGTACCTGTTCGTGATGCGGCTGGTCAACGACCAGGGGAAAACCATCGCCAGCCTGATCAACTTTAGCGACCATCCGGAAGTCCTGGGGGGAAGGAATACCGAGATTACCGCGGACTATCCTTACTGGCTGTGTCGTTCGGTCGAAGAGGAACTGGGCGGAATAGCGGTGTTCTTCGACGGAGCCATCGGCGGGCTCATTTCACCCTTGGGGGATCAGGTGGCCTTGCAGATGCCGGAAACGGGAGAGATTGCCAAGGACGAAACCTGGAAGAAAGCCGAGCTTCTGGGGCTGGCGCTTGCTGGGCTGGCCGTACGCGCGGTCCAGGGCGGAGAAAAGGTCGAAGTTGACGCGCTTGTGGTGCGCCAGGCCGTCTTTTTTGTGCCCCTCGAAAACGACCGGTTCCGCGTCGGCGGGGCAACGGGACTCTACAAGAATCGCAAGCCGCTCTATACGGAGGGGAAACTCGACGCCTCGGTGGGCGAAAAGGAATTCCCCGGCTACGGCAGGCTGAAGTACGCCACCGGCAAGGACCTTCAGACTGAGGTCAATTACCTTCAACTGCTCGGCCGCGGGCAGATCGTTGCGGAGATTGCCACCGTGCCCGGCGAGATCTATCCGGAACTGATTAACGGTGGAATTGCGCGCTGTGCGGGGGCCGACTTTCCCGACGCCCCCTTGGAGCCAACCCTCCGGCGCCACATGAAGAGCAAGTATCAGTTTGTCTTCGGCCTGGGAAACGACGAGCTAGGCTACATCATTCCCAAGGCGGAGTGGGATGATCAGGCGCCCTGGCTGCAGAACAAGTCGGAGCGCTGGTACGGCGAGATCAATTCTGCCGGCCCGGAGACCGCTGGCGCAGTCACGCGTGGGCTGGTGGGCTTGATCAACGCGAAGTGATACCACCTTATAAAGAACGCTTACGGCGACGAATGTGCGATGGTGGTTAACCTGGCGCAGGCGCCGGGTGAAGAACCTGTGGCGGCGTGACTTTCGCCGGAATCCGCGCAACTGAAACAGCAAGACCGGGGCAGGAGTTGCGGCGGGCAGTCTACCCGGCGTGAAGTCCGCGTCTCCGCGCCGTCTGTCAACGGGCCTGGGGTTGAGAGGGCCCGGGCCAAGCTCACTTGACAGAGGATTCTGCGTCTCATAGCATGAGAGCTTGACTCGCGGCTAGTGCTGGAGGGTAGCCCCGGGAGGTAGTCTCCCAATCGTGCCGCCGGCGGACCGAAGTATCCTCGGCGCAGACCGGGCGAGGACATCTTTCCGAGTGAGGTCGGCCCGTGAGAATCGAAGTGAAGTTTTATGACGACGTGGCGGCAGTGCATTTGAGCGGAAAATTCCTGGCCGGTGGCGATGGCCCCTTCCTGCGGCAGAAGGTAAAAGAGCTCATCGACGCCGGGACGAGGAAGTTGATCATCGACTTCTCCGAAGTCCCTTACATCGATTCCACCGGGCTCGGTTTCCTCGCCGGCACCCATGTGACTGCGAAAATGGCTGGCGTGCGGATGATGCTGGCGAGTCTTAATGCGCACGTGAGAAGTGTCCTGGATGGGGTCCAGCTTTCCCAGTTCTTCGTGATCGAAGAGGATGAGGCGGCGGCTCTCGTCAAGCTCAAGGAACCCAGCACGGGTTCCGAGGACTCCGGGCCGGCCTCAGGAAAAAACCCCAAAGCTAAGAAGCGTGCGTGAGCTCCCAGCGGGCAGGGGATGGCTCAGTTGCGGGGATTTTCTGCGCCGGGCAGCGAGACCAGCAACCCTGGGCTGCCGCGGGCGGCGCCACGCGCACCCTGGCGTGTCTACACCACCGCAATCCAGCGGAGTTCCCCAGAACCACAGCGCGGATTTTGGCAGAGGTAAGGCGAGTGGTTGCGTTTCCTTGCGTGACGTGCCTAGGGGGCATCTCGTGAAGGGGTGCAGTCGTTAGCCCGGGCTAGGAGGGGACGATCAACCCCCGCTTGACAGCGTAGAGGACTATCTCGGCCGTCCGGTGAAGCCCCAGGGCTTCCATCACGTGGGCGCGGTGGACGGCGACCGTATTGACACTGATGTTCAGCAGGGCGGCGACCTCCTTGTTGGATTTCCCCTGGGCGATGAGTTGGAGGACCTCTTTTTCCCGCAGCGTCAGACGCTCATAGGGGTCCTGGCTCCTATCCGCGAAGGATCCTGCCTTAAGGCTCTCAATCACCACATTGGAGACACCCGGACTCATGTAGGCACCTCCCTCGGCGAGCGCGATAACCGCGCGGGTAAGGTCTATCTCGATAGCATTCTTCAGGATGTACCCCTTGGCACCGATCTCGAAGGCCTTGCGGACATAGGCGTCATTGGAATACATACTGAGAATCAAGATCTTGGTACCGGGAAGGTCTTTTAAGATTTCCGCGCTCGCCTCGAGGCCGCCCAGCTCGGGCATGGCGAGGTCCATCACCACGACGTCGGGTCTGACGTCTTTGGCAAGCTGGATAGCGGAAAGCCCGGTGCTGGCTTCTCCGACCACGGTGATGCGCGGGTCATCTTCCAGAATGCGCCGGAATCCCTGGCGCACCAGGGTGTGGTCTTCGGCCAGCAGCACGCGAATTTTCTTCTCGGAATTAGTTGCCGTCATTGGTCAACTCACCTTTTCGGCCACCGGGCGCACGGCTGGGCGCTTGAGGGGGATGCGGACTTGCACCACTGTGCCCTTGTGGGGGGCGGAGGCAATACTCAGGGTGCCCTGCAAATGCTCGGCTCGCTCCCGCATTCCCATCAAACCCAGTCCTTCCCCGGTGGTCCGGTTCATTTGGCTGCCCAGGTCGAAGCCGGCGCCGTTGTCGCGAATTTCCAGACTCAGCTCACCCGGCCTTTCCTTCAAGACGACCCAAGCTTCTTGCGCCTTGGAATGGCGCGCCACGTTGTTGAGAGCTTCCTGAACGATCCGATAGAGGTGGATAGCCTCCTCGCTGGGGAAGAAGCCATCAATCATCTCCCGCTGGAATTGCACTCGCAGCCCCGTCTGGCGGGAAAACTGTTGCACAAACCATTCCAGCGCCTGCTCCAGGCCAAAGTCATCCAGAATCGCCGGGCGGAAGATCTGCGACCGGTCGCGCACCGTCTGTAGGGTGTCTTCGACAATCTTCTTGACCTGCTGGACATCGTGGACAAAGACTGATTCCTTATCTAGCCCCTTCTGGCCCGCGCGCCCCAGCATGACGCCAATTGCCGTAAGGATTTGCCCGAATTCGTCGTGCAGGTCGCGCGCCACATGGCGCAGCGTCTCTTCCTGCACCTCGATCAACTTCCAGGAAAGCTTGCGAAGCTGCTCGGACTGCGCCTTCAATTGCTCGAGGAGTTGGGCGTTTCGCAACGGCCCCAGCGTGGCCTCCACAATCTTGGAGGCCAGCCGTAGGTCTTCCTCACCCAGCGGCCAGAGACCTTCGTCGCGCCCCAGAGCGAAAACGCCGAAAAGGTCCGGCCCGAACCGGAGGGGCAAGGCTAGATATTCGGAGCTTGCGAGGGCCGGAACCGGAGTCTCATCAGACCTGGGTCTGGCCGCGAACACAAACGGCTTGTCCGGATCGGAGGATGAAAGCGATGCTGCTAGCGCGCTCTCCAGCAGGGCGTCGCGGGTCTCTTCCGGGCCTGGCCCGCAGGCCGCTTCCTGTATGAAACGGGCCTCTTCCGGCTGGTATTTCAAAAACAGGACGCGTTGCACGTTCAACGCCCGGCTCAGTTGCTCGCAAGCGTCCTGGAGCACCTTTATAGGTTCCTGTTCCTGGCTGACCGTGTGAATGGCATCGTACAAAGCGGCAAGTTGTTGGTTCTGGACCTGCAGCTTTTCCGCCAGGTGATGCAAGCTCTCAAACGTCTTGCGATTGGCCTGCAACGTGTAAAGCCCGGTGGCCAGAGCCACCAGAAAGAGAATGCCAATCAGCAGCAGGATGTCGCTTTTGACCTTGCCATACACCAGATTGATTCTCTGTCCTGCTTCCGTCTGCGCCTGATCGTTCAAGGTCAGCAGGTGCGCGACGATCTGCGAAACCACCTCGCGTTTGCTCTCCAGCTGAGACCGGATCAGGTAGCGGGCCGTGGCCTCGTGGCCCTCATCGGCCAGAGTGAAAGCCTGGTCGGCCGTCTCCCAGAAGTCATCCAGCACGTGACGTAATTGGGCCCTCTTCTCGTCGCCCGCGGGCGTGGGCTGGGCATACTGAGCCTCCAGCGCCAGCGCGTCGCGTATATCGTCACGGACGCGCGTGAACTCGCCCCGCCAGTAAAAGATGGGGTAGCGGCTCTCGGGCAAAGTCATGTCGCGGAGAGCGATCGCCAGGAAGTAGGCGTCGTTTTGCAGGCGCAAAAGCTGCAGCGAGGCCTTGCGGTTCTTCTGCACCACGTTAGTCTGGAAGTCTTCTAACCAACGAACTTCGTGGATGGCGTAAAGGGCGAACACCCCGAAAATCGACAGGGTGATGCAAAGCCCGACCCAAAGACGCGTAGAGGGGGAGGGAATCTGGCTCAGCAGGTCATGTTTGGGCTCCGGCTTAGGCATCGTGCTTTGCTGACCTCTAGGGAGGAATACCGGTCCTTAATGCTTTCACTGCCCTCACCATACCCGCGCGATCCGAGGCGTGTCGCGCCCAGTATCCTCGCTACCTTAACAATAGCGCACCCCAACCGGAGCATCAATAACTAAAGTCCACGCCACGCGGGCCGGAAGGCAAAGTGCGGCCCTGACCAGGCAGGGGTCCTGAGAAGGTGGCGGGTGAAAGCGGGGAAAAAAGAAGCGGCCCGTCAACTGACGGGCCGCAACACTAAACAGGAGGCAAAACACTGCGATCTGACTCAGAAGTCAAGCCGCAGGGAAAGCATGATGTTACGCGGGCCGTGTGCGACGCTGTTGATCTGACCGAAGGTGCCGCTATCCAAGTAAGTGTCAGGATTCCCCCGGCCCGTGCGGTTGAGGAGGTTGAAGAAATCGGCGCGGAACTTGAGCACGAAGCGTTCGGTGATGCGCGTGTCCTTCAAAATGCCGATATCCTCAGATTGGAACCCCGGCCCGCGTGTGCTGCGGAGAAAGCGTGGCGCGGTTCCCCAGCGCGTGGCATAGGACCCCCAATTGGGGTCCGCATCGGGTGAGCCAAACGCCGCTGGGTTCAAGTACTGCGTACCGTTTTCGGAATCGACAGGCCCCGTCCAGGCGACCTTCTGGTTCACACCGCCTATGACGTCACCGCGGATCCACCAGCTTCCGTCCACCCCGGGGGAAAGGCTGGTGTTGACGATTTGGAGCGGGTCGCCCACGCGGTAATTGTGGATACCAGTGACTCTCCAACCGCCGACCAGCCTATCCAGTGCGCCGCTGGAACTGAGCCATTTCTTACCTTTTCCGAACGGGAGGTCGTAAATCCAGGTGAGCTTGAAGTTGTGTGTGTAATCAAACGCTGCGATGGACTTCTCCGCGCGCCGATTGTAGTAGTCCTGGAGGTAGTAGCTGTAGTACCCGATGGCGGCATCGCTGCTCGCCAGGGTTTTGGACCAGGTGTAGGCCGCGATGTAGTTTAGCCCGTGGCCGGCCCGTTTGCGGACAGTGGCTTGAAGCGCATGGTACGTGGAGTTACCGAAATTCGGGAAGGTGTTGTTGGGGTAGGCGTACTGAGGCCAGGGAGCAATCCCCTGGGCCACCGTGCCCTCGAAGCCGGGGAAGGGTAGCCCCGTGATTCCGTACTGGGCCAGGACGGCCTGTGCCGCGGGATCCCCCTCGACAGGGTCAAATACCGAGGGCATATCTAACTGGAGGTAAGGGTCTCCCCCAGGGTTTTCAAGCGCGTTCAGGGCCATGTACTTCGTGGGCGCTTGATTGGTCTTTCCCGTGTCGCCCCACTCGAACGACATCAAGCGAGTGCCCTTGCCGCCAACGTAATCCACCTCGAACAGGGTCTCAGCGGGCAACTGGAACTGGAACCCGAAATTCCAGTTCTGGGTGTAGGGTTGGGCCAGGGACGATGGATGGTAATCAACCGTCATGTAGTTCATACCATCCGGAGAGAGGTTAGGCAACGTACCCAGGAACGGAGGAACGCCAATCCGGTTGTTGTCCGTGTACCAGGCTGGCATCAAAGATTCGTTGGTTAAGGCCGACCAGTAAACAGCGGGCATCTGGGTAGCGTTATTGAGCGGTCGGGGATAAAGGGTGCGGTTCCCCATGGGGATCGAACTGTTGAAGCCCGCCGCCCCGGTCCGCCAACCATTGATAATCGGCGGATGGTAGGAAATGCCGTATCCGCCCCGAACGACCAGTTTATTGGTAGCGCTGTACGCGAAGCCGAAACGCGGCGCGAACTGCTTGTAGTAGTACTCCTGGAAGGACGAGCGGCCATCGCACCCCGTGCAATTGCCGAGGAACGTCAGCGCCCCGGGGAAGTTGTCCGCGGCTGGGTTAGGCATGGTCGGATCCAGGCCGGACAGACGATTGAAAGCTTCCCGCTGAGGTGTTGGCAGTTCCCAGCGCAGGCCGTAGTTGAGGGTGAGTTTGGTCGTGACTTTCCAGTCGTCCTGCGCATACAGGCTGAACAGGCCTTGGCGATAGCCGAATGTCGTCGGACTCACCCCCCGGGAGCCACCGTCGGCAGCGCCCAGGATGAAACTGGCAAACGGATGGCCAGTCATGTTCTGCCGTGCCCCGGGGAGACCCGTCTCCAGATACGAGAAACTAAACGACATGCTTTCATTCCGGGTTTGCTCGTTCATGCGATAGCGGCGGTATTCCACCCCGAACTTGAGGCTGTGCTTGCCCCGGAGGTAGCTGAGCGTGTCCGTGGCGATATAGCTTTCATTCGCGTTAAAGGATGTCCCGGCCTGGTCCTGCCCGAATGGGGTAAGCAGGTTGGCCTTGCCTCGTCCCGGGTGCCCCGACGGCGGGGTGCGGCTCGACATCGTAATCTGCGGGATCTTACGGTCCGGTGTCCCCGTAATGCCCAGCTCACTGGGCAACCAGCCGGCGGGATCTGCCGGAGGCTCGCCATTGAGGTTCCCAAAACGATTGTAACCGAAGGCGAAGTGATTGAGGGTGTGATCGTTGATCGTCCAATCCTCCGACACCCGGAAGAGCCGCATGGGGATCCTCTGGATTTTGACCGGATTGATTGGGTAATCATCCAGTGGCAACCAGTACTTTCCACCGCGCCCCTTGTGTACCCAGCGGTCGCTGAGAGTCCAGAAGCCCGACATCTTGTGTTTGTCGTTGATCACGTGATCGAGCTTGAGGCTCCACTTATTGATGTGGATGGTTGGGGTACTGCCCCCGTAAGTCACCATATTGTTCCCGAGTTGGGAGTTGATGGGTGTGGGGAACTCCGGCAGCAACTTCGCGGAGGCGACGCTCCAGTACTCACTGGGGATGATGTTGGCGTTCGAACCGGGGAGACCTGTAACCGGGTCGAAGCCGAAACCGTCGCGGATGAGCGCGGTGCTCGCAGTGTTGTTCACCAGTCCCGTGCCAGGATCCGTGGCACCCGCCGCGACCGAACGCGAAGAAGTGGGGTCGTAGATTTCATAGTAATAGATGGGGCGCCCGAGCGCGTCAGTGCCGGTTTGGTTCCATAGCCATTCGCTGAAGTCGCCCCCGAGCATCTTCTCCGTGGGGATCGTCCTGTAGCCACTCGGGCGGGCCGCGATCCGCCGATCGCCTTCATAGTTGAAGAAGAAGAAAGTCTTGTTCTTCCGGATAGGCCCGCCCACCACGAAGCCAAAGTTGTTTTCCCGCACGGGTGCCTTCACTTTGGCCACATTGCCTTCAGGAAGGGCATTGGTGCTCCAACCCGTGGCGTTCAATATCGGGTTGGCCAGATATTCGTAAACCGAGCCGTGGAGTTCGTTTGTGCCCGACTTCATGCCGAAGTTGGCAATCCCGCCCGACGTCGCGCCATACTCCGCCGAATAGCTGGACATCTGGACCTTAAACTCGCTGGCGGTGTCGGCCGAAGGTGTAGCCTCTGAGATGCTGCCCTGAAGGTCGTAGCGGGCGACGGCAACACCCTCGATCTGGATGTCGGCGGTGAACCACTGACCGCCGTTGATCGAGTTGGCCCAGGAGTCGCCTACCGTTCCCGGAAGACTAGAGAAGATGAAGGTCATCAACTGCCGTCCCCCGTCGTCCAATGCGATAGGCAAGGTGGCAAATTCCTGGGGAGTGATGTTGTTGCCAAGCTCCGACGACGCGGTGGTGAGCAGAGGGGCTTCGGAAGTCACCGTGACGGATTCGGCAACGTTGCCCACTTGCAGGGTGAAGTCAATGTTCACCACCTGGGCCACGGGCACGACGATGTTTTCCGCCACCGCCGTCTTGAAGCCTTCTTTCTTGGCTTCGAGTTTGTAAGTTCCCGGAGGCACCGAGGTGCGGTAGTAACCTGCGCTGGAGCTTGCCACCGTCGTGGTGACGCCCGTCTTCATCTCGGTGATGGTGATAGTTGCCTCGGGGACGAGTGCGCCCGTGGGGTCAGTGACTGACCCGGTGAGGGTGCCGCGCGTGCCCTGGGCAAACGCCAGTGAGGGTAGCAGCAAAAGAAATGCTACCCAGAAAGCCGTGCTAAGTTTGTGCATGAGAACCTCCTTTCACAATTCCCAACACTGACCGACGCTGAAGGATCTGCTGGCGGGCAGCGCTTTGCCCCTCCGCGGAGGAACCAGCGCCGCCTCGCTGTGACTAATGCAAAACCGGGTTGACCTTCGGCTGTGCTTTCAAGGGCGCGGGGTCAACCCCGAAACCAAAAAAACCATCGCCACGCCGCTGGCAGCTTGGCCCACGCGCTTCCAGCATCCGCGCAGGCAAATGCGTCTGCCGGACAGAGGTGAGCGGGTTCCAGCGCGGGGACTCGTACCCTAAAGATTGTAACATCTCCGAGAGACGCCGGCAAGCATCCACGAGATGCCCAGCCACGATCTTTCGCAGGCCGTTGGAAAAGCGGGCCTTCGGGATGCCCACCGTGATGCTCCCGGAAACCGACCGATTGGCGTCAAAGATGGGCGCGGCCAGGAACACAGCGCCCACGATGGTCTCCTCGTCGTTCAGCGCGAGTCCCCGGCGCCGCACCTGGGCCCACTCGTGCTCCACCTGCGCGCGCCGGGTGAGGGTCTTTTTGGTCAAGCGCACCAAGGGGAGATCTTCCAGCAAACCTGCTCTTGCCGCCGGCGGCAGGAAGGCGGCCATCGCCTTTCCCGCGGCCGTGGCATGGCAATGGACCTCGGCGCCTAGCGGGCCGATGAGCCGCAGGTCGCGGTGTGTCTCCTGCACGTCCGCAAACACGCAACGGTCCCCCTGGGGGACCGCGAGGTAGGTGGTTTCATCGAACCGATCTCGCAATTCGCGCAAGTACGGTCGAGCGACGCGGATCAATTGCATTCCACTGGCGAAACCGCGTGCCAGTGTCAGGAACCGCAGTCCCAACCGATAGGGCCCTCCCGGGCCCTGCTGCTCTACGTACCCGTGCCTCTTCAGGCTGTGCAGGATGCGATGAATAGAGCTCTTCACCAAGCCCGTGCGGCCCGTGAGGTCCTGCAGGCTGAGTGCCTCATCTCCGTCCCGCAGTGCCTCGACCACCGTAAGGACCTTCCCGATGAGCTCGATATACGGATCCCGGCGTTTCATTCCACTTGTCAGAACGTGTTTCGCTGCGCAGAATATGCCGCCGGGGGTAGGGATGTCAAGAATATTTCGAAGGAAAAGGCACTTATTTGAAAGAGGTCATTATGTCTGCGCGCGCAGCTCTTGGATTGCCACACGGACCTCGGGGAGCAGGTGACTGTACTCTTCCCGGGGCGCCTTCTCCAGGAACATCTGCAGGTAGCGTAGCGCCAGCTCCTTCTGACCGGATTTCTGATAGAGGACGCCGAGGTTCAGCATGGCTTCATACTGTTCCGGATCCAGCGCGAGCGCTTTTTCGAAATCCGCTCGCGCTGCGTCGCCGCTGCCCCGCTGGACTGCCGCCAGCCCGAGTCCGTTGTAAGCGGCCGCGTAGTGCTCGTCCTGGATGACGATGGCCTTAAAGGCGCGCTCCGCATCCCCCACCCGTCCCAGCTCCAGGTAAGCGACGCCCAAGTTCTGGAAGTTGTCGAGATCGGTGGGATTGATGCGGCTGGCTTCCTCCAGGGTGCGCACGCCGTTCTCCAGGTCACGGACACGCAGGTAAGCCTTCCCCAGGCGCGACAGCAGATGCTCCGTGGCTATGCCAGCCTCGAGGGCGCCGCGATAGACTCCGATGGCGCGCCGCCAATCCCGCATTTTCTCGTAGGAGGCGGCCAGATAGAGGCGGACCAAGGGATTGGTCGGGTCGTTGCGGACCGCGGCTTCCACGGCGCGGGCCGCCTGCGCATACGCGCGAAGCTTCATGAAGTGGTTGTACTGCCGCATAGCGGTAAGGGTGGACAGACGGTCTTTGGGGTCGGGTCCCGTCATGTTGAGGACGATTTCGCGCGGGCTCCCGGCACTGACGTAGCCTAGGGATTCCAGTTCCTGCCGCGTCTCGCGATTGAGGGGCGTATAGCTGAGCCTCTGGTCGCGGGCCGCCGGACCAATAATCTCCCAGATCTTCTTCTGCAAGTGGTCGGCCTCAGCGGGGTGGCGAGCGATGACATTTTCCTTTTCCCCCGGATCGCGTTCCAGGTCATAGAGCTCGGGGCGGGGGGCCAGGATGAACTTCCAGCGATCGGTCCGCATGCCGCGCAGTTCGGACCAGTTCATATAGGTCTTGGGATAGAGCGTCTCAATGTAGGCGTAGTTCGTACCCTTGCCGGGGAGAGCCTGACCGCGTTCGATCATCGGCCACAGGCTTACGCCCTGCGCCGCCGGATTGGCCGGAAGGCGGAGAAACTCGGCCACCGTCGGCAGCAGGTCAATCGTACGCACCTGGGGCGAGATTATCTTGCCGCGCGGTACTTCCGGGCCCGCCATCAGAAGGGGAACCTGTTGGGTGTCGTCGTAGAGGAAGATGCCATGCGTCTGCTCGCCATGGTCGTTCAAGCCTTCGCCGTGGTCCCCGAGCGCGATGACCAGCGTGCGCTCCCGGAGATTCAGTTGGTCGAGAGAAGCCAGCAGGCGGCCAACCTGCGCGTCGGTGTAGGCGATTTCGCCGGAGTAGGGATCTTCGCGGTAGGCGCTCTTGAAGGGGTCCGGCGGGTCATACGGGTCGTGAGGGTCATAATAGTGAACCCAGAGGAAGAACCTCTGTCGGCCGACTTGTTTCAGCCAGTCAATGGCCCGGTCGGTAGTGACTGCGGCGCGCCGCTCGGGGAAGACCCCGGGAAGTTTTGCTTCCTCGTCGTGCGAAGTCATCCGGTCATCGTAAACGTCAAATCCCTGCTGAAGACCGAACTGGCGCCCAACCGCCTTCGAACCCACAAAGGCGGCAGTCCGGAAGCCCGAAGTCCGGCACATGCGCGCCAGCGTCAGGTGCTTCGGGTCGAGCACAAACCCACCCATGTCGCGCAGTTGATGAACTTCGGGATAGGTGCCGGTGAACATGCAGGCGTGAGAGGGAAGGGTCAGCGGCACCTGGGCGATAGCGTGGGCAAAGCGCAGGCCGCGCGCTGCCAGGGCATCCAGATGGGGAGTCTTGGCTCCGCGCGGTCTGGAGGGAGGCTGTAGCGGCGATGTCCCCATCGCCGCCCGATTCGCCGGCGAGGACGCCGGCGCTACAGAATCTGCTGCGTAGCAGCTCAGATGGTCGGCGCGCGTGGTGTCGAGCGTGACGAGCAGAACGTTGAGATCGCGCGGCGGAGGGGCTGCCGGCTGGCGGCTGCATGCCGCCAAAGCGAGCACGGCCGCCAACAGCACAGGCACCGCTTTCCCAGGCTTACTACTGAGTCTCATCAAGCTCGCTCTCCGGCTGCCGTCAGGCATTCTACCCCAAGCCTGCTTATGACCCAAGCGATGGGGCTTGTCCGAGGTTGGGCGTTGCTGGCCTGGGCGACGTACAAGCTTCTGATTCCCAGCCTGTGGCGGGGCGAAAAGAAGATGGCGCTACCCCCAGGATTGGGGATAGCGCCACCAGATAATGTAAGACCTCAGGTCAGAACTCGAATCTTCCCGCGAGCTGGATGTTTCGCGGGCTGCTAACGGTCCCGTTCCACATGCCAAACAACGGGCTGGAGATGTCGGTATCGAACGGCCCAGATCCAAAGCACTGGTTCGAGCAGGTGAACGTATGCCAGTTCCAGATATTGAAGAACTCGGCGCGGATCTGGAAATTCACCCGCTCCGTGATCTTGGTGTCTTTGATCAACCCGACGTTATGGCCGTGGAAGCCGAAACCCCGCAGGTTGCTGATTCGCGGTCCCTGCCCGTAGTAGCCAAAGGCTTCGAAGCCTGAGAGGGGCTCAAAGGCCGCGCTGTTGAACAGCGGCCGGTTAGGATCGAAGGTGCCTTTACCTTGAGCCCAGGGATAGGCCCCCGGGATGACTGCCGGAATGCAAGACAGGCGGAATTCCCCTGGGACGTTGCACGTGCCGGAGCGGAAGAAGTAGGGACTCCCGGAAGTCATCCGGAAGAGATTGCTCGTTGACCAGCCACCCACCAGCTTGTCGAGCACGCCACTGGTGTTCAAGAACCGCTTACCCCGCCCAAAGGGCAGTTCATACACCAAGGAGAGCGACAGGGTCTGCGGCACATCCTCCACAGCGAGGCCCTTGTTGCGTTGCCGCTCAAAGGGAGAAATCACGCCGTGGGCTCCGCTCCAGGTCATGGCGTCTGATTGCGTCTGATCCGCGCTGCCCAGCGTCTTGGAGAGGGTGTACGACGCCAGCAGGAACGTGCCTTGCACGAAGCGCTTTTCGGCCTTGACCTGGAAAGAATGGTAGGTCGAACTGGCCGCGTTTTCGTTCAGCCCTCTGAGCGAGCTGCAGTATTGGGGATACGGCAAGAGCGCCTGAGCCAGCGAAGGTGCGCAGCCCAGTTGGTCGATCCAGCCGGCGTAAGGAACCGACACACCCTGGATGGTGGTCTGTTCATCCGGAAACTCCTCGAGGAGTGCTTCCCCGTACTGTGTGAGGAGCTTGGGATCAAGAGCGTTGAGCGGGGCGATCGTGGAGGGCAAACGCGTGCCTTTGTTTCCTACATAGGCGCCACTCAGCGTGAAGTTAGTGCCGAACTGATGTTCGATGCTCAGGTTCCACTGCTGAGCGTAGGAGCGACGATTGGCATCGAAGGGCTTGTACTGAAGGTCCTGCCCGTTGCGGTAAGACGCATCGATGAAGGGCGGCAGCGTGAACTGGTCTATGGGGAAGCCTTCGCTCAGAATCATCGCGGGCGCCAGTCCACCCGTCGTACTGGAGACGCCAAAGTTGGCATTGAAGCCGTCCAGCGAAATGCTCGACTCCCAGCCGGGGTAGAAGGCCTGGGTGTAAAAGAGACCGTAACCAGTCCGAACCACGGTCTTTGGCGTGACACTGTATGCGATACCCAGGCGGGGCGCGAAGCCTCCCCACCAGGTGTTCTCGGGGTGCCGCCGGCCAAAGGCTGCCGATCCCCAGGACTCTCCCGTGATCAGGTCCTTGGTTCCGGCAAAGGCTAGCCGACCCGGCCTGCCTCCAGCGCCCGGGTTGGCCCCGAGAGGATCGAAGAAGGAGTGATGGTCGTACAACTCAGTGGCAGGGGTCATCGTATCCCAGCGCACACCGTAGTTGATGCTGAGTTTAGGCGTAGCCTTCCACGTGTCCCCCACATGGAAGATGTAGTAATTGGAACGGGGATACCGAGCCGCAATCGTAGTGTGAGTGACGTTGGCGTTGTCAACCATTTCCAGGAGGAAGCTCGCCACCGAGTTGCCGCTGGTGACCCCATATAACCCCGTGGTTCCGGAGGAAAAGCCGAAGTAGCCTCCGCCGCCGACTCGGTTGCGGATGTTCTGGGCCAGGCTGCGGTACTCTCCCCCGAACTTAATGGTGTGCTTGCCTTTCACCCAGGTCAGCGTATCCAGGAAGATGTAAGTCTGCCGGGTGGTGCGGTTAGGCGCAGCGGGGCCATTCCCTTGGCCATAGCTACTGTAGTCGTAGAGTTCGACGACCGGCATATTGTTAGCGGGATCGACGTCTGCAACCGTTCCCGTAATTCGCGGCAGCGCATCGGGCGCCTTTAACCAGTTGATGCCACCGTAGCCCTCATTCCGGTCGAGATAACCGAAACCGAAGTGGTTGAGCAAAGTGGGAGTGAAGGTGTGGTCCCACCGCGCGCGATCCACAAACGAGAACTGTGGCGCGGTATATGTCTCGTTAGCGATCTGGACGGGCAACAATGTGTCCAGATAGGGAGGCGCACCCTGATACCATATCGTGACACTGACGTGGTCTTTGTCGCCGATGTACTGGTCCCCGCGGAACATCAGGTAGTTGGCAGTGGTAACCGTAACTTCCTGCCGCGGTTTAGGCACGGCGTAGTTATTCAGAGGAATGCCGTACGGCGTCTCGCGGTTGGGCGGGGGCATGTATTGGAGCCACTGAGGGGCCATGCTGTCCGCAATATCCCATCCAGTAACGGGGTCAATGTATCTGTTTGGGCCTTCCGTGCAGATGACATTAGGCGTGTTGCCATCACAGCCCATGAACTGGGTGCGGGTGAGGTTGGAAGCCACCCAGCCTAAGGCGGGATCGATCATGGTAGTCGTGCGCGGATCGTAAATGGGAATCAACGCGCCCGTATCCGCATTGCGCCAGTCACTGAAATCACCAACCCGATTCTTGACGCTGGGTACGGAAAGGGTCGGGGCAGACACACCGCCCGACCGGCGGAACCCCTCGAGGTTCAGGTAGAAATAGCTCTTCTTCTTGCCCGTGTTGAACCAGGGGATGTTCCTGCCGCCCGGCAGCTTGAACGGACCGCCCAGGAACCCACCGAGGTCGTGCTCCAGATCTGGGGGGCGGCCGGCACGGCCGAACTGGCGGGCATTCAGCCCCGTGGTGCGGTAGTATTCGTACAGCCCGCCGTGAAAGTTGGCGCCGCCCGACTTGCTCTCCACCACAATCTGCCCAGAGAGACTGGAGCCGTATTCGGGCGCGTAACTTGAGGTCAGCACGCGCAGTTCGCTTACCATATCCGGGGTCATGGGGAAGTCCGAGTAGACAGAAATCATCCCGGTTTGGTTCATCATGCCCTGCTGCATGCTGGCGCCGTCCATGACGGCCTCGTCGCCGGTTTGCAGGCCGCCATTGATGCGTGCGTCGAAGGGGTTATCTCCGCTTCCGGTCGATACGCCTGGCATCAGGATCGCGAACGATGCGGCCGAACGGACCGTCCCGGACACCAGAATGGGGAGTTCCTTCAGGGTATTTGGCGAAATACCCACTTCCACCTCCGCGCTGTCGTACTTGAGGGGCGAGGCAGCCGCCGTGACCTCGATGGTTTGGACGCTGGGGCCTAGCTCCAGCTTCACGTCCACGCGGACCGACTGCTGGATGCCTACCTCGACACCTTTCTGTACGACGTCGCGGAACCCCGGGGCCGAGGCCTTCAGTTCGTAGATCCCCGGCCGCAAGTTCGGAAACGAGTAAAGGCCGGTCGAGCCGGTCGTGACCCTGGCCGAAGTTCCCGTGGCCACTAAGGTGAGCGTCATCTCGGCATTAGGCACCACGGCGCCGCTGGGGTCCGTCACCGTCCCGCTGACCGTAGAAGTGAAACCTTGCGCCCAACAGAAAGCGGGCAGGACCATTGCTAGCAAAAGATAAAACACCCGGGTTCTGGCACTTCTCACTGCCATTGGAACCTCCTAGTAACCCTATACGCCCGACGCTTCGGGGAGAGCTGATTCTTGCGTGGTTGGGAGCCCGGTGTGGGCTCGTTAATGCAAGCGGGGCGCCGCCGGTCGAGGGCAAAGCCCCGTCCTTTCCTTTCCTTTCGGTTCGTTTGCTTTTTAGCAGGTGCGACTGCGCTTGTCAAGCGAAATCTGCCGTCTTTGCAGCGCACAACTAATACGTTTCTAGGTTCTGGTTACTGCCGATCCTGCGCGCTCACTCCGCCTCTCGGAATGCCGGCGATGGGCCGGAGGGGTAGCGGAGCGTTGCTTGCGTCTGTGATGTGCGGCTCAGGCGGAATCGGCAGGGTCCCGGAACGGTCCAGGTACCTAGTGCCGTTCCAACTTGATTTCCCCATTTGGGCAGCTGCATTTTGCCCAGCCCAAAAGACAGACCTCGGCAGAAACGTTGGCCAGAAGAAGTTGGAACGGCACTAGTCAGAGGGCGGGCGCACCTCGATGATGCGGTAGAACTCTTTCACCTTCTCGGCCTTTTTCTTCTTGAGCTCCTCGAATGCCTGGCTTTGCGCGGCGGCGCGCGGATCGCGCGTGCGTGAATAGAGCATCGTCAGATAGAGGGTGGCTTGATAGTGTTCGGGCTCCAGCGCCAGCGCTTTGATTAAAGCCTGTTCCGCCTTCGGATACTCTTTCTGTTTCAGGTGGAGGTACCCAAGCTCGGCGTAGGCCCCGGCGAAATCGGGCGCAAGCTTGAGGCTTTGCGCTATCTCCTGATACGCCGCGGCGAGATTTCCCTCCTGGCTGGCCAGCCGCGCCAGCAGGTAATGGGAAGAGGCCGCAGTCTCCGGGCGCTTCGCCGTCGCCGCCAGCTCCTGGCGAGCCAGTTCCGGCTCGTGACTATAGAAGTAGGCGGTGCCTAACGCCAGCTTTCCCCGGATATCTTCAGGCTTCAACTCGCAGTACTTCCGGAAATACTTCACGGCCTCGCGGTGCTGGGTCTTCTGTTCTGCCGCGACTCCCATCGCATAGTTGTAGTAGGGATTCTCGGGATTCAGGGCCACGGCCTGTCTGAGAGACCGATAAGCCTCCTCAATCAGATTCATTTCGCTGCACACCACGCCGAAGAAAAAGTGGATGGAGGCCCGCTGAGGTTCCAGAGCGCGGGCGTGCGCGAGATAGCTGAGCGCGCCCTCGAAGTCTTTTTGCTTTTCGGCCACGCGCGCCAGCTCCATAAGGATAGGGACAGTGTCGGGGTTTGGCTCGGCCGCCCTTAACAGAGTCTCACGGGCTTCGGTTAGCTTGCCTTCCTGGCCGTAGATTATGCCCAGCTGGAAGAGCGCATTGGAAGACGCCAACCCTCGCCGGTCCAAAGCCCGGAGGAGTTGCACGGCCAGGGCTTGCGCCCCATGCTTCGCCAGGACCGGGAGAATCGAAAGCACCTCCGCCTCGGTCAGATCCGTGCTCTGGGCAAGTCTTTGTGCCGCTTCTTGTGCTTTAGCGCGCTCGCCGATTCCGGCATAGTCGGCGCACAGAAGAGAGAGTGCTGAAGCACGGTCCCGCTGGCCCGCCGGGAGGAGCTCCAGATACTGAAGGGAAGCGCGGAATTCCCCCTTGCGCTTAAGAATTACCGCGAGCTGGTATTTCGCCTCGAGGCTTTCGGGGTTTATTTTGAGCAGCCGCCTGTAAATGCCCACGGCCTTGTCCAGGGCTTGGGGATCGTTTTTCGCTTGTTCCTGGTAGAGACGGCCCAGATTCTCATAGGCGCCCTCATAGTGCGGGGCCAGCGTCAAGGCCTTCGTGAACATCGTTTCCGCGGCGCCGGGATGGCCGGCTTGTGCCTCCACTACTCCGAGCAAGTTGTAGACCGCAGCCTCGTCGGGATACGTCTTCGTCGCTTTTGTCAACGCTTCTCGCGCGCCGGTGAGATCGCCCTGCTGGATGAGCTGCTGTGCTCGGGTCAGAGTTTCCTTCAGGGAGGAGGCGAGGGCCGGAGATTCAGTGGCGCAAAGGATAGAACCAGCCAGACAAAGCAGCAACGGGATGACGCGACGATACGGGCCTATGCTCATCAAGGGCAAAGCTTACGCGTTGACGCTACGCGACCTCCACTCAAGGCCCGAATTCTAGCACTGTTTGTTAGCGTGGAAACGTGTGACTGCGCCGCATAGGGCCAGACCTCGCGCCGCTACGGCGGAAGGCGGCTCCGGAAACGTGGCAGGAACTGGCCAGTCTGCGCGGCAGAAGGAGCCCCCGCCTCTACCTCCTTAGGTTAGAATAGCGGCCATGTCACAACCGTCTCCGGGCAAGATACCAATTGCATCGACTACTTCCACGTTGCCTTGTGCGCCGCAGCGGGCCCTCTACCGGCTCGCGCTGATTCTATGCGTGCTATTCGCCCTCACCGCCCGTCTGGCGGCGCAGAGCGTGTTGCGCGACGAACACCTGCGAGTGCTTCCGGGCTCAGCGCTGGAGAATGATTATCGCGATATGCTCTTTACCTACCTGGTTCGCCAGGCAGACCAAGCAGCCGCGAAACGCCGCGCGCGCCTGGAAGCCATCCAATCCGAAAAAGACTTCCGCGACTGGCAGAGCGCTAATCGGCGAAGATTCCTCGAACTCATCGGCGGTTTGCCCAGCGAGCGGACGCCTCTCAACGCGCGCGTGGTCGGGGAAGTTGTGCGCCAGGGCTACGTCGTGCGCAAGGTGATCTTCGAGAGCTTGCCGGAGTTCTACGTCACGGCCAACCTCTACATTCCCACGGAAGGCAAGCCTCCTTTCCCGGCGGTGCTTGCGCCGCTCGGCCATTCGCGGAACGGCAAGGCCTACGCGGTGTATCAACGTCTCTTCATCGGACTGGTCAAACGCGGTTACGTTGTTTTCACCTGGGACCCGCAGGGGCAGGGCGAACGGCTGCAATACTGGGACTTCCTCGCCGGCAGCCGCCGCTTGGAGTTCAACCAGCACGCGATGGCAGGGATCCAGGAATACCTGTTGGGCCAGAACCTGGCGCGCTACTTCATCTGGGATGGAATGCGCGCTCTTGATTACTTGACTGGCTTGCCTGAGGTTGATCCAGAGCGCATCGGCGCCACAGGAAGCTCAGGCGGCGGGACTCTTACGACTTACATCTCTATGCTCGACCCGCGCGTTAAAGTGGCTTCCATTGTCACCTACATCACCTCGCTTCCCCAAAAGATCGAGAACCGGATCAACGATGCCGAATCTGATCCCGAGCAGGACGTGCAGGGACTTCTGGCGGCGGGAGTCGATCATCCGGAGATGGTCGGCATGATTGCGCCACGCCCGGTGTTGATCGGCGCGGCGGTACGCGACTTCTTCCCTGTCGAGGGCACGCGGCAGACCTTCCGGGAGTTGCAGGAACTCTACACGAAGCTGGGAGTTCCCGAGCGTGTAAAGATGGTCGAATTCGACCACCGCCATATGTACAGCCAGTCGCTGCGCGAGGCCACGACGGCCTGGTTTGATCGCTGGCTGAAGGGGATCGAGGTTGAGGTCCACGAGCCTCCTGTCGTGCCAGAGGCCGATGCGACGCTGGAGTGTACACCCACGGGTCAGGTGGCCACCTCGCTGGGCGGCAGACGTATGTCGGAATTCAATCGCGGGGAAGCTGAACGGCTCCTTGCCAGGCTCGATGAGCGACGGCGCGAGCCGGCGTTCCGCAGCAGCCTGCGCGCGAAAATTCGCGAGCGCCTGGCCTTGCCTGACGTTTCCATCAATCCTCGGGCGCGAAAGCTGGCGGAAGTAGAAGCCGGCGAACTGACGGTGGAGAAACTATTGCTCGAAACCGAGCCGGGCATTGTGGTCCCGGTACGGATCATCTTCTCCAAGGCAAGTCCCCGGCCGACGGCAGCGGTTGTCTATCTGCGCGATCGGTCGGGTGAGCTGGACAAGCCTGCAACTTATGAGGCGATTGCCCGGCAGGGCAAGATGGTTGCCGTGGCTGACCTCCGGGGATGGGGGGAAACCATGGCGCCCCGCAATGTTCCTGATGTGGGGGTGGCGTACTTTGACGCTTCCGGCGGCATGGACGCCGACTTCGCCTACGCGGGATTGTTCCTGGGGCGACCTCTGCCAGGGATGCGCGTCTGGGATGCGCTGCACGTTGTTGAGTATTTGCGCGCGCGCCCCGAAGTTGATCCAAAGCGGCTTGGCATCGCCGGCCGAGGTTGGGCGGCGATGATCGCGCTGTTTGCCGCCGCCGTCGATTCACAAATTGCCTGGGCAAGCGTAGAAGGCGCTCCGGCATCTTACCGGGAGATTGCCCTCAGCGAGGAGTACGCGCAACCTGCGAGCCTGATGTTGCCCGGGGTGCTTCAGGATTTCGACCTGGAGGATGTGCTGGGGGCCATCCTGCCGCGTCCGTTGTTGGTTTTGAATCCCACCGATGCCCTGGCACGCAAGATGAGTCGGGAGACAGCCGAAGGCGTTCTCGCGGCAGTTCAAAAGGCCTATGAGAGCCCAGGGGCGGCGGGGAATTTTGCAGTCCGCGTGGTGCCGCTGGAATCTGACGTGGGCCAGGTGCTCGATGACTGGATTGCGAAACGCTAGCGGTTCCACCACTCCCGGGAGTGCGGCGGGCGGAGAAAGGGAATCTGGAGGACCTGTGTTGAATCGTGCTTTTCTCGTTCTAATCCTGGTGACGATGGTGCTGGGAGGGCGTGCCGTTGCGGCCCAGGTTTCGCAGCGGCAGTCACCCCAGTCGGCCAGTGAATACATCAAGGCGCTGGAAGACCCGGAGCGCGACAAGTGGCAGCAGCCGGAGGCGGTCATTGACAGTCTGGAACTCAGGCTGGGGGACGAGGTCGTCGATCTGGGCGCGGGCTCGGGTTACTTCACCGTGCGCCTGGCACAGGAGGTGGGGCCGGCGGGAAAGGTCTACGCGGTGGATATCGACCCGCAGATGCTCGCGTACATCGATCGGCGCGTCGAGGAAGAAAAACTGGACAATGTCCAGACCATCCTGGCCGATCCCCACGACCCGAAGCTAGGATCGTCGTCTGTAGACATGATCTTCATGTGCAATGTGCTCCACCACATTTCGGACCGCGACAAGTATTATCCTTTGCTCGCGCGGGCGCTTAGACCTGCAGGGCGGTTGGTGGACATCGATTTCCGCCCGGGCAAGCTGCCCTGTGGTCCAAGCGTGGAAGTGAAAGTCGCCAAGAAAGCCGTCATCAAGGAGGTCGAGCCTTTTGGCTTCCGGCTGGTGAAGGAATTAGATTTTCTGAAGTATCAGTACTTCCTGATATTCGAACGTTAGCATGGCGATAGATTTTTTGCCGATTGCCGGGGCCGCTCTTGATTTGCCCACGTGCATGGGCAAAGGTCGGGCCCAAGCTGCATGTCGTTTCTTCTCAAGGGGGATCCCATGTCTTATTTCAAGGGTTTGATGCTCAGCATCGTTTGCTTGCTTGGCCTGACGGCAGCACTCGCCGCCCCGCCGGCAGGCGTGCGGACTTGGTTCGTTGACTCGCTCGTCAAGATTTTCCCCTCCGACGCTCCGGGAACGCATCGCTTGCTTGCGCCGGAGTTCCTGGGGGCCCGAAACCAGCATGTGAGCGTTCAACTGGCTATTCGCTCCGCAGCGCCACTCCTTGCACTGAGCGCTGAAGTGGCCCCGCTGGACGACGGGTCGGGAGGAAAAATTGGCGACGTGCAGGTTCGCCACGTGGGTTACGTCGTGGTGGGCTCGCACACCCCGGACACTCCCGCGGAGGAACTGGTGGGAGAAGCTCCCGGGTGGTATCCGGATCCCCTCCTGGATTTTCCCTTCGATCTGGAAGCCAACCGGACTCATTCTGTCTGGGTGACTGTGCACGTTCCGAGTGACGCCCGCCCCGGCACTTACCGCGGAGCTGTCACCCTGCGAACTGGCAAGGGAGTGGTAGCCCGCGCGCCTTTTCGTTTGCGCGTCGTGGCCGCCACGGTGCCGGAAGACCGATCACTCAAGGTGACAAACTGGTTTGGCTTCGATGACAAGGTTTCGCGCCAGTTCTATGGCGTTCCGGCCTTTTCTGAGGAGTGGTGGACGCTCGTCGAGAATGTGGCGCGCGTGATGGCTGACCACCGCCAGAACGTGATCCTCACCCCCCTGCTGGAATTGATTCATCCCCACGCCAAGGCTGGTGAGATACGCTACGACTTCAGAGACTTCGACCGCTGGGTGGATACATTCAAGAGAGCAGGGGCCCTCGGATACATCGAGGGGGGCCACCTACTGGGCCGGAGTGGCGAAAGTTATGAAGGCTCGCTCGAAATCCCAACCTTCCAACTTGCCGGTGACCGGGTCCGAAAGGAATCCCTTCCCCCGGACGATGCCCGAGTGGAGCAGTTCCTGACTGGCTTCCTAACCGCCCTTAACGCGCACCTCGAGGAGAAGGGCTGGAAATCAAGCTACTTGCAGCACATCCTTGACGAAGCGCACGGCTCTGAACCGCCCTATTACCAGAAGTTCGCCGAAATGGTGCATCGTTGCTTGCCTGGTGTTCCTACCGTTGATGCCGTGGACGCCGCGGAGATGCCCGAGGAGTTGCAGAAGAATTGCGACATCTGGGTGCCGCAGCTCGGCAGGTTCGACAATCAGATGGAACTGTTGCGGCAGCGAATCGCAGGCGGGCATGAAGTGTGGTTCTACACCTGCCTCGTTCCCAACGGGCGGTATCTGAACCGCTTGCTGGACTACCCTTTGCTCAAGGTCCGGCTGCTGCACTGGCTCAACTTCCGCCACAACTTTACGGGATTCCTGCACTGGGGCGGAAACTACTGGGGGCCCGAGCCGATGAAGGACACCCAGCCGGTCATCAACGGCAACACCGAGCTCCTACCACCCGGCGACGCCTTCATCATGTACCCGGATCGCGCCCACAAGTCGGTGCTAAGCTCCATCCGCCTGGAAGCCATGCGGGAGGGCATCGAAGACTATGAGCTCCTCCGGGCGTTAAAGGCTAAGAACCCGGCAGAGGCCGACCGCCTTGCCAAGGCTGCGATCTCTTCTTTCACCGACTATGTCCGCGCTCCGGCGGCTTTTCGCCAGCTGGAGCGGGATTTACTCCAGGCCCTAGCGAAGTAGTTGCCTGGGTGCCGCGTGTGGGACACGGGTATCTCAGGGCGCGCTGCTTCAGGTGCGTCCAACCATCGTTTCGAGGTTTTCCGACCAACCGGGGCTGCGTCGGCGTAGCGGCGCAACCATGAGCCAAAAGGTTCCTATCAGCGCCGGCAGCAGGCCCGAGAATACGAACAGGAGAAGAGAAACATCGCAGGCTGTGGCGCTCGGAATTGCATAGCGGGCCAGCAGCAGCGCTGCCACACCTTCGCGCGGCCCGAGTCCACTTACCGAGATGGGCAACCCGCCGGCTGCCACGATCCACGGGAAGGTGACGACCGCCGCCCGGAAATTTACGGGGTGAAAAGCGCGCAGCAGAAAGAAGAAGGTCAGCAGGTCGAGTGAGGTGGACAGCGTTGCCAAGGCGGTGAAGGGAGCGGAGGAAATTGTTTGGAGAGATTGCCCGGCGGCCCGCAGTCGCTCGCGGAAGTTTTCGCCCCACCAGGGAAGCTCATGGAGATTCGCCACTAGCCTGGGTAGGCCTATGCCTATGGGCAACAAAGCCAGCCAGACGGCAAGCGCAAAGACCCCGTAAGGGCGGGGGGCCAAAGCCACCAAGCTGGCAACCGCACAGGTGGCCAGAGCCCACATGTCGAGGGCCCGGTCGAGAACATTCAGCAGGAGCACCTGCGGGCGCTCGGACTCAGCTACGAACAGGCAGCGGGCCAGCTCGCCCATGCGCCCCGGCGTGACGGCGCTAAGCGCAAATCCTCCCAGCAGGGATTTCGCCGAGTCACTCTGTGCGACCTGTACACCACCTGCCGCCAGCAGCCGGTGCCACCTGAGCCAACGCACCGCCAGCATGACCAGAACCGACGCCAGCGCCGCCCACAGCCAGCGCGTGTTCAAGTTCTCGAAGGCTGACCACAGCGCCGCCACTGGGACGCGCCAGACAATGAATGCCGCCACCACCGTCGTACCGCCAATTCGCAGCCAAGGCCCAATCCGCACGACTTTGCACCTCCCTCTCCGGGGCTAAGCCGCGCAAGCCTGCTTCCATCCCCCGACAGGCCGCGGCTCGGGTCTGGTGTTCGCGGAGTGGGAGCGTTGCCAGGTCCGGCAAGCCATAGGAAACACTGGGGATCAACTGCAGGAGGATTGTTGGTGAACCCCATCGACCAATGTTGTCTAGGCGCATTTT